>Ga0209542_10002805_pt1 | contig 38442 bp, 48 predicted proteins | sample RifCSPhighO2_01_FD_184028 | JGI IMG/M metagenome (GOLD analysis project Ga0209542, IMG submission 184028) | Soil microbial communities from Rifle, Colorado - Rifle CSP2_plank highO2_0.1 (SPAdes) (version 2) | ecosystem: Environmental > Terrestrial > Deep subsurface > Rock core/Sediment ... | reverse complement strand
ACGAAATGGTTTTGATTGATCCTAAGGATGCCAACCATTTAATTGTTGGCCATCATGCAGAAAATGTAGTAGAAACAAATGATGGCGGAACTACGTGGAAAAAATCCGGAGCAAATGAGATGGTGCCTGAGGGTATTCACAATTATGCTTATTGCTTAGGTGCATCGTCAAGTTTCAAAAAATTCTATGCCTGCACTTGTGGACGGGGCTTGTTTCGAGGCTTAATGAACGAAAAAGGTTATATTTCATTGAGCCTCACGGGTAACACGGTTTATACCGGCGAAACGGACCAGCATCCACAGCCTCGCAACGCTGCGGAAGCCAGGGAATTCATTCTATCTGGAGAATACAATCATCAGCATTAACGAAGAGCCTATCCCGCTAGACGAGCAAAAGCGAGATTTATGGCAGAGCCTTTTTGAGACCCTAAACTTAAGGCATAGTAACCTTCTTAGGGATGTATCTTCTAAGAAGGTCTTGGGTGATATCTATGCCACTAAAAGAGGGGATACTAGCCCACATAAAAACGTTGTTCTTTCGAGAACGAATCCCGCACGTTTTCAAGGGACTTGCTCTTGTTGCTTATCATAGTGGGCTAGGGTATGGATTAGTAACAAGAGTTCTTGAAGCAATAGGGATTATCGTTTCTGCAACGAGCGTTAGAAACTAGGTGCTTCGCTGCGAAGATATCCAGTCAAAGCCCGAAAAGATATGCAGAAAACGAATTGCCGTCGATGAAACCATCGTTGTCATCAACAAGATGAAGTGGTATGTCTGGATTGCTGTCAATGTGAAAACAGAAGAAATCTTAGCTTTCATTTATTGAGAGGAGCGACTATTTTTGATGCAGTTCTAGTGATTAAAGAAGCAAGAAAGTTTTGCATAGGGAAGCCACGAGTGTTTACGGACGATGCGGCGTTTTATAAAGAGGAAATACGAATCTGCAATCTGAACCAAACCATTGTTCATTGGGGACCAAAGAGCGCAGTAGAAAGAGCATTTTCACGATTAGGACCGAGATTGGAGATTATAGGAAAAGCATACAGAAATACGAGACAGGAAAAGATACAGGGAAGGCTTAAGCTTTGGCTTTTGGCGTTTTTACAGTTAACGAGAGTGATTAAAAAATGCTTAAGTTAGGGGTCTCAGCCTTTTTCACCAAAAACCATAAAAAGTACCCCCTATTCTAAGCCCGTGCATGAAGCGCACGCTGATCAAAGACCTGAAAAAGTACGTACATAAAGAAGTTCTGTTGCAGGGCTGGGTGGAAGAACTGCGTAATCTCAGCAAGATCAAATTCCTAATTCTGCGTGATAGAACAGGCAATATGCAGACTATCGCTCTGGAAAAAGAAACCGAGCCGAAGAGCTTCATGGCGTTGAATGACCTGACGAAGGAATCGGTAGTGGAAATAGTTGGAACGCCAAAAGAAAGCAAAGAATCCCGCTGGGGAATGGAAGTGGTCATCAAGAAAATAACCCTGCTATCCAAAGCCGCCACCCCTCTGCCCATCGACAATACGGATAAAAGCCAGACACATATCGATAAGCGTATCGACCATCGTTTCCTGGATACGAGGAACCTGAAAGTGCAAGCCATATTCAAGATCCGCAGCAAGATTGCGAAGATTCTCGTAGAATTTTTTGACCAGAACGGCTTTACGAACATCAACAGCCCAAAATTAACGACCATTGGCGTGGAATCCGGTGCAGAATTGTTTATTGTCGATTATTTTGGCAAGCCCGCTTACTTAGCACAGTCCCCGCAGATCTACAAGCAGATGTTCGTCACCGGCGGCTTTGAACGGGTGTATGAGCTCGGCCCCGTCTTCCGGGCCTTTCATTCGCACACCACGCGCCATTTGACCGAATTCACGGGCATTGATTTTGAGATGGGATTTATCAACGATTATACCGACGTGATGGACATGATCGAGAACATGTTCATAACGCTGCTGAAGCAGCTGCCGAAAGAAGCAGCCGATGAGCTCCAGCTGCTGGGAGTGCAGCCGGTTCCGCCGAAGACTATTCCGCGATTGACGATGAAAGAAGCCCAAGCGCTGGTCTTGGAAAAAACGGGAAAAACTTATCCAGAGCATGAAGATCTTGATGCCGAAGGCGAGCGGCTTCTCGGCGAGATTGTCAAAGAAAAATATGGCTCGGAATTTGTGTTCGTGACTTTATTTCCCGAGCAGAAAAGGCCGTTCTACCACATGAAGCCGGAGAACGACCACTCCGTCACCAAATCGTTTGATCTGCTCTTTAACGGCGTAGAGATCTGCACCGGCGCGCAGCGGGAGCATCGCTATGAGATTCTCAAAAAACAGGCCAAAGCCAAGGGGCTGGATCTCGATAAGATGCCCGAGTATGCGGAAATTTTCCAGTATGGCGTGCCGCCGCATGGCGGCGTGGGCTTCGGTCTGGATAGAATTACGCAGCGGCTGTTGAAGCTTGAAAATGTGCGCGAGGCCGTGCTTCTGCCCAGAGATACGGAACGGCTGCGGCCGTAGAGATTTTCTTTTTGGTAGCAATGCTTCTTATGAGCATCTCTTTATGGAACCTCAAAAAACTGAAAGCCTACTTCCCTTTTGCTTCTCCTTTCCCTCTCCAATCCAAGAACGTCTCTTTCTTCTTGTTGATGAAATAGAGCACGGCAAAGAACGTGACGACTAAGATGCTAAAGCCCACGCGGCTATTGGTGTTAAAGTACGTAATCGTAGACGAAAATGTGGCGATAACGCTGCCTACAAAGAGCCCCATCAGGACACTTTCCCGCAGCTGTGGCAGGAAGAGTGCCAGTAGCAATACAGCGAGATTAAAGCCGGCGATGAACACATATTTCCAGGACTCGTAGTGGCGCTTTTCACTGTTCCACACGGCTTCTTTCTGGCGGTTTTCCTGTTCGCAGGCCGAGATCTGCTCATCACGCGCCACTGTTTCTTCCTTTGTCAGGGTTTCTGGCGCTGCTACAGGGCCTTTCCGCCAGCATTCCTCATATCCCCGGAAGTACGTATCGTCCCCGCTGTATTTTGGCAGGAAGACATTGGCTCCCAGAAAGACCATCGGAACGTAGAGGAGGGCAATGATGGCCACGTATAAGAGTTTGGTCCAGTTCATGGGGGGAAAGGAGGAGAGCGCCATTATTTAAAGTCTCCTTTTTTCTCTCACATCGAACCATAATTATTTAAATCATATAGCCTTCCTTTCTATCCGAGGTGCGTAGATGAAAGAAGTCCTGTGTGTTGGCTCCGCCACTGTAGATCATTTTCTCACTATTGGGCCCCCTTTTTCTGCCGTAAAGCCCGGTGATAAAGTGCTGGCACAGGATTTTGTGCTGCATACGGGTGGGGGTGCGACAAATGCAGCAGTAGCGCTAAAGAAGCTTGGCGTGCAGTCCGCTTTGCTGACGAAGCTCGGCCGGGATCACAATGCCTCTTTTGTGCAGAAAGAATTGCAGCAGTATCATCTCACCAATGCCTGCCGTACGCGGAGCCGGAAGAATACGGATGTGGCGTTCATCGTTTCTTCTGCAAAGGAGCATAATCGCATCATCTATGTGCATAAAGGAGCGTCCGAAGATCTCTCTCTGGCGGATATTCCTCGCTCCCTCAAAGTTCCCTGGGTTTATTTAGCAAGCGTGACGGGGCATGCGTTTCCTGTTGCTTTACATCTTGCTCAGCAGTGCCAGAAAAAAGGGATCAATCTCCTCTTCAATCCGTCGCTATACCTCGCGGAGCAGGGAAAGCGCAAACTCGACCCAATTTTGCAATCTACAACACTTCTCGTGCTCAACAAAGAAGAAGCGCAGGCAGTGCTGCAGCGGAAAAATGAGAAAGCTGTTGCACTTCTCCACAAATTGCAGCAGTTAGGCCCTGAAACCGTGGTCATTACCGATGGCCCGAGAACTTTGTTCGCACTTCATGCGGGGGCAGTTTATACACTCACCCCGCCGCACGTGCCCGTCGTGGAAACCACGGGTGCGGGCGATGCTTTTACCGCAGGCTTGCTGGCTGGGTTTATCAAAAAATTTTCATTCGACGATGCCCTGCGCTTAGGGGCAGCCAGTGCTGCATCCACTCTGCAAAAAATTGGCGCGAAAGAAGGGCTCCTCTCTTTGGCAGGGGCGCAGCGGTTCCTGAAAAGACATAACATGCTGGTGAAAACGTATGTTCGCTGATACGAAAAAGCTGTTGGAGAAAGCGTCTGCCGGAAAGTATGCCATCGGGCATTTTAACTTCAGCAATCTGGAAGTGCTGCAGGGCATTGTACAGGCTGCGGAAAAATTGAAATCGCCGGTGATTTTAGCGACGACGGAAAGCGCTGTCCACTATGCGGGCATACCGTATCTGGTGGCTTTGGCAAAGACCGCAGTACAATCAGCTAAAGTTCCGCTGGCGCTGCATCTGGACCATGGAACGGATATCAAGATTATCAAACAGGCTATCCAAGCGGGGTATTCATCGGTCATGATTGATGCTTCGCATGAACCATTTGAGAAGAATGTGCAGCTCACGAAGAGGGTGGTGCAGCTCGCTTATCGGAAAGGTATTTCTGTCGAAGCAGAGCTCGGCACGATCGGCGGAGCGGAAGATGCCGTGCGCGCGAGGAAGATTCTGTATACCGACCCAGAGAAAGCGCAAGAGTTTGTGGAGCGCACCAGCTGCGATTTTTTGGCCGTTGCAATCGGCACCAGCCATGGGGCGTACAAGTTTTCTGGTGCTGGGAAAGCGAAACTTCATATGGACTTATTGCAGGAGATCAGAAAAAAAACGAAGGTCCCGCTCGTCCTGCATGGGAGTTCGCAAGTTTCCCCCGCTCTGGTGCAGGAAGCCCGAAAGTATGGGGCGCGGCTGCGGGATGCGCGAGGCGTGCCTGATGCCCAGCTGAAGCGGGCTATCAATTTTGGTGTTGCTAAGGTAAATACCGACACCGATATTCGGATTGCTTTTGATGCGGCAGTGCGGAAAACTTTGCATGATCAGCCCAAAGACATTGATCCTCGGCATATCCTTGGCCCGGCACGCGATGCGGTGCAGCGAGTGGTCGAGCAGCGGCTGCGGGTGCTGGGAAGTCGGGGGAAGAGATAAATAGGCAAAGAGAATACAAAAAACCAAAAAGAAAATGAAAAAACTAAAGAAACCAACCATCTACCTAGCTTCTGACCATGCCGGCTTTGCGTTGAAAGAGCAGCTGAAGCAGTATCTTATTCATTTAGGATACAACTGCAAAGACTGCGGCCCTTTCACCCCTGAACCTCTCGACGATTATCCCGATTACATGATTCCGGCTGCACAGGAGGTCGCTCGCCATCCTGGAAGCAGAGGGATTTTTATGGGCGGCTCTGGCCAAGGGGAAAGTATTGTTGCAAATAAAGTCAAAGGCGTCCGCGCTGCCGTCTATTACGGCGGAAATTTGGAAGTAGTGCGGCTGTCCCGCGACCATAATGATGCCAATGTGCTCTGCCTGGGTGCGCGCTTTGTGTCAGAAGCTGAAGCCAAGAAAGCCGTGAAGCTGTGGCTGGAAACGTCGTTCTCAGGAGCTATTCGTCATAAAAGAAGGCTGCAGAAAATCCGGAAGTTTGAACAAGCATGTTAATCCTCTTACTATGGTCTCTCTGATTCATCCTGCGATTATTGCTAAAAGCCAGTCGGAACTTCTCGTCGAAACCAGAAAGGTGCGTGGCCTCGTAAAGCATCTGCATCTTGACGTCGTTGATGGGAAATTTGCCCCAAACCATTCTCTGCATTTTCCGTTTCAGTTGCCGACGGGCTTTACGTACAGCGCGCACCTGATGATAAAAGAGCCGGAAGCGTGGATTGCCCGTCAGGGAAAAAAAATACGGTTGTGCATCCCGCATGTTGAGGCTCTGAACGATGTTCCGGCATATATCCAGAAGATGAGACGTTCCCGACGGAAAATTGCTCTGGCACTGCTGCCGGAGACTCCCGTTTCCCGAATTGTTCCATTCTTGCCGTATATGGACAATGTCCTCATCCTTACGGTCCATCCCGGCTTTTATGGCAGCCCCTTCCTTCCGCAGACTTTGCGAAAGATCCTTGTGATAAAAGCAAAGGATCCTCGCTGCAAAGTCATCGTTGACGGGGGGATGAATCCGCGGACTATCAAGAAAGCGGCTCGGGTGGGCGCCGATTATTTTGTTTCGGGTTCTTACATTTGGAATGCGACATCGCCTAAGAAAGCTCTTCAGAAGTTGCAGGCATCACTGCGGGCGGTCTGATTCAGGCTGGAATCACAAAACCAGCCTGTCGTATCCTGTAATTATTTCCCTTCGATAGTATAATTTGTTTCATCTTAAAAATCCTCCCTCTTCATTTTGCGAATAAAAGCCTGTGCTGGTGTCTCCAGCGCCTCAAAATTGAGCGACCTATGTGGTCGCATTTCATTATACCAATGCAAAAACTCTTCTTTTGTTTGAAATGCGTCCCTATGTCTTTCATAGGCCTCAAACCACCGTTCTACTTTACCATTACTCTGTGGATGCTTTATCCGACAAAGGATTTGCTTGATGCCTCGTGCATCAAGCCACATTTTGAACTTGCTCTCACCTCCTATATTTGAGATAAACTGCGACCCATGATCGCTGATGCACTGCTTTATTGTGCCATGCTTCATTGCGTATTCCATGCCTTCTACTGACTGCTCGGTGGTTGGGCTATCACATTCAAGGAGAGCAAGCAGTTTTCTGCTTGCATCATCTTCTACAGCAAAGGTCCAAGGGCCATCATTTGGGCGCTGATGCCAGTCAATGTGAACGGCAGTAAGGCTATGCCTTCTCTCATACCGTATCCAATCTTTCTTCCTGATATCCTGCTTATTTTTCTTCTTGGCGAAGCCAAGATTGAGCAGCACTTTATGGACTCTATTGTGGCCAATGTGCTTGCCGTAATCACGTTGTATAAGCCGCTCCAGCGTGTCTGCAGATACTCTGTATTTGGTATAAGCTTCTTTGACCATAGCTATCTCCCATTGCTCAAGTGGCTTTGCAGGGCGGCCATTCTTCTTGCCTATGTCAGGCACATTGCCTGTTGTAAGGTAGCTTGTCCAGACCTGGTTGACACGACGTATGGAAATTCCAGCTATTTTGCGTGCCTGATAGGTTGTCCATCCTTCATTTTTCCTGCGTATTGTCTCGATAAGTTTAGTCCGGGTTAGTTTCATAACCCCAAGAAACTTATCGTAGGGAAATAGTTTCGGGATAACACAATCACAAAACCCGCCAGAACCTTTAAAAAGCTCCTCCATTGCATAGTGCTCATGGCCAAGAAGAAAAAGGCAGCGGAAAGAACCGAGGTATCGGAAGAGAAACAAGAAGTCCTCGAAGAACTAGAACTTGCTCCCATTGCCAGCAAAACCGAACCAGAAAGTAAAGGTGGTAAAGAAAGCGACGTGTTGCGCAGCAAGAAAAGGCAGCCCGTCATCGGCCTTTTTGCTGGCGAAAGAGTCATTACTGAAGCGTCTGATGATGCGAGAGAATTCTATAACCAATCCTGCTTTGGCACCGTTACGGAAAGTGGCAAAGTAGAGCTTTCTCTTCTGGAAGCGTTGTACCTAATGGAAAAAAGCCGGCTGGATATAAAAAGCGAAGCAGGCAAAAAGCTCTCTTCTGAATTGTATGTGAAAAAATCCCGCAAAGCTGAGCCAAACTTCTGGATCCGCTACTGCGTGTTCCGGGATATGCGCAATCGAGGCTATATCATTAAGACCGCCTTGAAATTCGGCGCCGATTTCCGCGTCTATGACCGCGGCGTCAAGCCAGGCGAGGACCATGCCCGCTGGATTGTCTTTCCCGTGCACGAAACGAGCGTATTTACCTGGCATGAGTTCAGCGCCAAGAATCGCGTGGCGCATAGCACCAAGAAGCGTTTACTCCTAGCGATTGTTGATGATGAGAATGATGTGACGTATTACGAGACGCGTTGGATGCGGCCGTGAGTGGTAGGATCTCCTCTTCATGGAGGACGAGTGCTTTCCTGAAGAGTACTGCACCCTCAAAAATTATTTAAAGCGGTTTTCTTTCGTTGTGCTATGGCCGTGGGCATGACCGATCAGGATAAAATTCTCCAGTTTCTCCGCTTCGGCGGGCCGACGCTGCCGGGCAAAGTTGCTAAGAATCTGCAGACCGATACTTTGCTGGCGTCTGCTCATTTGGCGGATCTGGTATCCCAGCGGAAAGTGCGGGTTTCCAACTTAAAGGTGGGCGGCTCTCCGCTCTATTACCTGCCGGGACAGGAGGAGAAGCTCGTGGCTTTTGCTGCGGGGAATGTGAACCCGAAAGATTTGGAAGTTCTCGAGATTCTCCAGAAGAAGAAGCTGCTGCGGGAGAAAGGTCTGGAGTTACTGCCCCGCGTAGCCCTGCGTTCGTTAAAAGATTTTGCCGTTCCGTTGCAAGTGACGGTGCAGGGCGAGAAAGAGCTTTTTTGGAAATGGCATCTGGTTGCGGATGTGGAGATGCAGGAACTCCTCAAAGTGTATTTCCCCGAGAAGCCGCAAGAGCTTGCCCCGTCATCTTCTCAACCAAAGCAGCCACCTGTTCTTTTGGAAACAGCTGCTGTTCAGCAAAAAGCGGTCCCGAGTACGCCGGAAGCGGCAGCGGAACACTTGTTTTCTCCTCCTCTTCATCCATCTCCTTTGCGTGCTCCTCCCTCAGCAGTTGCCCCTGAAATAGTGCCCCGAGCCAAGAGAACGCATCACGCATCGGTGCACGGCAAGGCATCAACTCCCACCCAGCAGACGCTGCCAAGCGCTACGGAAGCTATTCCCGCCGGAGAGCCTCTCCAAAATAAGCCGGATACCGCTGAGAGGAAGCCTTTCTTGGCAAAGCTCAAAGAAAAGATTTCCCGGAAGAAAAGTGGAACAGCTGTTTCTGAAAGCAGCTTATCCCTGGCGTTGGACGATTTTTTGCAATCCCTGCAGATCTCCATCGAGAGCAAAGAGACCGTGCGGAAAGACGCGGAGATGGATTTGCTCGTCAAAGTGCCTTCTCCCGTCGGAGAAGTAACCTACTTCTGCAAAGCGCGGAAGAAGAAGCGCTGCGATGAGAAAGATATTTCTGCTGCGTACGTGGAAGCGCAGCTGAAGAAACTGCCGCTGCTTTTCGTCTATTCGGATGAGCTCAGCAAGAAAGCGCAGGATCTCGTGGCTTCGCACGAGCTGCAGAATGTGGTAGTGAAGAAAATTACTTTGGCGGGAGATTAATCACTTCCGGAGATTTTTCCTATGGGCTTACAATTTCGGGATCTGGTGGTCAAAAAAGAGATTTCTCTGGCTGACCTGAAAGGAAAGATTCTGGTCGTTGATGCGTACAACAATCTCTATCAGTATCTGACGACGATCCGCTCTCCGGACGGCGCGGCGTTTACGGATAGTAAAGGCCGGGTCACATCACATCTCATCGGCCTTTTTTACCGGACGACGACCTTGCTGGAAGAAGGCTTGCGGCTGGCGTTTGTCTTTGACGGCAAGCCGCCGGCGATCAAGCAGAAGACCTGGGAGAAGCGCAGCGCAGCGAAAGCAGAAGCGGTGAAGCGCTTCAAAGAGGCCGAGAAAGCTGGCGCGAAAGAAGAGATGAAGCGGTTTGCGTCACGTTCAGCAATACTGACGAAAGAGATGGTTGCCGACGCCAAGACTGTTCTGGCTGCTCTTGGCCTTCCGATCGTTCAGGCGCCTTCCGAAGGGGAGGCGCAGGCGACGCATATAGTGAAGCGTGGTGATGCTTATGCGTCTGTCAGCCAGGATTACGACAACCTCATCTTTGGCTGCCCACGCTTAGTGCGCAATCTTTCGGTGGCGGGCAAGCGGAAGAAAGCCGGAACGCTCGGCTATCAGACCGTCAAGCCCGAGCTGATTCTGCTGGACGATGTATTGAAGCACGTGCAGCTGAATTTGGAACAATTACAGGTGTTAGCCATGCTTATCGGCACGGACTACAATCCCGGCGGCATCAAAGGCATCGGCCCGAAGACGGCGTTGAAGCTGCTGCAAGAGTACAGGAGCGATTTCGAGGCTCTGTTTAAGAAAGTCAACTGGCCGGAGCAGCATCCGGAACTGCCCTGGCAGGAATTGCTGCGGACAATCAAAACCATCCCGGTTACGGACGATTATACGCTGGAATGGCGGGTTCCTGATGAGAAAAAGCTGCGCACCCTCTTGATAGACGAGCACGGCTTTGCGGCAGAGCGGGTAGAGCAGCGGCTAAAATCCTTGAAAGAGCATGGGAAGATGGTAGTGCAGAAAGGATTGGGGAGCTATTTTTCGTGAAAGATAAAGATTCTTTATCTTTTTCTAATGATCTTTTCCACTTTATTCACAAATTCAATCGCTTTTTCTCCAAGATTTTCTGCTAAACCCTGTTCATATTCGATAGAAATCGAGTAGGTGGCATCTTCCCGATAGTTCTTCAATTCAACAAATTCTTGAATATCTTCTTTAGCCATACTGGTTTTCGCTACTGTTTTCAAATCTTCCTCTGAAATATGCTGAGGATAAAAGAACTTAATCAAGATTGAAATCGTTGCCATGTGGCTTTTGGTCTTGTATCCTTTCAGTGCGCATAACGCCAAAGCCGCTTGATAAACTGCGTAATAGTAACCGACAATTGACCACTCATAGAAATCTTTCAGGTCGTCAAGAACACCTCTCGAGAACCGTAAATTTCTCTTTGCCTTATGCAGGTGGCCTTCCACTTCTATTTCCGTGGCTCTTTCCCGAATAGTTTCTCTGTTCAGATAGTTCTTAAAGTCTTTTTCCAGAGCACTTCTCTTCTGTATCCATACTTCCCATCTCTGTTTCATTGGAATATGACCTCATAGTAAAGCTGATTCCCAAAGACCGGATAGCCGTAGTGGAGGGCATCCTGCAGCGCATAATTTTGCTTATTTTCTCTCTCTTTTAAAAATTCATCTAATCTCATAACGATAGAATTGATTCTCAATCCTGTTTCAGCAAGGATCTGTTTTTTCAGGGTATCTACTCTTTTTGCATCATTTTTTTCTCCCGCGCCATATACGACCAGGAGATCAATATCGCTTTTAGCCGTATAATTCTCTTTAGCAGTAGAACCAAATAAGAGGGCAAAATAAGGGATCTTAATAGCCTTTATCCCCTCAACAAACATCTGTACTGCTTTTCCCCGTTTGTATTCTAACCGTGGCAATCGCTCTAAATCAAAATAGGAGAAAAACACTTTCACGAAAGCGCTGTTTAAATTAACTTCATAAATCTTTAAATTTCCTTCTTTTCGGAGGTCTATCATCCCCCGCTTTTCCAGAGAGCTGAGGTATTTCAGCATCGTGTGCTCTGACAAAGAAACCGCTTTCTTTATTTGCCGAACATGACCCTTTAGATGCTCGTAGAAGTATTCCAGCACATCCAGTTCTTTTCCCGTAAAATGTTGCATTTTATGCATTAATCGTTGTTAATAGTGCAACGGTTATAAACTTTTCGTATTTTTGAGCAGCGGCTGAGATCATTGCGGGAGCACGGGAAGATGGTGGTGCAGAAAGGATTGGGGAGCTATTTTGCGTGAACAGTGGAAAAGCGTTTTTTCTTGAATCGCGATAGCACACCGTAGAGTTTAGAATAAAAAGGTTAATAAACACAATAATTAATGCAAGACCGTGAAAAAAGAGGCAGTAGCACTTCTCGTAATCTTTATGGTGTTTGGTTATGGCTGCGTAGAAACCGATGTTGACCTTACCAATGAACTGCCAGAAGTGCCTGAGCCAGTTGAAATCCCGGAGCCCGCAGCTGAAAAAATTGAAGGAAATAGTGTTGAAACGGGTGATGAGGCCACTATTCCAGCGAAAGAAGAGCCCATAGAGGCTGTGCCTGAGTGGAAGTATGGCGGCCAGGCGATAGGGGGGAATTATGCAGATTCTGATTTTGTTGCTCTTGGCAATGGCAAATACCGCATGTATTATGCCATTGAGCCAGAAGTGCCCGGAAACAAATTGGAAGTCTATTCTGCTCTTTCTTCTGATGGGATCACCTGGGTGCCGGAAGAAGGGGTGCGAAGAACGTTTACGGTTTTTCCTGATGTCGTTAAACTTCCCGATGGAACCTGGAGGATGTATTTTCAGAATGCGGGTGTTATTAAAAGTGTAACATCATCTGACGGCCTATTGTGGAAAGATGAGAGCGGTACACGAATTGATACTAAAAATAACGAAGGTCTCACTTTTGAAAGAGTTGCAGGACCCACGACGTTCTATGATGGAAGCAAGTATATTATGGCTTACAGTGGCGCTCTTTCTGGAAAATATAAAGACGCACCGAACAATGAGATGGCCGTATTAATGTGGGCAACGTCAACTGATGGGTTGAAGTTTGACATGCAAGGTATGGCTTTGGATACCCGGAATGATGCATACTATGGGTTCGCTGACACTCCTGATCTTATACGCTGGGACGATGGTAAAGTCAAGATGTTTTTCTGGGGGTACTTTGGGATTTATGAATCTACTTTTACCGGTGAGAGCTTTACTGAACCAGTCATGGTCTATGAAGCTAAGAAAGAGAATTCCCTGCAGAGGTTCCCTTCCAGCCCGCCGGGCGATCCCACCTTAGGGAAAATCGGCAATAAATGGTTCATGTACTATGGACAACATACGAAAGGGATTTATTATGCAACACTCAAATGAGAAATTCCGTATTGGCAATAGGCATCATTTTTCTGGTAATATTAGTTGGATGTGCGCAAGAAGTGGAAATACCACCTTCAGTGCCGGAAGAAATTGTTGAAGAAGCTACTACAATACCAGAAAAATCAAAACCAATAGAAGGAGAAGCGAATAATTTAACTGACATAATTCCACAACAGCAGGATGTAACAGTTAATCAACCTGCTATGCAAGAAACTAAAGTTCAAGAGCCTAAATGCAGCAGAGAATTCTCTCCACAATTCAATGCTGGACCTTATTATGAAGGTGCCTTATTTGATGCTCATTTCCATATGCCTCAATTGATTGATTTTAGTGAAATTGAGGGGCCTGACGCAGATCATGATACCAATTCTATTATAGACCCCGTTTTAGGAAAAGATGTCAGCTTGGATAAAATTTTATGCAACTTTGACAAAGAAAAAGTACGGGGATCAATAGGCTTCTCAATCGGAATAGAACCGTTGTTAGAAGAAACGCTAAAAGCAGCAGAGTCAGTTAAAACGGATTCTTTAGGGAAGATATACTTGTTTTTAATGCCGCAGGTGTTTAGCACAGAAAGCCTGGAAAGCATTGAAACCACAAATAAGGGTTTGTTTGCAGGATACGGAGAGATTGCTTTTTACTTCGTGGCTCAAAAAGGTCAAAATCCTGATGATCAGAAATATCTTGATATCTATGAAGTGGCTGGAAAGCATAATTTAGTTGTGATGATGCATCCTGATGCTAAACAGGAAAATTCCGTGGGAAATGCCGCAACAAAAAATCCAAACGTTAAATTCTTAATACACGGGCCTGAGATGGAAGATTCTATTATTAATCTGATGAGTAATCATCCAAATGTCTATTATTCCATAGACGCAATTTTAATTCGAATTCCTCCAAGCCCGGGAGGTTTACTCTATACTTCAAGTAATAAAGAGGATTTTATATTAACATTTACAGAAAACTTTGACATACTATTAAACAGGGCTGTAAAGGATTGGAAAGAAAAAATCGAGCAACATCCAGATAGATTCATGTGGGGAACAGATAGAGCGCATAAGTGGACTTATGATGAAGAGGTAAGTGTTTTGTTAGAAGAATTCGGTAGAGCATTTATTGCCAGATTAGACCCTGCTGTTCAAAAAAAATTTGCATATGAAAATGCGGAAAATTTATTTAAAAATTAAATGCTCCCGCCGTGCCTTATACGTTTTAGTGAAAAATTAGAACGTTTATGTTTTTAAATCAATAAACTTTATATAACATAATCCAGATTATAGTTTTATCCTGAAAAAGAGATTATTGTTAGTTTTGTTAGCGATTTCTATTATTTTTATTAGTAGTTGTGCTCGGCAAGCGCCGGTAGAAAAAGAACTTTCTGTTCAGAGGAAGGTAGTTTAGAGATTGCTCGCAGGTTAGCAGATAGGCTGGCAAGGTTAAGCATAATTCCTCAATAATAGGCAATTTTTCTTGCAGGGAAAACACTACATAGTTTTATATATTGATTACATACAGTATTACTATGGAAAAAAAGAGGGTATCGGCTTTCTGTTTCGTGGTTTTAATTCTCATAGTATATGGCTGTGCTACGCAGCAAGCACCTGCAGAAAAAATGCCTGAGCCTGCTGCTGAAGACGCTCCTCAAGCAGCCCAAGAGCCAGAGCCTGTACAGGAAACTCAACCCGCTGAAGAAATTAAAGAAGAGCCAATCATAGAGGAAAAGCCAGCATCAGAGCCTGTTGTTGAAAAAAAAGAAGAATTCCAGATATTCAACCCCATTTTAACATATGAAGGCGCTTACAACGGTCCCCTGTATGGCACCTCAGAGCAGGTAGGCTCTGCATCAATGGATTCTTACTTTGAAAATCTTGACCGGAATGGCATCAATTTCTTTATCGGCATGTTCGGCATTTCTGGCGAGCCTCAGGCAGACACCTTGGTCAGCGACCAGGGATTGGGAGAAATAATTGCTGCTGCCAAAAAGCATCCGTTCAGGATTATTCCTTTCTTTAACCCGGGGATCGGTGGAGAAGAAGTCGAGCAATATCTTGGTGAAGAATTGACGGGGATGTACACAAAAACTTTAGCTGCCGCGCAAAGAATCGCGGGAAAAGAGTTCATCAGGGGATTCGGCGAGGTGGAGACGCAGGAATGGAGTGCGCGGCATAACGATCCTAAAGTGCTGCAGCTCATCACTATGGCGCAAAGGAATAATCTTCATTTTATGTTCCATCCCATTGCAGGAAAGATGGATGATGTTGAACAGATTGTTAAAGCATATCCCGATACGGATTTTTTGATCCATCTGTTCCGGGAAGACTTGGCCAAAAGCACGGACAAACTGATAACAATGCTTAAAGAGCACGACAACCTCTACTATAGCATGGATGCTGCGCACATCATCCACGATAATAATATGGACCTCATCTATGATTATGATAGCCCTAACAAGCAATCATCCATCGATAAGCTTGTTTCTACCTACGATAGCAAAGAAAAAATAATGACTCAAAGTGCCATTCAGGCCTATAAACCATTGGTGGACGCTGCTCCTGATAAAGTCATGTGGGGGACGGAAATCGGCCCGGAATATGCTTTTGATCCGGAAGTGTTTGATCGGGCAGTAAAAATTTCCCGACTGGTCATCGCCGGCTTTGATGCCGAGGATCAGGAAGCAGTCGGATACAAGAATGCTTTACGAGTTTTCGGGCAGGGCGTAGTGGCAGATTCCACTCTCCAAGTGCGTGATACCCGTTCTTGGCCAGCCTGTACTGATGCTCAGATGGGCGATTGCGATGCTTCTTGTGAGGTCCCTGATACCGATGCTTTAACTGCTGAGCAGGATGAATGTTATCTCAATTGCCTTATTGGAAAACAGTGCCGCGAAGTCATAGAGATGGATGTAGGATAACTCCAGTCTTTTGTAGGAGCAAGCATAGGTAGCGACGGCCGAACTGCTACTGTTCGGGAAAAAGTGGGGATGTGAAAAGAAATCGTTAGTAGATGTTATCGTGATGATCGAAATCGACGAACAGAATGAAGTTTCTTTCTTTATTCACACTAAAAGTCAGGACAAAGCTCCCATTAATATGCACCCTTTTGAGATGCTTTTGGCCATAGCGAAGATTTTTGTAGTGATCAATGTTTTGATGATCGCAATTGATTATTTCTTTTATTTTTTTATTGATAATGTCTACTTTTTTCCTGTCTTTTTTTGAAAGTTTGTGCAAGATTACTTTGAGTTCATCGGTAAGATTAAAATCAAACATGAAATCACCTATCGTATACCGCATACTGCATCAAGTTCCTGAAGGGACATTTTTCGATAACCATATTTTTTCAGATGCAGTTTTTCTACGCCAATAAGTTTTTTAATATACTCTTCACTTGCCTCTTTTCCCAGTACTTCTTCTCCATGCAGCTCAACAAATTTATTTATGGCTTCTGACTTATCTTTCAATCCAAATCGTGCTTTAATGATGTTTATTACCCGATTTGCATATTCATCCAAAAAAATCCTTGCATAGACCATATAGTGACCTCCGTGTGCATTTTATATGCATACGAAGTGCCCATTTATTTATAAATGTAATGGCAGAAAGATACCTTTTCCTCTTCTCATCTCCCCCAAAGCCTTTTAAAGATTCTTTTCTTTTTCAGCACCATGCTCGCCGCCACCACCGAACTCCGCCATGCCGAACAGGTTCGAAAATATCTGTCGGCAAAAAAACTGCTCCATCCAGATTTCCTGCCGGTGAAAGAGCTGGGCTTCATTTATTTTCCACTAGAGAGGAAAGCACGAGTGCCGTCGGCCAAAGTGGTTGCAGTGAAATTCTCATTTCCGGTCAAAAAGCACCAGCCGGCTCTTGACGAGCTGCTCAAAGGGAAATTGACTGTTCGAGAGTTTGCTTTGCTGCCTCATTCTCAGGAGATTATCGGCAACATTCTCATCCTGGAAATGCCGCCGGAATTGGAAAAGAAAGAGAAGATAATCGCCGAAGCCTTTTTGCAGGCGAACAAGCACTTTTCTACCATCGTGAAGAAGCAGGAGATGCACGGCGGCGTCTATCGCCTGCGGAAAGTAAAGATTCTGGCAGGAAAAAAGACTAAAGAAACCGTGCATCAGGAAAACGGCGTGCAGATAAAGCTCCATCTGGAGAATACCTATTTTTCAGCTCGTTTGGCCAATGAGCGGCTGCGGATTGCGCAGCAGGTGAAGCCAGGCGAGGAAGTTCTGGTGCTGTTCTCTGGGGCAGCGCCGTATCCCCTGGTGCTCGCTAAGCGCAGCCCTGCCAAGATAGTCTATGGCATCGAGATAAATCCGCTAGCGCATCGGTATGCCGTCGAGAACGTTGCGCTAAACAAGCTCGAGAAAAAAATCCGCATTTTTCAGGGTGATGTGCGGGAAGTTGTGCCAAAAATCCGCAAGAAATTTGACCGGATCGTGATGCCTCTGCCAAAAACCAGCGAACAGTTTTTGGATGTGGCCTTGCGGAAAGCCAAGCCCGGAGCGATCATACATCTCTATGCCTTTCTCGAAGAAAAAGACTTTGCTGCGGAAGCCCGGCGCATCAAAGAGATTTGCAAGCGGCAGGGGCATCCCGTAAGAGTTCTCCGTACCGTTCCCTGCGGAAAATTTTCTCCTTACGTTTTTCGGGTGTGCTTTGACCTGAAAGTGCTGCAGTGAGCAGCTTGTTGAGAAAAACTGTCCATAAACTGCCTTTATTCCAATATTTTTCCCGTTTATCTCTATTTTTCTTTTTAACATACTCTAAAAATAGAAAAGTTTAAATAATACTTATTCTAATATAATAAAATGAACCGCGACCAGCACGATCTCCTCTGGCGCCTGGAAGGGCTGCAGACGGTAGAAACCGTTGCCGAAGAGTTAGGCATAAGCTGGCAATCCACCCTGAATCTGCTGGGCCGGCTGAAAAGAGCTGGCTATGTCACGGTCTCCGGCGGCGGAAGAAGAAAGCGCCTATACAAAATAACGCTTACGAAGCAGCGGCTGCGCGTTCCCGGCATGTGGGACATCTTAAATAGATACAATCCCAATTTTCAGCTCAATCCGTGGTACGACCACCAGGTGCACGGCGTGTATGGGGTGGAAGAAGTCATCGTCGATGCCGTGCAGACGAAGAGCTTCCGGATAGTACTCGCCACGTTGCGCTTATTTCAGCACGTGAAAGACTGGAAGAAGCTGCACCGCCTGGCAAAAGAGAAGGGCTGCTGGCAGCAAACTGGTGCTCTCTATGACGTGGCGCGGCTGTTCCTGAAAGTGCGAAAAATGCCGGAGCGATATCGGAGAGAGAAATTCTTCCTCTGGAAGATGCTTTCCCAGCTTAAAAAGAAGAATTTTCCATCCATTGCGGAATATTGGCGGGTCTACATTCCTTTTAATAAAAACGACATTCGGGGGGTAGTGGCATGATTTCACAACAGGATCAAGTGGACTTATTTATCCTCATCAGCAAACAGATGCGGAAAGATATCGTTTGTTACGCTTTTGGGGGCAATGCCATGATGTATTACGGTTATAAAGATGAAACCAAAGATGTAGACCTCGTTTTCGAACATGAAGATGAGCGTGAGGAATTTCTTCGGGTGCTAAAACAAATGGGTTACGAAGAATTCAGCCTTTTTCGCATATATGTCCCAGAAAAATTGAAAGATACGCATAAGCCCATCGTGGTCAAAAGAGGAGAAGGGCGTTTTGACCTCTTTGTCAAAAAATTTTTTCAAACTCTTTTAAGCCCGAAGATGAAAGAAGATGTTTTCTCCGTCCATGAATTTAAATGGAAGCATACGCTTACGGTGAACGTTTTGCGCAAGGAAATTCTGGTTATTCTCAAATCTGTCACCAGCCGCGATCGGGATTTTGAGGATATTGTGACTATCATCAAGAACGACAAGCACTTCGACTGGCCCTATTTTCTCGAAGAAGTCCGATGGCAGGCGGAACACGGCGATGGATGGGTGCTCTTGGATGTCGAGAGAATGATGCGGGAACTGAAGGAATATGTGTTTATTCCGGAGGAGCATTTTAAGCGGCTGTATGGGATGAAAGAACAGAAATAAAAATTGTTTTCCACATCTTAAGGGTGGCGGTTGTTTACTGCGGTTTGATTATTTCAATCCTAACAGGCTTCGGATTAAATTTAACAGTATTGAACAAAAATGCCATATTTTGTGCAATAATAATGAAAACATTTATAAATAAACGTACATTCTATGAGTTATGCTTACTGAAACAGAAATTAAAGAAATTTTGGTAAGACAAAGAGAAACCATCTTAAACAAGAAATATGGTGTAGAGAGGTCAATCTTAAAAGAAGTAGAGTCCAAGCTCAAGCTTCCACAGGTGGTGGTCTTAACCGGCTTACGAAGGAGCGGCAAGTCGACCCTGTTAAAGCAGTTAATAAAAAAAGAGTATCATGATGAGGACTTTTATTACCTCAACTTTGAAGATGAAAGATTGTTTGATTTTCCTGCCCGTGAATTTAACCGGCTTTATGAGGGATTAGTAAGCCTGTATGGAAAAAAGAAAACTTTTTTTCTGGACGAAATTCAGAACGTCACTCATTTTGAGACGTTTGTAAGAAGGTTTTATGAAGAGGGATTTAAATTCATTATCACTGGCTCTAGCGCCACGCTGTTAAGCAAAGAACTGGGCACCAAACTTACCGGAAGGCATGTGGATATTGTGGTGCGGCCTTTCTCTTTTCTGGAATTTCTGGGATTAAAAGGAGTTAAGATAAACAAAGAGGCCATGTACAAAACAGAAACTAAAGTAGAAATCAAGAAATATTTCGAAGAGTACTTAGTGAAAGGGGGTATGCCGGAATATTTGCAGTATAATGACCCAGAGCTGTTAACCCGGGTTTATGAGGACACGGTCATTAAAGATATAGCCGTGAGGTATAAAGTACATAATGTGGCTGTTCTGAGGCAGTTGTATTCCTACCTCATTAATAATTTTGCCAATAAATTTAGTTATAATTCTCTTAAGAAGTTCATAACTATAAACAGCGTGAATACATTTAAGAAGTTTATATCGTATCTTGAAGAGACTTATTTTGCCAAAACTATCAATAAATTCGACTATTCTTTTAAAAAACAGATCATGAACGATAAAAAGTTTTATGTCCTGGACAATGGATTTGTGGGAGTTCTTTCTAAAAAAATAACTAAAGACCACGGATGGCTTCTTGAAAACTTAGTCTTCAATTGCTTGAATAAAGAGTATGATGTTTTTTATTATTCTGGGGAACGCAAATGTGATTTCCTCACGGTTAAAAATAAAACAGTAATTCAAGCGATACAGGTATGTGATGACTTGAATACAGAAAATCGTGACCGAGAGGCGGCGGGATTAACTGAGGCCATGAAAAAATTTAAGCTTCAGGAAGGATTGCTTTTGACCAATGACCAGGAAGAAAAGATTAAGATCGGCAGAAAGAAGATACTGGTTAAGCCGGTCTGGAAGTGGTTGCTTGAAGAGTAACCCCCAAGCCTCAGCACGGTTGGTTGCTGAAAAAGTATGTGTTTATTCCAGAAGAGCACTTTAAGCGGCTGTATGGGATGAAGAGAGAAGGAAAACAGAAGAAAATGGAGAAAGCTTCTTCCCGCCCTTTGAGAAGGCTGCGATAATTGTCACTTCTTCCGTCGCACTTCTTTCTTCGGGTACTCCCCGGTTATCGAATAGATGCAGTGCTGCACATACCAGAAGCCCACTGCGAGAAGGGCGATCGCCACCGCTTCCAGTGCTCCGCTGTACTGGCTCACGGGGAAAATAGAAAAATACGGACTCTGCAGAAGAGAATAGTAGTCCAGATCCCGGAGAATGTGGATGCCCATCAGGCCGAGCACTGCCAGAATGACGAACCCTATCCCTTTGCGAAAGCTGTTTCGGGAGCGCCAAAAAATGCGGATAGTGAAGATCAGAACGATGGAATACAGAATAACATGGAGAATGTGTACCAAAGGGTTTTGGAGAATGGAAATCATGGGGTATCCTGATGATTGTTCAGTGCTTCTGCTTCTCTCGAATGAAGCCGTGCTGCTTTAAATATCTTTTCTCCGCTTTCTGCAGGTGCTTTTCGATTCTTTTGAATTTCCTATGCTCGTACCAGATAAATGCCGGAAAAATCAGGGCATTCAGTGAAAAGCCGATAAGCATGGCAAGAATATACCATCCTCTTTGGGTGAGCTCCTGACGGACATTCGACTCCACCATGAAGTGAGCGGAAGCCATCCGGCTCATATCGCCATGAGTTACTTGCACCTCGACGGTATACACTCCTGGCGCCGCATCTCTTGGGATGAACAGCTCTCGTACGGTGGAGATCTGTTCAATGCCCCCTTTGGTCTCTACGGCCGTGAGAAGCGTCTCTCCTTCCTGGTTTTTGAGCGTATATTCCAAGTACATATCCGCTAATGTGCGTTCTTTTTCTCCATGGATAACCCGTGCTTCGACTTCAACTAATATCGAGTCTCCGACAATGAGCTGTTCATCAGTCAAAGGAACGTTTACATCCACCAGAAGCTGTTCAATGTGCTCTGCGCTGCTTCCTATCATCCCCGCAGCCAGGAACAGAAAGAGGGTGATGGCACTTAGGTTTTTTTTACAAGCGGAAATACTATTCTTCATCGGAGAGCTCCGGCATTATGAGCAACAGTCTCCAGAGAAAACCGCTTTTGTTTTAAACTCTTCGCTTTCTCGATTTTCGACTTTCATCACGTAGTAGTGGTGCAGACAACCAAAAGTTTATATCTCTAAGAGTATTTCTCTTTTCTAAATGGTTGAAGAGAACAATCATGCCTTTTTAATGGCTTTGAAGAAAAAATTTCTGTTGGGGGTTATCGATGTTCTTATCATTGCCTGGCTCAAAGAAAAGCCGTTGTCCGGCCAGGAGATTATGGCGAGAATTACCGCGGAGTATGGGATTTCTTTAAGTGCAGGCACCCTCTACCCTATCTTGTTTTCGCTGCAAGAGAAAGGGCTCATTGTCCATTTGCTCGATGAAAAAAGAAAGCTTTATCAGCTCACTTCCCAAGGAAAGTCTATCGGTGAAAAATTGGCCCCTCGCTATAAACTGATAGAACGGGATCTCAAAGAAAATTTTAACAATAATCACCACCCCTATACCACTGCCCCCCTCCCCCCGAAAAATGGTCGGCAGGAAACGAGTGAGATATCTTAGAACCATTTATGGGAGCTTCGCTTTTTTGGCGCTATTAGTGTTAGTGGGTGGAATAGCTTTCTTTAGCGGGGGAGGGATAACTGGTGCAGCGGTTTCTTCTTTGTCCCTCTTCTCATCTCCCGGAAACACCCTTTCAGGCTCTTCTGGGCAGTTGCATATAGTCCCGCAGGGCAGCATCACTCCCACTCAGGCTGACGGCCTCATTGTGTATGGGGAGCTTAACGTCGCCATTCCCCGCTTCCGCATCTGGAACTTTTCCAATAATTTCTCCACCGAACAGAGCGCCCAGCCCATCGGCATCGATGGGACGAATGACATCACCTGGGCGGTCGTCCGGGGGAATCATGAGCGGGACGAGATCATTCTGGGCACGGAAGACAAGGGGAATGACGTGAATATCCAGGTATATCCCGCCAATAAGACGTGGGGGGCGGCATTGGAAGTGAGCGCAGATGTCTTAAACTCCAACTCACGCGCTTTTGACATCGCCGTGGAAGATGTTTCCGGCGATGCGCTGGTTGTGTATGAAAGCTCATCAGTTTCCGATACGGCCGTCCAATATCGGATCTGGAATGGCAGCCAGTATTCTGCTGAGAACACTCTGGTGACGGGATTAGTGTCCAGCCCGATACGCTGGGTTCGCCTGGTGCAGCGGCCCGGGACGGATGATATGATGCTCCTCATCCACGACAATGCCGCTGATCTCCATGCCCACTACTGGAATGGAACGGGCTTTGATCTCACGCGGAATACGACCCTCTCCACGGGAACGACATCAAGCCTTACGCAGCATTTTGCTTTCGCCTGGGAAAGCGCGAGCGATGATGGGCTGGTGGTCTATGGGACGGGGACCAATCTGGTGTACCGAGCATTTTCTATCACGGCGCCGCACTGGAGCGCGGAAACAACTATTGCCTTGGGAAATGCCTTGGGCGACACCCGCCTGTGCTCTAACCCCACGTCTGATTATGTTGGCCTCATTGTCGAGGATGCCGGAAGCGACGTCAATGCCCGGATGTGGAACGGTACAGAAGTCCTGGCAAGCCCTCCGGCGGAAGATCTGGATGCCGAGCCGGCTGGCGCCAACAATGTGAATGTCGATTGCGCTTGGTATAATTCCAGCACGGCTTTATTTGGGTTTGTTGATCTGTCTTCGCTGTCCGTCGATTACGTTCAGTTTACTAAGGCAAACACCTGGAGCGTTGCAGATCTGAACACGGCCCCGACGACGAGCTCCTTTGCATCAGACGATATTGACGGCCTGCGTTTTACTCCACATCCCACCACCGCAGAGATTATGGTTACCGCCATGGACATCCTGGAAGATATTTCGGTTATCCGCTGGGATGGGACGGGATTCGCTGCCATCGGCGAATCTCCCTTGGAAACCAGCACTGAAGTCCTCACAGCGGTGCAGGAAGCTGTCATGTTTGACTGGTACCGCTATGATCCGGTGCCGAATGTGACGGCGTTAAACCCCAATGGGCTCAATTTTAACCCGAATGCGATACTAGACATCAATGCCACCGTTACTGACAATATTGTTGTGGGCACGGTGCTGGCGAACGTCACTCTGCCGAACGGCACCATCCAACAGCTCACTCTAACGAATCGCTCCGGCAACAATACTTTTTACAATGCCACTTTTGCGGTTACCAGCCTGTCGGGGATGTATAGTGTGCGTGTCATTGCCAACGATACCAGCATACACCAAAACCGGAACAGCACTGAAATAGCTATCTTTACCGTTGGCGATGCTTTTTCCCCTGTGGTCACAAACCTCACGCCGGTTCCCGGCAGCAGTTTTGTACTGAATGCTACCCTCAATATCAGTGCTACCGTTGCGGACAATGTCGGCGTCTCTCAGGTATTTGCCAATATCACTTTTCCCAATGGGAGCATCGCGAGAATTCAATTGCTCAACAGTAGTTTTGCACTCTATAACGGCACTTTCAGCATGACCAATGCTCTGGGAACGTACCTCGTCCGCTTTATCGCCAATGACACCTCTAATGGGTTCAACAGTTCAGAGACCACTTCATTCAGCATCATCGATGTGACGGCTCCCCTGGTCACAAACCTCACGCCGGTTGCCGGGACCATTTTTCTTCAGAACATGCTCGTGAACATTACGGCTAACGTCACGAATACTGTGGCGATTTCTATTGTCTTAGCAAATATCACTTTCCCGAATGGCAGCATCACGCAGATCCAACTGTTCAATAGAAGCCTGGCACTCTATAATGGTACTTTTAATGTCACCAGAGACGTGGGGGCGTATACGGTTCGCATCATCGCGAATGATACCTCTAATAATATTAATGCTTCGGAGAGCACCACTTTTTCAGTGAGTAGCCTGGTGGTCAATGATCCCGTCACTCTCGAACAGCTCAGCTGTTCTCAGGGGGCGGAAGTGAATGAAACTGTGTATTGCTCATTCACCTCCCGCTATGCCAATGGGACTTCTGTGAATAGGTACGAATTTAATTACAATGTGACCAATTCCAACGAAGGGCCAGCTTTTGCCGGGATTGCCAATAATACTCGCCGGTTTGGGCGATATATCTTCTCGTTTGTGCCGACGGTTACCGACAGCTACGGCATAATCGTGTCTAATGAAAGCCTGGGATTTGCCAGCACTGTTCAAGTCAGCATCTTCCCGCGCCGCGGCCTCACGCCAGACCAAGAGAGAAATCTGAACCAGAGCCTGGAGGGCCTCAATCAGACTGCCGCTTTCATAAACCAGACTGTCGCCACTATTCTCGGCAACATCAATAATCAAACGCAGGTGATGCTTTCAGATTTAGGCGAAGTTGCAGCGGGGAGCAGCTATCGCACCCGCGTCTGGACCTTTGACTTCCAGGGCAGCCCCAAAGCACCCGACGCCACGCCTGTCGTCACCCTCTATGATTCTTTGCGGAACATCATCGTGCAAAGCGTCGCTATGGATTTCATTTCACGAGGGGTATTTGCCTACAATTTTACCACGACCACCGGGCACACTGCGGGCGTCTGGGAAACGCAGGTCAATGTAACCAGCAATGCCCGGAACATCCAGCTCAGCGATTACTGGGAGTTGGAAAGCGCTCCTGCGCAAGTCATCATCAATGCCATAGCAGATGCCACTATCCCCACGATTATTGCTGACATCACTATCACCAACGAAGGAACAGCCGCCTTTGAATATCGGTATGAATATTGTATCGTTGTGGAGCAATCCAACCAATGCGGCGGCGGGGATGATCTAGGATATGCTTCCGCAGCCAAGCTGATTGCCGCTGGCGCGGATTTTAACACGCAGCTGATGCTCAGCGGCATTACGCAGATGGGAACGCTGTACTTTAAGCTCGTGGTGTACTTCGGCACAGAAAAAAGCGGTGCTACCCGGTCGTTCACCGCTACTTCTGCTGCCGCTGAAGCACCGGCGGGAGCTGCCGCGGGCGGTGCCGGGTCGGGTGAAGCTGTTTATCTGACTGTTCCCCCCCCTGCACCCGCAGTTGCTGTTCCTGCTCCTTTGCCGGCTATTCCTACACTTGAAATAACCCAGCCGCTGCATATCCCCGGCACGCTCTTTGATGTAACAGTTTTCATCCCCCAGAAATACCGGAGCATCTTGCCAGGGGAAGAGCTCCTTGCCGAAATCCGTTTGATAAATATCACCCGCTTGGATCTCGTTCCCGTGCAGCTGGAATACAACATCTGGGATGCACAGCAGAACGTGCTCTATCAGGAATATGAAACTAAAGTCGTGGAGAACGAGATCACTTTCCTGAAAGAAGCAGCCCTTCCTGCGGACATTCCTACCGGTAATTACCTGTTTGTGGCCATTCTTCGCTATGATGGAGGCGAGGCCATCGCCGGCTATCCGTTCACGATCGTTCCAGAAAAGCCGTCGATTGGAAAGCTGCTGCTCCACTCCAGTCCCTACTGGCTGGGCGCTTTCGTACTGGTCTTGGCTTTCCTGGGCATGCGGTGGCTGCTGCGGCGGAAATACCGGAAAAAATGAACAGTTCTCATTGTAAAAACTACTTTATCGTAGTCGAAAAAGTATTAATACTCTGAAAAGATGTAAAAGTCTAATCGGATAAGCATGGCCAAAAAAGGAAAAACTATCAAAACCTGCGACCATCTGGACCTGGCTTCTTTTTTCCTCCGCGTCGGCTTAGCGACGGTCTTCTTCTATGCTGCTATCGCTTCCTTCCTGCAGCCGCTGAACTGGATCGGCTTTTTTCCGGCGTGGTTACGGGGATTTATGCCGGCATCCATCCTCCTTTTTGCATATTCTCTCTATCAGATGGCTCTGGCGCTGTGGCTGTTATCTGGGAAAAAAGCATTTTACGCCGCAATTTTGGGGGGCGTGACGCTCGTGGCGATTATTGTAACCAATATTACGCTGCTGGATATTATCTTCCGTGATGTGGCCATCCTCTTTGCAGCAGTGGCTTTGCTGTTTATGCACGCCAAAGAAAGATGAATTAAACAAAAGATAAATTCGGAAAAGCGGTGACAGATATCTGATACAGAGAAAAGCGATTAAATTTCAAAAAGGTGATACCAATCGTCAGCGACAATTTTCAGTTCATAGCATCTTTTCTGGTTCTTTCTATTAGCGGGCTGGTCAATGCCGGCTTCCTCGTCTGGAAGCACTATCAGAAAAAGCCGTTCGTCTGCCCGCTGGACCATGATTGCAGTGTCGTCACGGAAAGCAAATGGTCGCGTATCTTCTTGGTCCGGAATGAGGTTATTGGGCTGTTGTTTTTTCTGGGGCTAATTGTAGGGACTCTTGCCTCACTTTTTAATGCCAATTGGGCAACACTCATCTTTACCGTTTTTCCTTTTGCGACCGCAGCCAGCTTCTTATTCTCGCTCTTTCTGGTGTTTATTCAGTTTAAAGTCATCAAAGACTATTGCTTTTACTGCTTAATTTCGGCAGGGATAACCTTGCTGGTTTTCTTGAATAGCTTGCTGTTGTTGTGAAGAGAAACAATAACCATTTTTCTTGGTCTGGGAATTTCATCTTTTTTCATCGAAATATGTTTAAAGTGCATACACATACATACACGGATGTCGACAAAAACAATTTCCATAACTGAAGAAGCGTATACTATCTTACACTCGCGAAAAGAGAGCACAGAAAGCTTTAGCGAAATTATTGTAAAACTCGCCGGCAAAAAAGAGTTGGCTTCTTTTTATGGTGTGCTTGGCAAAGAACATGCTGATCTGCTTGAAAAGGCTATTTTTCAGGAAAGAAAACACCATCAGATTTTACATCACCAAAGAGTAAGCCGGAGTTGCCCAGGTCCACAACGAATCAGTTTTAACAAGGAATATCAAACATTTTTCTAAAATTCGAAATCTTTCCCTAGAATTGTATTAACCAAAAAATAAGAAAGAGGATTTACTCCTCTTCTTCATCTGAACCGCTATTCTCGTCAGAATTGTCGGACGTCTCGTTTTCCCCTTCATTGTCATCGCTGTCGGAGTCGGTAGCATTTTTACCTGACTTCCCCCTCTCTCGATCCTCAGGTTTTCTCTTCTCTGCCCCTTCCCGTTCCTCTTTCACTTCCATGATGGCCGTTATCTCTTCCGCCGTTAAGCCGGTCTTCGCTGCAATTTCGGCGATGATGACGTCCAAGTCCGTCGAGTTTACGGTGAATTCCCACTCGGTCTCATCAACCTGCACTTCGATTTCCGCCCCGCCATCTTTTATCTTGACTTCTATCTCCCGTTCCGACTCTTCTTTGCTTTCCATCTGCCGCAGGGCATTTCTGGCCAGCTGCTCAGCTGCCGTGGCTTGCCCAAAGGCTTCTCCGAACTTTTCTTCAGCAAAAGCTTCCTGAGCTTTCGCCAGCTTTGCTTCTGATTCTTCTAAGAGCTGTAAGACACTCGTGGTGGCATTCGCTCCGCCCAGTTCCTCTCTGAGCTCAGCAATTTCTTCCTGCGCATCTGCTATCGCCTCTTGAGCTTTTTCCTGCTTCATGAGGCCTTTTTCTTGTTCTTGCTCCTCAATATCAGCTTCAACTTCTTCATCAGATTTCCCGGTTTCCTGCTTGATGCGGATTTTTATCTGGTCTTTTTTCTCTTTGATCCGCACTTCCACGTCTCCGGTTTGTGATTTCAGGCTATTCAAGAAGGCATCAAGCCGCTCTCTTTGTTCTACAGTAAGTTCTCCTTTCACTTCAATTTTGACTTTGAGCTCTCCAAAAGCTTGCTCGACCGCTTCGCCATGCTCTTCCAGCTCTTTCTCAATGTCCAGGACGGCATCGAGCTCTTCTCCGGAGTTATCTCTTGCCAAAGCGGCAACATTTTCTTTTACTTTCAAGAGTTGTTTCCCATGGGCTTCTTCAGCTTTTTGGGCAGCTTCGGCTTTATTCTCTTCAATCATCTGCTTGACTTCCAAGAGCCGTTCCCGAGCAATTTCCAGCCCTTTTCTGGCTTTTTCTGCTTTATCGAAGGTCAAGAGCAGCGTGAGTTGGTCTATAGCATTATCTAAACCCCAGAGAAATGAATCGGGCGTCACGCCTGGATCTTCCGGCTGCTGAGCAAGCACGACAGGCAAGAGCAGCAAACTCATTAAAAACAAGCCAAATATTTTTTTCATGGTAGGTACCTCTTTTTTGTTACTTATATGGTTTTCTCTTTTTTTTAGATTTTCTAATCTTAAACAGGATGATAGAATTGATAATTAAGGTTAATACGAAAGCTGCTGCCACATACAAAGAAACCATCATTATTCCAAAATCTTTTTCCCAGCCCACAGCATTATAGATGTTCTTTGCCTGCAATATAAAAGTCAAGAGGATAAAGGAAAACGGCAGAAGCAGACTAAGCAGATATTTTTTCTCTTTGAGCAAATATCTGCCACTAAGAAACATGACTAACAAAGGTGGAATCAAAAAATACAGCCAAAACGAAAAATGCGCTAATTTTGAATAGGGTGTATCAGCATAAGAATAATTAGTTCCCTCGCCATCGGGAGTGTCAACTATTTCCGCGATAGTCAATTCTTCTTGATGTTTTTTAAAATAGTCTTGGTCTAAATTACTAAATATACTATCAGTAAAAAATAGTATAATCACCACTATGGCGACTATGAAAAAAGAATTAATTAATCGTTTAGTTTTCATCAGATTATCAATTAAATCATTAATAATAATCGATAAATTAATATAAACTTATAAAGATTATGTTTTATCCCGTTCATCACAAGATTTATATATCACATGATATTTTTTTCATGTGATGAAGCACCAGAACGAAACGTACAAGCTCTTTTTCGGCTCGTTGGCGAATCCTAACCGGCTGCGGATCATCAATCTGCTGCGCCATGGAACCAAGAATGTGACCGAAATCTGCAATGCCACGGGCTTTGAGCAGACCATGGTATCGCACAACCTCAAGCGCTTGGAGCGCTGCGGGATGGTCTTTGTCGAGCAGCGGGGAAAGCATCGCTATTATCGGGTCAATCAGAAGTCCATCACGAAGATCTTAGCCCTTATTGATAAGCACATGGAGCAGTACTGTTTGCACGTGCTGCATGGAGAGCGCTGATGGTCAAGAAAAAAAATAAAGCTTTTGCCTGCGCCGAATGTCGCATGCTCTACGCCGAGAAAAAGAAAGCCGAAGCGTGCGAAAAATGGTGCAAAGAGCATCATAGTTGCAATATCGAGCTTATTAAAGATGCGATTGGTAAAACTTCCTAAGTGAGGCATCATGAAACAGACCATTGCTGAGAACCGGAACGTGAAAGAGAACGAAGCCTTTTTTGATTGCTGGGCAAAATCGTACGACGGGCCGCTGTTCCAGTTCTGGATGCGGAGATTCTACCAGCCAGCCTTGCGGCAGATAGCAAAGCCGGGAAAAGTTCTCGATGTGAGCTGCGGCACCGGGGGGCTCCTCCGCGAATTGCAGAGAAGAGTGTCAGACGGAAAGAAAGGATATGCACTTTATGGGGCAGACATCTCTTCCGGGATGCTTGCCGCCGCTCGCCGGAAGCTGGGGAAGAGCGTGCATTTGCAAAAAGCGGATGTGCATCGTTTGCTTTTCAAAGATAATCAATTTGATTATGTTATTTCTACGGAAGCTTTCCATCATTATGCCAACCAGAAGAAAGCTTTAGCCGAGATGAAACGCGTCGCTAAAAAACAGGGAAACGTCTTTATCGTCGATATTAACTTCTTTCTTCGGCCCCTGCACTGGCTCTTCCAAAAGCTGGAGCCGGGCTGCGTCAAGATAAATAGCCGAAGAGAGATGCGCAAGCTTTTTCAGGAAGCCGGCTTGCAGCAGATCATGCAGCAGCGGAGCTTTCTGTTCGCGGTGCTGACGCGGGGAGTGAAAATGGAGGGGGTAAAGTAAAAATGGCAACCAAAAAAGTTGAGAGAACCACACTGAAGATTTCCGGCATGCACTGTGCCAGCTGTAGTACGATATTGACGAAAGCTTTGCAGAAAGTTCCGGGCGTCACATCTGCGGTGGTGAATTATTCGACGGAAAAAGGAACCGTTACTTTTGATCCCGCTCACGTCCAGGAAGCGATGCTTGTTGAGGCCGTGAAAAAGAAAGGCTATGGTGCAGAAATCCTCAAAGAAGGGAACTATGCCCGCGAGGAAAAGTTGCGGCTGCAAGAAATCCAGGCATTAAAGAGGAAAGTTCTCATCAGCTCCGCTCTTTCTTTCCCGGCATTTCTTATCAGCATGTTTTTCTCATTCCTGCCGTATCGGGAATATCTGCTCTGGATTCTAGCAACTCCCGTTCAATTCTATATCGGCTGGCCGTTTTATCAGGGAACCTGGGCGGCGCTGAAAAACAAATCCGCCAATATGGATTCCTTGATTGCGATCGGCACCAGTGCTGCCTATTTTTACTCGGTGTATGCCCTTCTCTTCAGCTCGGAAGCGCACCAGTATTTTGAGATTTCCGCCATTCTTATCACTTTAGTCTTGCTGGGAAAATATCTGGAAGCTGTCGCCAAAGGCAAGACCAGCCAGGCCATTGCCAAGTTGGTGAAGCTGGGAGCAAAAACGGCTACCGTTATCCGGAAAGGAAAAGAGCTGAAGATTCCTATCGAACAGGTCCTTGTTGGCGACATTGTTCTCGTGAAACCCGGAGAAAAAATTCCTGTTGATGGAATTATTATCGAAGGCTATTCCGCCATTGATGAGAGTTTAGTGACGGGAGAAAGCATGCCTGTGGAAAAGAAAAAAGGTGATGCGGTCATTGGCTCAACGATAAACAAACAAGGCGCTTTCCGCTTTACGGCTACGAAAGTTGGCACGGAAACCACGCTGGCGAGAATTGTCCGGCTGATTGAAGATGCCCAATCTCGGAAAGCGCCGATCCAGCGCTTTGCGGACAATGTTTCAGCGTACTTTGTGCCCATTGTTATCGGCCTGGCCATTGTCACTTTTCTTATTTGGTATCTTGTGGCTAGCGCTTCTTTGGAATTTGCGTTGATTACCGCCGTTGCCGTTCTGGTCATCGCCTGCCCCTGTGCGCTGGGCTTAGCGACGCCCACTTCTATTATGGTCGGCACGGGCAAAGGAGCGCTACACGGCATTCTCATCAAAGGCGGCGACATTCTGGAAGCAGCGCACAAATTACGCTTTATCGTCTTTGACAAGACGGGCACGATCACGAAAGGCAAGCCGGAAGTGACGAACATCGTTCCAGCGAAAGGAATAACAGAAAAAGAAGTGTTGACCCTGGCCGGCAGCCTGGAGAAGAATTCCGAGCATCCGTTGGCAGAAGCGATTGTACAAAGAGCCAAGAGCTACTCGCTGAAAAAAGTATCCAGCTTCCAAGCTTTAGTAGGCCGGGGCGTCAAAGGCCGGTTGGGTGCCCGGGAATATTATCTGGGAAACTTGAAGCTGATGAAAGAGCGGAAAATTTCTATGGTGGCTCTGCTGCCAAAACTGGAATCCCTTGAAGAAGAGGGAAAGACGGTCATGACGCTGGCTTCAGGGAAGAAAGTGCTGGGGCTCATTGCGGTTGCAGACGAGATCAAAGAAGATTCACCGGCGGCTGTTGCCATCTTGAAAGAGATGGGCATCACGACCTACATGATCACCGGTGACAACAAGCGGACGGCGCAGGCCATTGCCAAGAAAGTAGGCATCGAGAAATTCTTTGCCGAAGTCTTGCCGGAAGAAAAAGTGTCGTATGTGAAAGAACTGCAGCGCAAAGGCAAGGTGGCCATGGTCGGCGATGGCATCAATGATGCACCGGCGATAGCGCAGGCCGATATCGGCATTGCCATGGGCTCCGGTACCGATGTAGCGATGGAAACGGGCAACATTGTGCTGATGAAGAACAGCCTGCTGGATGTTCCCCGGGCCATAAAATTAAGCCGGCTGACGATGAGCAAAGTCAAGCAGAACATGTTCTGGGCGCTTATCTACAATATTTTGGGGATTCCCATTGCTGCGGGCGTGCTGTATCCGTTCACCGGCTGGCTGCTCAGCCCCATCCTCGCGGGAGGAGCCATGGCACTGAGCTCCGTTAGTGTCGTGACGAATGCTTTGCTCTTGCGCAGGAAATCACTGCAATTAAAGAAAGCCAAGAGGTTTAACCATGAGCAGCCCTAACCATAAAAGCATCGGCTCATTGCTCGTTGCTTTTGCGATTATCCTTTTGTTCGTTTTAATCATCGTGAAAATCAATACGGATAAAGAAGAAGCGTTTTTGTGCAGTGTGGTGGAAGCATCGCCGACGCTGGATATGGAAGAATGCCCGGCACATGATAGTTACACTTCGTGGCTGGTGCTGGCGGCATTTGCCGTTTCGTTCCTAGTCCTGGGAGCGGGGCTGTACTTGCTGCTGCTTCCCATCAAGAAAGAGCAGCAGGAACAGAAAGAAAGTGCTGCTGCACGGCAGGCTGATGTCAGTAAACTTGCTGAAGAAGAACTGAATTTGTATAATAAAATAAAGCTCAACCAAGGCTCCATGTACCAGAGCGACCTGATCAAAGAAACAGGATTGAGCAAAGTGAAAATCAGCCGGATACTCGACAAGATGGAAGGCAAAGGTGTATTGGAGCGGAAACGGCGGGGGATGACCAACATTGTGGTGCTGAGATGAATAAACCAGTAGAGCCCGAGGCAGTACAAGCCCCCTATCGGTTCTGGGGCCGGCATCCTTTGTGGTACAAGGCAAGTTGTCTTCTGACGTTTCTGGGAAAAGAAAGCCAGCTCAGAAAACGGGCCATAGAGCGATTGCATCTGGGTGGTGGGGACGTAGTTCTGGACTTGGCGTGTGGGACTGGATTGAATTTTCCGTATTTGGAAGGATGCGTAGGCCGGACGGGAAGAATCATTGGCTTTGATTATTCCCCGCAAATGCTATCGGCGGCTCGGGAAAAGGCCAAGAGAAATAATTGGCAGAATATTAAGCTGCTCCGGGGGGATGCTGCCGAATTGTCGCTGGAGTGCCAGGTTGATGGCGTGCTTTCAACGTTAGGCATAAGCGCTATCCCTCATCATGAACAGGCTCTCGAAAGGGCGGTGGCCGTCCTGAAAGATAACCGGAATATTTCACTTCTGGATGCCGCGCTGCCGTCCGGAGTGGGGGGGGCTTTCAATCCCCTCCTTGCCTGGATATACAACCGGGGAGCCTGCTGGGATTATACGAAAGATATCCCGGCGGATTTGGAGCGTATACTCGGCAGGGTGGAGCGGGAGACGTATAACGGAAATACGATATATATTGTTTCCGGGACGAAAGGTGGGGATGGGAAGAGGCGCCTTCGTTCCTCTTGACCCCAAAAGATTTTAAAGAGAAAAGCAAAATGACAGTGAGTCGATATTCCTGCGTTATATACTCAAAGCACGAAATAATCGAACATTATTTCATGCTTTGGTATATACAAAAGCAATTAATTGTACGAAAATTAATTGCTTTTAGTATATTGTGGAGCGAAACATGGAAAAAATAGCTTTTGCTATCAGCATAATCCTCCTGCTGAATTTTGGTTTAGTCGCCGCTCATGGGCATAATTTTGCGGAAATAAAGCAGCTCCTAGGCTTGGAAGTTCGCTGTAACGAGCTGACAGAGGAACAGCTCGAAGCGATCGGCGATTATTATATGGAACAAATGCATCCCGGAGAAGCCCACGAACTTATGGACGAAATGATGGGTGGTAAAGGTTCTGAAAGTTTAAAGCAGATGCATATTCAAATGGCTAAAAAGCTTTATTGCAAAGAGGATGTTGGCGGAATGATGGGTTCAGGAGGCATGATGAACATGATAGGAAATAATATGATGGGTAACTATCCATTATACTATGGTTATAATAGCTTTTGGAATATGCTCCGGCTGATTTTTTTAATAGGAGTAATCGCCTTAATAATTTGGCTTATTTATAAGTTTACGAAAAAAGGGAAAGAGTCTGAAACTCCAATTAATATTTTAAAGAAAAGATATGCCAAAGGAGAGATAAATAAAAAGCAATTTGAGGAAATGAAAAAGGAGCTAAGGGAGTGATAATCATGGAAAAAGATAAAAACACCTTGTTATGGATTCTCATTGCTGTAATTGTTGTATCCTTTCTCATAGGAAGTTCTGGGATGGGTAGTTATGGTATGATGGGTTTTGGAATGGGCTTTGGATTTATTTTCATGTTGCTTTTCTGGGGACTAATTATTTGGCTCATAATTACTCTAATCAATGCGAGTCAATCCAATAAAACTGAGCCAGATTCGTTAACAATCCTAAAGAGAAGATATGCTTCTGGAGAAATCTCAAAAAAAGAATTTGAAAGCATGAAAAAGGAGATAAAGTAAGAAAATGACATACGATGCAAAAGAACATTGGGAGAATATTTATCAAACAAAAGAGCCGAATGAAGTGAGCTGGCATCAGGAAAAGCCGACCACTTCGCTCCGCCTCATAACTGAAACAAATCTGGATAAAAATGCCAGAATTATTGATGTGGGAGCGGGAGATTCAATGCTTGTAGATAACTTACTTGCTCTTGGTTTTAGAAACATAACGGTGTTAGACGTTTCCTCAATGGCATTAAATAGAGCAAAGAAAAGATTGAGGGATAAAGCCAATAGTGTTAAATGGATAGAGTCTGATTTAAGGAAATTTGAGACAAACGATAGATATGATATTTGGCATGACCGAGCTGTTCTCCATTTCTTAACAAAAGAAGAGGATATTAGTAGATATGTAGAAAGAGTGGGGCGATTATTAAAACCGAGCGGTTACTTGATTGTTTCAACATTTTCAGAAAATGGGCCAAAAAGATGTAGCGGATTAGAGGTAAAACAATACTCAATCGGTTCAATGAAGAAATTGTTCTGCGATTTTGAACATATCCGAAGCATTGAAGAAGAACATACTACTCCGGCGGGAGCTCTCCAACAGTTCCTCTATGGCGTGTTTAAAAAAAGAGGTGGTGAAAAATGAACGTTGCTGATTTTGCATATATCGTTGAAACTAAAAAGAGCTTTGCAGAAGCAGTAGTCTCTGTTCTGAAAGCCGTCGAGCAAAAAGGCTGGTCTTTGTTTCAGGTTTATGATGTGAAAGAGCGGTTAGCTGCCAAAGGGCTGGAGCAGGAACCCCTTAAAATAATCGAGATTTGTTCTGGGAAATACGCCCATCAGTTCTTGAAGAAGAACCGATTGATCTCCCTCTGCATGCCGTGTAAGATAAATGTGCTGGAAGACGGAGGAAGAGTAAAAATCGTCGGGATGAAGCCAACTATCATTTCGCAATTCTTTCCGGAAGTAAGCAGAAAAGAAGCTGAAGAGGCAGAGAAAGAGCTGAAAAATATTATTGACAACGCCGCAGAAGAAAGCTTTTCCTGAAAATTGCAATCCAATGAATCAGACATAAAAAAAGAGGTGAGAAAAAAATGAAAGCAAATCTAGGGAAAGTCGACCGCATCCTGCGGTTTTTGCTGGCCTTTTGGTGGATTGGCCCACTGGCACCAACGTATCCGTACGTGTGGCTGAATTGGGCGTTATTGGCCCTCGGCTGGCTGGCGTTAGTGGAAAGCTTAATGGGCTTCTGCTGGCTGCAGTATATGCTGGGAATAAAGACGTGCGATTAAGGCTTTTTGAGGAGGTTCGCCGTGGGTGGGCCTCTTTTTTTTCTTCTTAATAGGAATTTCGTGATGGTCTAACTTCCTTCTTGCAACTAGTTTCTTGCGTACTTTCTTAAGCTGTTTCTTCTCCAAGCTTGGCCATAAGCACAGCAAAAATTAGTGCAAAAAAATCAGCGAAGGTGAAAACATGGATTTGTCCAACAAGGAAACAATGAATAAGCTGCTGCTGGGGCTGCTGGTGGCCATGGTATTTATCGTGGGCTTCAATGCGCTCCGGCTCTCGGCGTTAAGCAAGCTGCAGATTGGCGGAGAAGGGAATATCGGTAGCCTCACCGGAGCGGCCGTTTCTGGCAACTCGGGAAGCACTTCGAATATTCTGCCGAAAGGAATCCCCGCCATTTATGGCAAAGAATTAGGCATTAGCTTCGATGATGTCTCTGCTGCTGATCCGGAAAAGGCAGATGCCACGATCAGAAAACTGGGGATGTTAGACCAGACTATTATTCTCAATGAAGCGCAAAAGCAGCGTTATATCAATGCTTTGTATATGATAAACAAAGGCATTTCCTGCGAATATTGCTGCGGAGCGAAAGCAGTCATCTTTGCCGACGGCCAGCCGGCCTGCGGCTGTGCGCACAGCTATGCGATGCGCGGTCTGGCGAAGTATCTGCTTACCAAGCATGCTAGTGAATTTACCGATGAGCAGATTCAGGAAGAGGCCGGCAAGTGGAAAGCGCTCTTCTTCCCGGGGCAGATAGAACTGAAAGCCCAGATCCTTGCCAGCAATGGTATCGAACTCAATTTCATCAACCTGGCCAGCAACAAGTACCGGGGGATTGAGCAAGGCGCAGGAAAAGCTGGCGGCATGGTTGGGGGGTGTTAAAAATGAAAATTGGGGCACCAGCAATCCTCGTCAGCGCCGTGCTGATACTCGTAGTCGTGCAGGCCTTTCAGCTTGCTACAATCAATAAAAACATAACCGGGCTGGCAACCGGCAGCGTCGGATTAGCTGAAGCAGGGCCGCTAGGCCTATCCAGCTGGACGGAAGATGAGAAAATGAACTACGAAATGCATGGAATAATTCCTGCAAGAGCCAGTAAAAGTAGTAGTTCAACAGCAGGTATCGGAATGGTAGGAGGTTGTTAACTATGAAGGAAGAATGTTGTATATCAAGAGAAGAATCGAAGCACAGCAGCTTCAATGAAGAACTGAAGCATGGCAGCCAAACCGTGAAGCACCAGAAGGTAAACTATTTGCTCCTGGCTTTAGTAGTCGGGCTGTTGATTTTTTCAGGAGTGCAGACCTTCCAGATAAATGGGCTGGAAGACCAAGTTGTTGGTGGAACGGGAGCAGCGGTAGCAGCGAGAAGCAGTGGCTCTTCGCCCGCAGCGGCTGCGAGCACCAGAAGTGCGCCAGCGATGGTGGGAGGCTGCTAGAGTGGCAGCTTTCGCCAGGAAAAGGTTTCTGAAGCTCAAACGCTTCAGGCTTTTTCTTTTTATTTTTTTAATCGCCGGGATTCTCCTCGTGGCCGGCTGTTCCACCAAAAGCTCCTTGGCAGGCGAACCCGTAACGATCTACAAGTCCCAAAGCTGCGGCTGCTGCGGGCTCTTTGTCAAATATATGAACCAGAAAGGCCTGAATGTGGAAATGGTTAGTGTTGATGATATGGCCCCCATAAAATCCCGCTATGCTGTTCCTTCAACCATGGAAAGCTGCCATACTTCGGTCATCGGTGGTTATGTCGTCGAAGGGCATATGCCGATTGAAGCCATTGAAAAGCTGATGAGCGAAAAGCCCGACATTAAAGGCATAGCCCTGCCGGGCATGCCCTATGGCAGCCCGGGGATGCCCGGTTCGAAAGAAGGGCCGTTTGTCGTCTATGCACTCCAAAATGATGGCAGTGTGACGGAGTTTATGAGAATTTAAGAGAACTCAAAGAAGATAGAACTGGTAAGGTGAATGATGGGAAGGGAAAACAACCATGAACTCTTGGAAAGAAAAACTGCATAAGCACCATGGCTTGGTTATGGTGCTCTGTTGCCTTATACCGATACTGCTAGTTGTCGGGGCTTCCTTTTTTGGGCTGCAGCGGAGTGCTTTGGTCTGGATTTTCCTGCTGCTCTGCCCGCTCACGCATTACTGGATGATGAGAGGGATGCATGATAAACCTTCTGGAGAGAATAAAGAGAGAAAAGCGGGGGAGGAGAAGCCAGCATGTCATTAGCTGTATGGTATGAGCGGCACCAGCGTAAAGTGATGCTGAGCGCCTTTGTCGCTTTTACTGTGGTCATGCTGTATGTCATGCATCCGTCGTGGTTTATCTGATCTTTAAAAATTTGCCCGTTTTAACTCATGAAAGCGCGCTGGTTCCTGCTGCTGGGAGGACTGTTTGTAGCACAGATACGCAGCGCCCTCGCCCATTGCCCCCTCTGTACGATGGGGGTCGCTGCGGCTGCGGGCGGCGCTGCGTATCTGGGCATCGACAAAGCTATCATTGCGCTGTTTGTGGGCGCTTTTGCCGTTTCCAC
>Ga0209542_10002804_pt1 | contig 38446 bp, 34 predicted proteins | sample RifCSPhighO2_01_FD_184028 | JGI IMG/M metagenome (GOLD analysis project Ga0209542, IMG submission 184028) | Soil microbial communities from Rifle, Colorado - Rifle CSP2_plank highO2_0.1 (SPAdes) (version 2) | ecosystem: Environmental > Terrestrial > Deep subsurface > Rock core/Sediment ... | reverse complement strand
GGCATATTGATCGCGGCGCGCTCGGCAGCTGCGCGTACCTGGAACTGCGAAGAGTTCAGCTCCGGCAGATGTCTCCTTCGTCCCAGCGGATTTTCGACATAGCCTTTTTCCCTGGCCGTTTGGACGATTTCTTTGAGATACTTCGACACTCCCTGATATGCCAAAAAATATTTATCAATAAAAGCTTGTGCCCGCTCACGGGTAATTCCAGGTACCTGCTGGGTTAGTCCATAGGCCGAAAGACCATACAGTACCCCAAAATTAACCACCTTGGCGTATCGCCTGTCATCTTTGTCAATCTCACTTTCGTTTTTCTCAAAAATTTCCATGGCGGTGGCTGTATGAATATCCTTGCCTTCTTTGAAAATCTTTTTCATGGTCTTGTCTCCCGATAAATGCGCCACTACCCGCAGTTCAATTTGTGAATAATCTAAAGAGAGCAACTCATAGCCGGACTCCGCCACAAAACCTTCTCGAATCTTGTTCCCCACTTCACTACGAATTGGGATATTCTGCAAATTCGGGTCCACGGATGAAAGTCTACCGGTCGCGGCGATGGTTTGATTGTAGCTGGTATGAATCCGACCGGTTTTTCCGTTCACCAATCCCGGCAGAGCGTCCAGGTATGTATTTTTTAGCTTTGCCAGTTCTCGGTATTCCAAAAGTAGTGGAATAATCGGATGACGATCTTTCATTTTCTCAAGCTCTGACGCCGCGGTGGAAAGTCCGGTCTTGCCTTTCTTGATATCCACAGTGGAAAGCTCTAGTTTGGTAAACAAAATTTCTTTCAACTGCTGTGGCGAGGCAATATTAAATTTTCCCTTTCCCAGTTTGTGAATTTTGTCTTCTAGCGCTATCAAGTCCTTCTCAACATGTTTTGCCATGCGATTCAGGGTTGCTGAATCCAATATAATTCCGTTTTTCTCCATTAGCCCAAGCACAGGTACTAAGGGATTGTCTATGTCATAGAATAATTTGTCCAATTTTTCTTTTTTTATTTCTTTGGACAATGTCTCAAAAAGCTGAAACGTGTAGTCTGCGTCCTCGCAAGCATATTGCGAAACTTGCTCGATCGGAACCTGTGAGAGATTTATCTGTTTGGCCCCCTTACCAATCAATGCCTCAATCGGCATCATTTGGTAGCCAAAACGTCTAAACACCTGATCATCGAGGCCGTAGCCACGACTCCCGGGATTGAGAAGATAAACAGCGATCATAGTATCAAAGGATAACGGCTCAAGCTCAATTCCGGCAAGATTCAAAACCAAATAATCATATTTCATATTGTGGCCGTATTTTTCTATCTTTTTGTCCATTAACACTTTTTTCAAGTCAGCCAGGTCTAAGCTTGCGGAACGCCCCCCACCCCCCTCTTTACTAAAGAGGGGGTATACCCCTCCCTTCCCCCCCTTGATAAGGGGGGGTGTAGGGGGGGTCGCCGGAATATAGTAAGCTTCTCCTTTTTTGTAGCTTACTGAAATTCCCAAAAGCTCGGCTTCCATTTCTTTTTGTGATGTTGTTTCAGTGTCAACGGCAAATCCTTTTTGCTTTTTCAGGGCTCGAACCAATGAGTCGAGCTCTGCTTGAGTTTTGATCAGGTGATAGTGCTTGCTAAGACTGACTTTTGCGCTTGGGTCGATTTGCTCGATATTTTTTTTCTTTGCCCCATTAGGTTTGGGGAGTTTGTCAAGCAGACTTTTGAATTCCATGGATTTCATAAAATTCAGAGCCGCGGCTACATCATAATTTCCGAATTCCGTATTTGCCAAATCGAACTCGATTGGCGAATTGGTATTAATGGTAGCCAGTTTTTTTGAAAGAATCGCGTCTTTTTTGTGGGCAAGAAGTTTTGCTTTCAATGTTTGCGGTAGTCTTCCGGCTTTACTGCTTTCCGCTTCCAACTGTTTGTACAATTCCTCAATATGACCAAATTTTTTGATTAATTCTGTGGCTCCTTTCTCACCGATTCCGGCAACACCGGGGATATTATCAGAAGGATCGCCACGAAGAGCCTTGTAGTCCACTACATATTCCGGCCCAAACCCATAGCGCAATAGCACAGCATCAGAGTCATACTCTTTGACTTCTGTAAGTCCTTTTATGGTCGTAAAAACCGTAGTATGGTCATCAACTAACTGCAAACTATCCATATCTCCGGTGACTATAATGTTTTTGATTCCATCCTGATCATGCTTGACTATCGTGCCGATCAAATCGTCAGCCTCGTAATCCGGCTTTTCAAAAATCGGCAAACCCAAAGACTTCACAAACTCTTTGACTTTTGGAATCTGATCATAAAGCTCCTGCGGAGCCTTCACCCTCTTGGCCTTGTATCCCGGGTACATCCTATTGCGAAATGTTCCGCCGGGTACGTCAAAAGCCACGGCGATATAATCCGGTTCAATCTTTTTTAAGGCGTTAAAAAAAATAGTGACGAAGCCGTAAACGCCGTTAGAAGGCTCGCCTTTTGAGGTGGAAAGATGAGGAATCGCATGAAATCCGCGATGGATCAGCGAATTCCCATCAACAATCATGAGTTTTTTGGATTTTTCTTTGGGCATATTCATATCAATTCTACCCTACCTACGGCAGGCAAGCAAAAAAATCGCCCTTCCGGCGATTTTCCCTACGAGCTACTAGCTATTCACTACCACCTAGCACTCTACTCCTCTGTCATACAGTAGGCTTTGGTAATGCTATAAGGAGTTCAATATTTTCTTGAGCAAAAAATAACAACCAGAATAGACAAAAGACTTACCAACAACGGATACCAAACCTGCGAGTACCATGGCACCGGAATCAAGAAAAGCACATCAGGTGTGAGTAAGGAAGACGGCCATCTAACAGTCAGCCATAACCCTATATAATAAAATATGTCCCATGTGGCAAAAATGTATAAGAATATAGCCCATCTGTCTCGCATCCGTTGCGCGCTTAGATAGGCAACACTCAAAAGCATAAGAAGGGTCGCGCCTTCTCTAAATAACTCAACGTAAAGTAAACTTTGGGGGAGTTCCGATAATATCTGTGCCTGTTGATAGATATTCAGAGAAAGATTCTGGATATCAGCAAGAGTACCTTCGTAACCGGGCAGGAGACCCATGGCGGCTCTCAAATAAACAACGACAGCTGCTTCAACAAACCCGAATCCGACACCGAAAAGGAAAGCTACAAGGAGGACTCTCTTTGTGATATCGAGGCCTTCTTTTCGCCAAAAAATAAAGGCCAAAAAAGGAACTAAGATCAGTAAATTAACTGGCCAAGGTTGTGCAAAAAGCTCTAAATTTTCCATAAATCAATTCTACCCTACCTACGGCAGGCAGGCAAAAAAATCGCCTTGAGCGTTAGTCGAAATGACGATTAATTACTATAACCTACAAACTACCAACTATAAACTATTTTTACTCCCCTCAGTAACTCTAAATACCTCGGCGACATCAGTGATGCCCTCCAGAGCCTTGAGCAGGCCGTCCTGAATCATAGTCACCATTCCCGATTTTATAGCCAGCGCTTTTATTTCCACTGTCGAGGCGCCTTTGAAGACCAGCTGTTGCATCGCATCGTCCATTATGAAAACTTCAAAAACCCCCATGCGTCCTTTGTACCCCACGTGATGGCAGGCCTGACAACCTCGGCTATGATAAAACTTTCGTTCGCTAGGTACCTGTTCCTTGGAATTGGATGGTATGGCCTCTAGGACTCGATTTACGCGTTTCAGAAGCGCTGGATCCAGCGCTTGCTCCTCTTTGCACTCCTGACAGATCCTTCTCACCAAACGCTGGGCTATCACTGTGGTCAGGGCTGGGGCGAGCACCACAGGCTGTACGCCAAGATTAAGAAATCTCGGTATTGCGCCAGCCGCGTCATTGGTGTGAAGGGTAGAAAACACCAAGTGACCGGTCAGTGCTGCCTGGGCTGCCGCCTCGGCAGTGTCTAGATCCCGGATCTCGCCCACCATTAGCACATCCGGATCTTGACGCAAGGTAGATTTAAGCGCGTTGGCAAAAGTCAGCCCGGCTTTTTGATCGATCTGGATTTGCTCCACTCCCTCCAGCCGGTATTCTATTGGATCTTCCAAAGTAATGGTTTTTACTCCCGGCTTATTTACTGTTTTTAAAAAAGAATATAGCGTGGTGGTCTTTCCACTGCCAGTAGGGCCGGTGGTCAAAATCAAACCATTGGGCTTTTGAATTTCTATAAGAATTCTTTCATAGGCAAGCGCGCGCATTCCGATATCTTGGACGTTTAAAGCAGTTTGCTCGCCCAAAATTCTCAACACGATAGATTCACCATAAGCTGATGGCAGGAGTGACACACGAATCTCAAAAGTTCTGTTCCCTGCGTCAATAACAAAGCTTCCGTCTTGAGGAACTTTAGTAACATTTATTTTTAATTTGGATAATATTTTTATCCTGGAAATAAGATTATGATACACTGACGAATGAAATTTTGCCGCTTCCTGCAACACTCCGTCAATACGAAGGCGTACTGCCAAATATTTTTCTTCCGGCTGGAGGTGAATATCTGATGCGCGCGCTATCACAGCCGAGGTAAGCAAACTGCTTATCAGCTCTGTCGGAGATACTGTGGTGATACTTTCCTGCATGGTTTCCAGCTCTTTCAGCTTATCAACTTTAAGTCCTTGCAATTCTGATATCACCACTCTTTCTTGTTCTCTGTTGGGAGGCCTGATAGAACCATAGCGCTTGAGCCCGGCTTCAAAACTTGCTTTGGAAATAATATATAAATCAATTTGAAAATTGCTTTTTTTAAGAAACTCGACTAACTCGTGAAGCTGGGAATTGCCGGGATTTAGCATCCCCACCTTTATATGTTGCCCATCCCGATAAAAAGGAATGACTTCTGCGCCTTTCGCCTGATCTTCGGTTATCAGGGTTACGGCCGCATTGTCTATCGGGAAAGTGGTTAGATTAAAATAAGGCACACCGGATTTTTTGGCTTGCCTGGCTATTTGCTCTTCCGCAAAACCTCGATCCAGTTCTTTGATGGCGTTAGAAACTTTTTCGGCTTTGGCCATACTGGCGCCACCCGAGACTGCTCCAAATATCAGCTCCCTCCTTTGCTTTTCTTCTTTTTGTGTTTTTGGTATTTGTGTCATATCGATTCATTTTGTCTTACTAAATCAATTATATACCAAAAAAGGCGCCTTCTCAATAAGAAAGCTTTTTATTCATTCAAAAAAATACTGTACTACTCTTACTAAATTAGAGTATTCCAATATTTTTCATAAGACTTACACGCTTATACCTAAATCTATTTTAGTTTTGAGCTTATTAACTCGATCCAAGACTTCCGCTTCCGCTTCTTTCAAATCTTTGCCGGATATTACAAATTTTCCAATTTGCCCGTTAATCGTTTCTGCCGAAAAACGCGTGGCAAAATCCAAGGCGGGAAGGTTGGGATGAATCTGATAATATCCCAATATTTCTCCGGGCTTTACTTCCGCAAGTAAGATTAAAATCTTTGCCTGTGTGAGAGATGCTATTAATTCTTCCATGACGCCAAAAATTTCGTCGCTTCCAGACTTTTCCATGTCTTCCACGGAAAGCTTGGTATAGCTAAGACCTAATTCGGGGATTTCTTTAATTCGAGCCAACGCCCTCCCCCATAATTTAAGTAATGCGATGCTTTTGGTTTTATACAGTTGCTTAATAATCTCCTGCTGATTTGCTCCCATAGAAATCAAGCTGGAAGCTTTCAAAAATGCTCTAGGCGTGGTCTTGATATGCTGAAAGCTGTTTGTTTCGACCAAAATGCCCGCGAGCAAATTGGTGGAAATATCTCCGTCAATTAATCCGGATTCAAAATTTTCCAGCAGGTCCATCAGTATTTCTGTGGTCGAGGTTGCGGTAATATCGACAAAATTAATTTCTCCAAAATGTTCGTTATTGGTATGGTGATCAATATTGATGATTGGGGTCTCAAAAAATAAGTCCGTATTTTCATCATAAAGCTTGCCAAGCATGTCCAGCGAAGGAATATCAGGAATAATAATTAAATCGTATGGAAATGTATCAGAGCGAAAACTGACATCCTCTCGCTCGTATTTACCTTCTTTGGACTTTAAATAAATATTCAATACCTGGTTCGCGTCATCTTGATGATAGGACAACTCCTCAAGAGGAGCATTTTCAGTCCGAACAGAAATGACAAACCCGCTACTACCTTCCAGATGATCAACAACAGATTCCGCTCCGGGTAAAAACTTGAATTTTTTGGGTACCCCCGCCGGCGCCACAACCCAGGCCTCCTTATCCAATTTTTTTAAAAAAGATTTCAAAGCAAGCGCGGCGGCCAATGAATCGCCGGATGGAGTAGAGCCTAGAGGTATTAAAACTCTATTAGCTCTATTGATATGTTCAAAAATTTGCTTTTGGATATTTGGATCCGGCATTACTCTATGAGAAATATCTTAAGTAGGGAAATCAGTTAACTTTACTTTATATATAGTGACGAGTCAAGTGTGGACAAATTCCTTTAGTGTCATCTATGTCGTGTATCAAGTATTCAAAAAATTAAGGAATAATGCTAAAATAGGTGCATGAAAGCTTATCTTTCCAATTCTGCCGGAGATACTCGCGCCCAGGGCGCGAGTATGGCAAAAAATCTGGTTGGTAAAGAAATTATCTTACTCCACGGAAATTTGGGGGCAGGAAAAACAGAATTCATGAAGGGCCTGGTAAATTTCCTGAATTCCCGTCAAAAAGTAACCAGTCCGACATTCGTCTTGCATAAAATTTACAGTACAAAAAAATTCCCGATACATCATTTTGATTTTTACAGACTGGGTAAAAAAGTCAATATAGAAAATATCGGCTTACAAGAAGCATTAACGGAAAAGAAAAGAGTTATCGCTATAGAATGGCCGGAAAAAATTTTATCTCTAAAAAAAATCCTCCCAAAAAAAACCATTGATATTTTTTTCGAACATGGGAAAGAAGAAAATCTTAGAACAATCAAGATTGCGCGTTAGTAACCAGACTATTGACAATCAAGGGAAAACTCATGCAAATAAAATGCTCATCCTTTTGCCGATAATTTTTATACTGGCGGGGTTGGTTGTTTTTGTTTTTTCAATTTCTCTAGATGAAACAGGTTCTCCTTCAAAAAAAATTTCCAGGAATCTGGGTGGAAATTTCGGATTCATGAAAAAAACTGAAAGCTGGGCGCAAAATAACCTTACTCTGACTATTGCGAATAAAAGCATTGATCTCACGGAAAATTTTGAAAATATTAAAACATATAAAAAGTTTGCTCAAAAGGGAGAAGGGTCGATAAGACCCAGAACTTTGGCGCTCACCCAGATTACCTTTCAAAGCCTGGGTGTGACAAATCCCTGGCAGGCGTTTGAATTGAATGATGAAATCCGAGGGTTTGACTTAGATGCCAAAAAACTATACACTATAATGTCGCAAGAAATTTTACCGCAAGTCAATCGGCTTTCCCAAAATGCCATTTTAGAAATTGAGGGCAATAAAGCGACAAGAGTCCGTCCAGACGTTATTGGTCAAAGCCTTGATATCAAAGAAACAGAACTTGCTATAAGGAGGTCAATTTTTGAAAACCGTTCAGAAGCCAACTTGGTTATTGTTACCAATCCACCCGAAATCAAGCTTTCCGAAACAAATGATTTGGGAATAAAAGAGCTTGTAGCCACTGGAGAATCAAATTTTTCAGGATCATCGCAAAGTAGAATCACGAATATACGCGTAGGCGCCAGCAGATTCCACGGATTGATCCTTAAACCCGGTGAAGAATTTTCTTTTAATGACAACTTAGGGCCGGTGACCGCAAAAGCTGGTTTTCTCCCTGAACTAGTGATCAAATCTTTTGGAACCATTCCTGAATTAGGCGGTGGCCTTTGCCAGGTATCAACCACGGCTTTTCGGGCCGCATTCTACGGCGGGCTCAATATAACCGCCCGAAAGAATCATTCCTACGCGGTCAGCTATTACGCTCCACAAGGCACTGATGCGACTATCTATCCCGGGGTCGTGGATTTCAAATTTATCAATGACACTCCCGCTTATTTATTGATCACGACGCGCATGGAAGGGACCAAACTTTTCTTTGACTTCTATGGGACCAAAGACGCAAGAGAGGTCGTGGTGGATGGCCCTTATCAATATGACTTCACTCCCGGTGGCGCGAGCAAGGCAGTATTATCAAGAACTGTGACGCTGGGCCAAGATACCCGCACGGATGATTTTTACTCTCGTTATGTTTCCAAAAACTTGTTTCCTGTAACTTATGAGTATCCGAAGGACCCCAAAACTATCGAGACTGAAGCAACTGATACGCCAGACATTGAGACAGAGCAAGAACCAGTCGACACAAGTCCACCAAGCACTGAAATTAATTAATGTATTATAAAGAGAATCAAGAAAACCGTGGCTTGACTCTTTCTTAAAAATTCTAACCACTAAACAACAATGACCAAATTCACAGCCTCAACGCAACCATTGGAACAAACTGAAGGAGATGTTATCATCTTAAAATTTTTCGAGGACGAAAAGAAGCTCGAGCCCAAAGTAAAAGAGCTTGACCAAAAACTCGACGGAGAAATTTCTGAATTATTGCAATCCGGCGATTTTGACGGTCAAATGAAAAACACCGCAACCATTTACAGTCACGGAAGGATAAAAACCAAAAGGATCGTCCTGCTTGGCCTAGGAAAAAAGAAGGACTTTAATCTTGATAAATTACGCGAGGCTATCACTTACACTCTCCCAATGCTTAAAAAATTCAAAGCAAAATCCATCTCAATACTACTTTCCAAAATCCTGCCTCACTCCACAGACCTCAAAACGACTGTTCAGGCAATGACGGAAAGCATCTTTCTCTCAAGCTATGTCTTTGCCGAATACAAAAATCTAAAAGAGAAAAGAGTCGATCTGGAATCAATCCATTTTGTCCTCAATCAAGCCGCGCACAAAGCGAATGCGCAAAAAGGCGCTCATGATGGACTGATTATTGCTAACGCGGTAAATTTTTCTCGTGATCTAGCCAACCGGCCTGGCAACCACATGACACCCCAAGCGCTCGCCGATGCGGCTATACAAATGGCAAGGCAAAACAAAATCAAGTGTAGGGTACTGGAAAAATCAGAAATAAAAAAGCTTGGCATGGGGGCTTTTCTGGGAGTTAACCAGGGTTCTCCTCTGGATCCAAAATTTATTGTACTGGAATACTTTGGAAAAAAAACAGGGCAACCAACGGTTTTGGTGGGAAAAGGAATCACGTTTGATACTGGAGGTATTTCTATAAAGCCTTCTCGTAAAATGGAAGAGATGAAATTTGATATGTGTGGCGCGGCAAATGTTTTGGGTATAATGAAAGCGGTTAGTGAACTAAAATTGCCATACCGACTGGTCGGGCTGATTCCGGCAACCGAAAATATGCCATCGGGCGAGGCGATAAAACCCGGAGACATTGTCAAGGCAATGAATGGTAAAACTATCCAGGTAACCAATACTGACGCCGAGGGGCGATTGATTCTGGCCGATGCGCTTTCGTATGCCGCGCGTTACAAACCAAAGGCAGTAATAGACTACGCAACACTTACGGGCGCGGTGATTGTGGCGCTGGGAACCGATTACACAGCCGCGCTGACCAACGATGAAAAGCTTTTTTCCAAACTGGAAAAAGCCTCAAAACAGTCGGGAGAAAAAATCTGGAGGCTACCACTCGCGGAAAGTTATCGGGAAAAAATCAAAAGTCCTATCGCGGATATTGATAACATTGGAACCCAGGAAGGCGCTGGAACCATAACCGCCGGTCTGATCTTGCAAGAATTTGTCACCTATCCCTGGATTCACCTGGATATTGCCGGAACGGCCTGGACGACAGCGCCTCAACCCGGGAAACCTATTGGCGCGACAGGTGAGGGAATACGCCTCACTCTGGAGTTTTTGAAATAAAAACCAACTCCGACTTGAGTCGGGGTTTTTTCAAAATACGCTCTTAATGCTAAGATAAGGGAAAGGAAGGGAAAGAATATATGCTCAAACCCAGCAATAAAAAAGAAATTGAAAGGGTTATTGAACCAAAAAATAACTTGGAAGACCGATCTTTTGATATCACTCTTCGTCCACAGTCTCTCACCGAATACATCGGTCAAGAAAAAATAAAGGAAGCTTTAAAAATATTTTTGCAGGCTGCCAAGGAAAGAAAAGAATCCATGGACCATATCTTACTCTATGGTCCGCCGGGTATTGGAAAAACCTCTCTGGCTTATATCATCGCTTCCGAAATGGGAGTCAGCATTAAATCAACTTCCGGTCCTGCGATTGAAAGGGCTGGAGACCTGGCAAGCATCCTTACCAACCTGGAAGAAGGCGACGTTTTGTTCATAGATGAAATTCACCGCCTGCCACGAATAGTGGAAGAAGTGCTTTACCCTGCCATGGAAGACTACTCTTTGGATATCGTGCTTGGCAAAGGGCCGGGGGCTCGGATTGTAAAACTTGATCTGCCAAAATTTACACTGATTGGCGCCACTACAAGATTTGCAATGTTATCTTCTCCTCTTAGAGATCGATTTGGCTCTGTGTTTAGACTGGATTATTATGAGCCTGATGAAATAAAAAACATCGTAATGCGTTCAGGGAAAATCCTTCAAACAGCGATTCTTGCCGAGGGGGCGTTGGAAATTGCCAAACGTTCAAGACGCACCCCACGTACCGCTAATAGGCTTTTACGAAGGTGTAGAGATTATGTCCAAGTAAAAGGATATGATAGTATTGATCTGATTTCTGCAAAAGAAGCGCTTGATATGCTAGCGGTGGATTCCGTGGGTCTAGATGAAAACGATAGAAGGATAGTCCGCGCGATTATAGAACAGTTTTCTGGCGGTCCGGTTGGCATCCAGACACTTGCGGCGGCAACCTCCGAAGAAGTGGACACAATTGAGGGTATCTATGAGCCATACTTAATGAGAATCGGGTTTTTAACTCGCACTCCCAAGGGTCGCGTAGCAACTAAACAGGCCTATGAACATTTAGGTCTTGGACTCAAGCCCGGTCAAGAGCATCTCATATAAATTTTATTTAATATATATACATGCAACTAACACCTCTACCTGGCTAGATAATTTTATGGATCTCTCAACTATTCTAAATCTTATTTTCCATCTCTTCATGATTTTTGTAGTGACTTATTCCAGCTTTGCTATTTTTTCACTAATTCGATACGGTAAATCACAAATTTTAGGTTTTATTGTTTCTGTTTTTTACATATCAATCATCACCGGATTTTATTTCCAAGCTTTAGGAATAATCAATAACCTGTAATCATTTATGTACTTTAGGATTAGTAAATATCTTCCCAATATTCATCATGGTGAACAAGTTTATTTAATTATGCGACGGCACTGGCTCATCCCCGCGGTGAAAGCAGGACTGTGGATTATCCTGGCCGTAATTGTAATTTCCGGAACAAACTATTTGGGGCAACACATTAGTTTTTTTTCCAATGAAACGGCTAGGGCAATAATCTCTATTTTTAATTCAGCTTTCCTAATACTGGCTTTCCTGGGTCTATTAATTGTTTGGACCATATACTATCTGAATGTACAAATGGTAACCAATGAAAGAATAATTGACATTAATCAAAAAAGTATTATCCATCACGAATCAACAGAGTTGGGTTTGGACAAAGTCCAAGATGTCACAACGGAAATCAAGGGTCCTTTCGCAAACATATTTAACTATGGAAATGTTTTTGTGCAAACCGCGGGCACCGAACAAAACTTTATATTCGATCACGTCGCGTCCCCCCAAGTTATAGCCAAAACAGTGCTCGCGCTTGCTGACAAGGCTGGCGACCATGGCAAGGGCAACTCATCCGGGCATGATCATGATCACAACCCCTCGTAAACACCGTCCAATTACCAATTATTAATTAAACCGTCAGGCAACAGACACTCAATGAAAATCGTTGTTTTGGCCGGAGGCGTGGGCCAAAGGCTCTGGCCTCTGTCTCGAGAAATATCACCCAAACAAATCCAACCGGTTATCGGGGACCATACCCTGCTCCAAACCACAATTAATCGCTTACTAAAAAAATTTAAAGCAAGCGATATTTTTATCGTTACCGGGAAGGAATATTTTAAAAATATTTCTCGTCAACTACCAGGTTTTCACAGAAAAAATATTCTACTGGAGCCGGCGAGAAAAAATACAGCGGCCGCCATCGGCTATGCCGCGTATTTAATTGCCAAAAAAAATCCTAAAGAAACCATAATTTCCATTGCTTCAGACCATTTTGTATATCCTGAGGAGATATTCCTACGGAGTTTAAAAAACATGGAAAAAGTGATTAAAAAAGATCCGTTGGGAGTGTGTCTTCTGGGAATCAAACCAAGTTATCCGGCCACCGGACTTGGTTACATAAAAGTGGGGCCAAACAAAAAACTTGTTGCGGGAGTAAAACTTCACGAAGTCAATAAGTTTGTGGAAAAACCGTCTCTCAAAAAAGCCGAATACTTAACCACATCCGGTAAATACTTGTGGAACCCTTCATATTTTGCTTGGCGAGTAGATAACATTCAGAGACTCTATAAAAAATTTATTCCAAAAACACACAAACTTCTAGAGCAAACAATAAAAGGAAACAAAAAGGCGTTTGATGAAATCATTCCTTTGTCTATTGACTATGCTATTTTAGAAAAATTAAAAAATAATTTTTATGTCATCCCGGCCAATTTTACCTGGGCGGATATTGGTCACTGGGCCACCATAAAAGAAATTCACGCGAAAAAAAGCAAACGTAATGTCATCCTCGGCTTGCAACATAGTCTAGATACAGAGAGTTCTTTGATCTATAACTATACCAACAACGTGCTTACAACGGTTGGTGTGAAGGACTTGATTATTGTACAGACCAAAGATGGCACCCTAGTCTGCCATAAAGACCGTGCCCAAGACGTAAAAACACTTGTCGAACAAATGAGTAAGGAAAAACATTTGCGAAAGTTTCTGTAAATTCACCGATGTCTGTAAAAAAAATCTTTTATAATACACTGCTACAAAGCGTGGGGAAAGCCATCTCGGTTGCAATTGGTCTTATCACGATAGCTTTTTTAACACGATTTTTAGGCGATGAAGGTTTTGGTGAATACACCACAGTAATTTCTTTTATGGGATTTTTTGGCATTTTGGCAGATCTTGGCCTTTACCTTGTTACCACAAAAGAAATTTCCAAAGAGGGGGCGGATGAAGCCAAAATTCTTGGGAATGTTTTCTCTCTTCGCTTTATTACAGTGCTGATCATGTTAATTGTGGGGGCTTTGATTTCATTATTTTTTCCTTACTCTCCGCAAGTTAAACAAGCAATGTTTTTAGGCATCCTGGCTTTTGCTTCGGTTTCCGGCACCCAAGTACTGGTTGGAGTATTCCAAAAACACTTGGTCTTTTACAAACTTACGGCCTCTGAAATTATACAACGACTTATCTTTTTTGGTGGTGTAATACTACTTATAAGACTCGGGTTAGGACTGACCCACCTTATTCTTGTTTTAGCTATTGCTAATATTGTCCATTTCCTTATTTGTTGGAGAATGGCGCAAAAATTAATTCCTTTCCGTTTGCAATTTGACACTGCTTATTGGAAATATATCTTAATCAAATCTTGGCCACTGGGATCCGCTGTTCTGCTGAACCTTATTTATTTTAGAGCCGATACTATTATTCTTTCTTTCTTCAAACCGGCGGTTGATGTTGGTGTATACGGTCTTTCATACAAAATCTTAGAGGTGCTCATGGCTTTCCCCGCCATGTTTGCAGGACTTATCATGCCCTTCTTGGCGAGATATGCTTTTGCCGAGTGGGATAAATACCGGCTCTATTTGCAAAAATCACTTGACGCCATACTTTTAGCCGTTGTACCCATGGTCATTGTTACTCTCTATTTTGCCCGTCCTATTATTGACTTGGTGGGAGGGAATGGCTTTACCGACGCTGATAAGGTTTTGAAAATTTTAATCTTTGCCACCGCGCTAATTTATCTCGGCAACCTTTTTGGTTATACTATTGTCGCGCTGGATGCGCAGAAAAAAATGCTTTGGGGTTATGGAACGGGCGCGCTAACTGGTTTGATACTATACTTCATATTAATTCCCAAGTTCACATATTTTGGCGCGGCCATCGCCACGCTGATCGTTGAGTTAATAGTCCTAATTTTCCTTTATATTATTACCAGTAAAAAAGCCGGGTTTTACCCGAGCTTTAATATTCTTATCAAGGCTTTTGGCGCAGCGTTCCCGATGTTTGTTTTCTTTTATTTTGTTAATATTAATTGGATTATAGAAGCACTGGTCGGTTTGACAATATACTCTGTACTACTTTTTGTCTTTAAGGCAATCCCCAAAGATTTTATAAATGATATAGTTAAGGTACGTCCTGTTTAGTTCCTATAACTTAAAAACAATCCTTTCGATCATGTTGCGCTCAAAATGATCGTTTATTTTTTTTATCAGTACTTGCTGACGAAGCTGCAACTCGGCGGCAAGAGGCGCCCCCGCGACCTGAACAAACAGCGTCTTTCCTCGTAAAAATTTTGGATTGCATCTTACCTTCTTATTCCCGAATATTTCACTTGCGTGCTTATTCCACTCTCCAAAAAGTTCATAAATCTCTAAGGGCTTTTTCAGTCCGCGTTTATTTCTCTTCCTTTTTATTAAATTCTTTAAAGGCTCCATATATAATCTGTTTAGATGCCCCTTCGGCCACACCTTCATGACTTCACTCCTGCGATACAGCAATAAAATCCTTACCTACAACTTTCTCTGTTAAATTGTTGTCTAGCCCCAACTCAATTATCTGCGCGCGATCCTTGAGACCTTCTGGTATTTCTGCCAGACTTGTGGTGGTAATAAATATTTGCGACTCCGTGGGTAAATTCACTAAAACCTGATTTTTTCTCTCGTCGTCCAGCTCTGCCAAAAGTTCATCTAGGAGAAAAATCGGATTCTCCCCAAGCTCTTGCCTTAAATACTTCAATTCTTTTATTTTGAGACTTATCATAATACTACGCTGCTCTCCCCTTGAAAGAAATTGTGATAAGTCTTTTCCCTGTAAATCTGTTATTTTCCAATCGTCCTTGTGTGGTCCCAGGCTGGTCCTACCGGAGGCTATATCAATTCTTCTTTTCTGAAAAAGCATGGCCTTGATACTTGTTGGGTCCGTCTCGACAGAGGGTAAATAGTTGAATGCTAAATCTTTTTCTTTTTTTGTGACTGTCTTATAAAGTCCCGCCAGGTCATGCTCCAAGAAAGTTGCCAATTTTCTCCTCACAAAAACTATTTGTTCAGACAGGCCTGCTAATTTTTCATCCCAATAATCCAGTTCATCCTCTTTTGACTTCCCTTCTCTAATATTCCCCAGGAGTTCGTTCCTCTGGCGAATAACCTTTGTTAATTCTGACAAATTCTCTTCATAACCTTTCTCTGTTTGTAATAATATATCATCAAGGTATTCGCGCCTCAAAGACGGTTCAAATTGTAAAATATTTAGATCTTGTGGTAAAAAAGCCACCACCGGCAGTACCCCTAACATTTCTGACGCTTTTTTTTTCACACCATCAACGCTCTGGGATCGAATGTACCGTTTTGCGTTTTTTTTCCCATAATAATATTCTAAAAGCTTGTCATCTACTTCAATTGTAAGACGGAAATACTCTTGGTCATTAGAAATAAGACTCCAAGACTTATTGGGGGGGAAGGCTAAAAAAACAGAAGCATAAAACAAGCCCTCAAGGAAGCTTGTTTTCCCCGCGCCATTTTCTCCCGTTAAAATAATTAAATCTTGATCTATTGTCTGATCAAGATTATTTAAATTTCTAAAGTGTTCCTGTTTTACTCTTGTTATTCTCATCGGCTTTTCTTGTTTATCATTCTTTTACACCTTGATAGGCATAACTAAATAAAAATAATTATCATCCCCCTCCACCGTTATCATTGCCGGCGAGCTGGGGTCGATTAATTTTAAAATTATTTTTTTTCCGTTTGTATGATTAAGACAGTCTAGAACATATCGATAATTAAAAACTATTTTATTATTACCACCCATTATCTCTCCACTTACTTCTGTTGTGTTTGACCCAGCTCTTTGAGATGTTGAGTTTAGAATTAGAGCGGTTTTTTTGGTATCCACCTCTACCTCTACGTTGTTATTTTCCTGCGCAAATATGCCGGATAATTTAAAAGCGGAGGTCAGCTCACTGGTTTTTATTTTTATTTGGGTGGAAAAATCTTTCGGAACTATTTCTTGGTAATCCGGGTATTTTCCTTCTATCAACCGGCTTATTATTTCAACGTCGTCTGTTTTAAACAAAACTTGGTTTTCTGAGAGAATTATTTTTACATCTTTTTTAATATCTCCCATAATTCTAGCCAGTTCTGTTACAACCCTGTTTGGTACAATTACCTTTTTTTCTCCGCCACCGTCTTTTGTTTGTAGGGTTTTTTCGGCGAGCCTGTATCTATCAGTTGCCGCTATTTTTAGCACCCTACCCTCCAGATTAAAAAGTACCCCTGATAACTCTGGTTGGGTTTCTGAAAAAGCCGAGGCGAAGGATACTTGACTTAACCCTTCGGCTAGTGTTTTCCCTTCAATGGAGACTTCGATACCCTCTTTAATGTCTGGTATTAAGGGGAATTCTTCTGCTGGAAGGCCTTTTACGATGGAATGGGTGTTTTTAGAATCTATCACAAGGTTGTTTTTTTGGGTCTGGAGTGTTATTTTTTCATCTGTAATGTTAGTGATGTGCTCTGTTATTGTTTTTGCCGGTATGGTTATTTCTCCCTGCTCGTCTATTTGGCCACCTATCCATGTTTTTATGGCTAGTTCTAAGTTTGTGGATGATATTTTTAATTGTCCTTTCTCTGTTTGTAATAGTAAATTATTCAAAACCGGAAGGGTGGTGTTGCTTCCAATCGCGCGAGAGGCTAGGAGTAAAGCCTTTTTTAAATTTTCTTTGGTTCCGGTGAATTTCATTTTCCAACAGTGTTTAATATTAGAATTTTAGATAAGAATAAATTAGTAGTAGTAGTAAGGGGTGTTAATTACTTGATAACTCACAAAAAGGTTGTTTAAAGGAGACGGGACGGTTTTTGTTGTTACAGTTTAAGTGGATAAATTGTTGGGTGGTGGTGGGTAGATTTTTTTTTCAAAAAAGTAATTAAAAAGATATAAACAGTTTATAAAGAAAATATAAAAATTATAAACAGGCTTTATCTAAAATAATAGAAAGGTCTTGCTTGAAAGAATCCTCGGTTTTAGTTAACCTCCCCACCTTGTCGACAGCATGAATTACCGTAGTATGGTCCCTACCGCCAAAAAACTCGCCAATAGAAGGAAGTGAAGTTTCAAGCTCTTTACGGATCAAATACATTGCAATTTGTCGGGGTTTTACAAATTCTTTTTTCCGTGATTGTTTGACCAGATCTTCCATGGTGACATTATAGAAAACAGCGGTTGCCTCCATGATTTTTTTGGGTGTAAGGCCCCTCTTTTTGGGTTGTGAGATTAGACTACTTAAAACATCTTTGGTTTTTTCGAGCGTTGGCTGGGTGTTATTTATTTGTGAAAAAATAATAATGCGGTTTAACGCCCCCTCCAACTCACGAATATTAGATTCAACGTTTGTAGCGATAAAAGTAATAACTTCCGGGCTTAACTCAAAGTTTTTTTCCTTTACCTTGGAATTTAGTATGGCTATCCTGGTTTCTAAGTTAGGAGCTTGGACATCAGCAACCATCCCCCCTTCAAAACGTGAAATAAGCCTGTCTTGTATCGATGATATTTCCTTCGGTGGTCGGTCAGATGTAAGAACAACCTGTTTATTTGTATTATAAAGAGCGTTAAAGGTATGAAAAAATTCTTCTTGTGTTTGTTCTTTTCCAGCCAAAAGTTGAATATCATCAATTAGTAGAAGGTCAACGGTGCGGTATTGTTTTTTAAAATCATGCGTCTTTCCGTCTTTGAGAGCTAAAATAAATTCATTGGTAAATCTTTCAGCAGAAACATAAAGCACTTTTTGATTAGGGTTTGTGGTCATAAGTTTGTTGCCCACGGCTTGCATGAGGTGAGTTTTGCCCAAACCAACACCCCCATAAATAAATAAAGGATTATAAGAAGTGCCTGGTTTATTAGCTATTGCTATCGCCGCGGCATGAGCAAGCTCGTTGGTACCACCCACAATAAAGTTATCAAAATTATACTTAGGGTTAAGATAGTTATTATTTGAGGGTATATCTTGTGTTTCAGTAGCTATGGGTGTGGCTTTTGCAAGCGCTTGAGAAGGCCTGGAAGCCTCCAATACGGTTGTTTTGGAAGAAGAGCTGATCTCATACCTTACCTCTCGGATATCGGGATTAATACTTCTTACCGCCTGAATGATGTTTTGATGATATTTTTTATGAAGCCATTCCTTGGTGAATGTGTTGGGAACCCCTATTGTTACATCTTTGTCACTACTGTTCAGAATTGAGGTGTTTTTAAACCAAGTAGTAAAATTTGGCTTAGAAAGAGAAACTTCTAAATTTCCCAGGACTGCTCTCCAAAATTGTTCGTGGTCAACAGACATAAGCAAATAAAGGCTTTTAATTGTGGAATTTGGTTTGATTTAGAAACAAAAAACCGAAACTCAGATTTTTTGCTGACGTTTTAGGTTAAACATCGCAATATAGAGAGATCGATTTTTTTATGATTTTTTCTCTATTTCTGGTGATTTTTAAGATAATCATCTTTCAAGCTGTTTCATTGTAACAGATTAGTTATCAACATGTAAAATAATGTCAAAGTGGCTAATTTTAGCGGTATTTTGACAAAACTGTTGATTTATTGTGGATTGTGCGTTGATGAGTGGAATTTCGATAGACTACACAGCTCTTAAGCGTGATGCTCTTGGAAAAAATCAGAAAAATAGCTATAATAAAACAGCTTCAAAAATAGTAATAAGTAATTAAAAGCGAGTATAAATTATTATGCCTAAACGAACTTGGCAGCCCAAAAAAAGAAAAAGAAAAAAGGTACATGGATTTTTGAAAAGAAGCAGGACAAAGTCCGGGAGAAATATTATTTCAAGAAGAAGAAAGAAAGGGAGAAAACGAGTTACCTTATAAATGTTGGCAAAAAAATACAGACTAAGTAAAGAGAAGGATATTAATACGGTTTTGAGGAAGGGGAAAAGTTTTTTTTCTGAATATTTTATACTCCGACTATTAAAGCAAGACACTTCCGTTAAAAGATTTGGTTTTATTTTTTCAAAAAAAATACATAATAAACCAACCCAGAGAAATTTTCCCAAAAAAAGAATGCGTCATACTATTGCTGGTTTGCTAGACAGTATTTTATTTAAAGGGGATTTTTTATTTATAGGAAAGAAAAAAATTCTTGAACTAAACAACGAGCAACTTGCAGATGAAATGTTAAGGGTGTTAAAAAAAGCAAATGTATTTAAATAGAAGTATGAAATATATTTTAATAAAAATAATTGAATTATATCAGTCCACGGTTTCACCAGACCATGGTCTGTTTAGATCCAGATATCCTTTTGGTTACTGTCGTTTTTATCCCAGCTGTTCGGAATATACCAAGCAGTCTATTCAAAAAAACGGAAGCTTGAAGGGAATTGTCGATGGAGGTGTTAGATTATTGAAATGTAATCCTTACGTAAAACCGAAAATTGATTTGGTTCAATAAATTAATAATTATTCGATGATATTTTCAAATATCTACAACACAGTATTAGTTTCACCTCTATTAAATTTATTGGTACTTTTTTATAATTTTTTGGGTCAAGATATCGGCCTAGCCATTATTGGTTTAACAGTTTTGATAAGGCTGATATTATATCCATCATTCAAACACCAATTAGAATCTCAAAAAAAATTATCTGAACTACAACCCAAACTTCAGGAAATTAAAGAAAAGTATAAAGATGATAAGGAGGCCCAGAGCCGGGCAATGATGGATTTTTACAAAACCAATAAAGTCAATCCATTCGGGTCTTGTTTGCCAATGCTTGTGCAATTAGTCGTATTGTTTGCAATGTATAGAGTTTTCTTACAGGGTTTAAACGGAGAAACTTTGACTTCGCTTTACCCATTTGTAAGCAATCCAGGTGAAATTAACACAATTTCTTTTGGGTTTTTAAATCTTTCAGAGAGTAACTTAATTTTGGCGGCAATAACTGCGGTAGCGCAATTTTTTCAAGGAAAGTTAATGGCAAAAATGCAACCACAGCAAAAGAAGAATGCTAATGACACGAGTTCTATGATGGCCAACATGATGTCTAAGCAATTTATTTATATTTTTCCCGTGATCACTTTGATTATCGGAGCCCGGCTCCCAGCAGGGCTTTTGGTGTATTGGCTGGTTACAACGCTCTTTGCAATTGGCCAGCAATACCTTATAATAAAGGGTAAATCAGAGAAAATTAATTGATCTTAATCGTTTAATTTTTATCATGGAAAACAAGCAGGAAAAAATTAAGCAAATCGTAGAAAAGCTTTTGAGCTTGATGATGGTTAATGCAAGCATCTCCACGGAAGATCGTGAGGGAAGACTTTTTTTCAATATAAAAACCGATGATTCCAATTTACTAATTGGCCAATACGGGCAGACCTTAAAGTCTTTGCAGTATATCGCCAGGCTCTTGGCTCGCAGAGAGGAAGAGAAAGAAAAACAGGAAGATTTCACGATGTTTTCTTTGGATATCGATGATTACAGACGAGAACGAGGGGAGTTTTTAGAGGCCTTGGCAAGAAAAGCGGCTTCCCGAGTACGTGAAACCAGACAAGATTTAATTCTTAAACCCATGAACAGCTCTGATCGAAAAGCGATTCACATGTCTCTATCAATGTCTGATGATTTAATTACCGAAAGTATTGGCGACGAGCCCGAACGCAGAGTGAAGATAAAACTGAAGGTATAAATCTTTTACAACTCGAGGACATATTAAACAGTTGTAGTGTCTATAAAAAACCGTCCCGCCTTATAGGCGGGACGGTTTTTAAGTAACATAGGACGTACGCGCTTGCCGTTTTTCAGTCGGGCAAAGCCCGACTTCCAAAACGGCTTTGGCCAATTTCTTCGTTAAAACCTCCGCTTTTCGTTCACTGTAGTTTTACTACAGCTCACTCAAATGCTCGGTTTTGCCTCGAACTTGACTCAAACGCGTCGGTCCTATAACATTCAATTTTTTTAACAAATTTTTAGTTAGTTTTTTAGGCAAACCCATGACACTATCTCTTTCCCCCTCAATCCTTATGATGTAAGGGGATATTATAGGATCTTCAGATCTAAAACCTCCCGCTGTGTGAAAAGGAACTCCACTTTTAATAAACCTTTCGATGACTTCCTTGGGTATTTTTTTAAAATATATCTTTGCTATATCCACACCTTCAACTCTCTCCCGAGTTTTAGTATTCGTTACAGTTACAGAAGTAACTGTCTCCGCCGGATGATCTTTATAACTATCAAGAAATTTTCTGGCTTGATCCTTAGTTTCCGGTTTTTCTCTTATCTTCCCATCATAAACCACAACTTGATCAGATGTAATTAGAACCGATGGTTTTTTAATACCGGTAAGCAAAGCATCAGCTTTCGCGTTTGCTAAAAGTAAAGTGAGTTTTTTAGGGTCGTTATGCCGGATAGTTTTTTCATCAATATCAGCGCTCATTACATCGAAATCCCAACCCCATTTTTTCATAACCTTCTGTCGGCCTTCTGATTTTGAACCGAGTATGATTTTCATAGTCTAATTATTTTTTTGTTCTAATCAGAGGCGCAAAGAATTTCTATGTTACCAATAATTGAATTTGTTTAAGTATTTAATATGACGTTGGTTTTTTTTCAGGAAGCGAATATAGCATCGAGATTGCCGGTAGTAAGGCCAGCAAAAACCAGAAAAGAATCGCAAGATCATTTTTGAAAAATGGCGCATCAACTTGCCCGTGGACCAAAATTACAACAAATCCGGCAAACACAGCCAAGATGAGGGGCTGTATATCCTTCTTTTCCGTATAGATTTTTTTACCAAATTGGAAAGCCCAGATCAATATGGCGAGAATTGAAAGCAACCCCAATAATCCCGTTTCTATCCAAAAGTTAAGGAAGAAATTATGGGGGTAATTAAGGATTTCATCATTTTCTGATTCACGTATTTCCAAGTACGCGCTTCGAAATCCGTATAGGCCGGCTCCCAGGATCGGACTTTCTTTTATTATTTGAAAACTGGCTTTATATAATTTGACCCTCTCAAAAGACGCAGGGTCTTTCCCCGTAAAAATTGGCGAAATTCTGTTTCGAGTGGCGGGAATTAAAAAGATCACAGCAAGACCAAGAATAAGCGAGATAAAAACGAACCTTCTAAACTGGGAAAAAAATAAAAGCATTACAATAGAAGCTATATAGCCCAGCCACGCTCCACGAGAAAAAGTCAGGACCAAAAGAATAATGCCTAAAATATTTACAAAAATAAGAATATTTTTTGAGAGTAAGGCCCTTTGTCCCCCCCTTTTTTTCTCGATTTTTACCTTCATTTTTAATTGGTTCGTATCTGGGAAAATATTTTTATAAAAAATCAAAAGAGTAGAAAAAAAAGCTAATACGGGAGTAATAAGCAGGGCTACGGCATTGGGGTAAGTATAGAAAGAGACCACTCGTCGCGGCTCACTCCCCGGTCCCCACCAAGAAGCTGGCAATCCGAAAAGCGTAAAAAATTGAAAAATTCCGAAAATAGCCAAGTAACTAACTAAAACACCAACGGCCGTTATGCTTTTAAAGAATTTCTCCTTGGTATCAATCAGAATTACATACATGAACCAAAAAATTACCCCCTCCAATATGTAGGCCTTGAAAAGACCTAATGCCTTGAGTGTTTCCGGAGAGGTATAAACTGAAATTACTCCCGCAAGGATAAACAAATCGGACAGAATAAAAAGATGTGGGAAATTTTTTAAAATATTTTTAAATCTAGATACTCTTACAAGATTATCATTTTGAATGACTTGGGGTACAGTTTTGAAGGAGGGCTGACTCCTATCGTGGTTATGCGATAAAAACATTTTTAATACTATTACAATAGCAAGGATTAGAATCAAGCATTCCAAAAAGGTAGTTGGTAACGAAAAAATTTCGAATCTAATTTGGTAGGTTGGAAGCAGGCTCAAGATCATGTAAATCCCCCAGTGCGGACGAAAGAGCGTAAGAAAGAAATAAATTACGAAAATTGAGATTAGAAGCGCTGTCATGATTTTAGAATATTGATTTTCTTTTAAGGAATAATTATTTTTACCCGATTGCTTTGTTCCGCTTTATTATTTTGAGCGAAGATTTCATAGATTCCCGCCTCAGGTTGCTCCAGACCTTGCCAGGTAAGACTAAATTTTATGGCACTACCTGAATTTTGAGGGGTGGCTTGAGTGGTTCCAGCAATTCTTACGGCTGTTTCATCACTTCTTTGGTAAAAGAATTCCACACCGTTAGTGTTATTATTGCCAACAGCATTGAGCTGATAAGGGAAGAAAATAACCGTACTGTCGGTAGGGTCAGTCAAAACAAGATTATTCCCCAAATTATATTTTACTGTTCTCGAGGTTTCTTGAGTATTCCCATTATTATCCTCAGCCACGATTCGAAGCAAGTATTCGCCATCGGGCCATGATTTGGAGTAAAAAAATGTAAGGTTATCTGATTTTGCTTTGAAAATTTGTTCGTCCTTAAAATAAATCGTGAGATTTTTTATTCCAGCAGGTGAGCTAGCCTTCGTTCCGATTGAGAAAGGTAATGAATTTATCTCGGTGTTTTCTTGAGGTTCAAGAATCTCCAATTCAAAATCTTCATTTTCAGGATCCGGGATATAACCATCTTCAATTCCCGGATAAGTGAAACCGTTCTGGATGCTCCACGCGCGGACTGGATTTTCCCAATTTTCTTCGTTTGGTTTTTCAGAACGCAAAACAGTGAAGACTTGAGTGTTAGAAGCAGGCGCGCTGTTTTTCGCGGGTTTTCCAGTTGTAAGATCAAAAAGAATATGCGCATCATCAAATTCTTTTGGTTCCGCAAAAGACGCAAAAACTTCCGGCTTGGTGTCTGGGCTGTATTGAGTTGGAAGTTTTCCAGTAAGGCTATCCACTCGAATATCTCTAATTTTTTCTGGTCTTTGAAACGGCAGACTTTCCTTGCCTTCCAACGCCCTTCTCATAAAAGCATTCCAAATAGGCGCGGCGATAACACCTCCATCAGATCCCGGCTTCATCGGAGTGTTATCGTTGTTTCCCACCCAGACACCAGCGACAAGTTGAGGTGAGTACCCAATTGTCCAGGCATCCTTGTATTCTTGAGTTGTCCCTGTTTTGGCCGCTACCACCCTCCCGCCAATCGTGAGGTGATTTGCTGCCCCAAAAACAAAGGCTCGAGCAGAGTTATCCGAAAGAACTGAATTCATTAAAAAAGCCACCTGCTCGTCAAGGACTCTTTGACCAGATTTTTCTTTATATTCCTCCAGAATTTTTCCTTCCGCATTTGTGACTCTCAAGATGGTAACCGGTTCATTGCGTATGCCACCGGTTGCAAAAACACCATACGCGGAAACATGATCTAAAAGTTTAACTTCCCCACCTCCTAGCACCAAAGCCGGGCCGTATCTTGATTCGTCAGTTAGAGTTGTTATTCCCATATCGCGAGCGGTTTTTATTGAATCACTTACTCCCGCGAGAATAATCGTTTTTACGGCCGGAATATTTAGTGAGCCCGCCAAAGCCTTGCGCATCGAAACCGGACCAAATACTTTTAGACTGTAGTTGAGAGGTGTATATTCTTCTCCACCAAATTTTCCAAAATTTGTTACTACGTCCATTATCATGGTTGATGGAGAATAGCCCTCTTTGAACGCGGTCGCATATACATATGGTTTAAAAGAAGATCCCGGTTGTCGTTCTCGAAGAGGAATATTTACTTGTCCGTCAATCTCGTCGTTAAAATAATCTTTTGATCCAACCCAAGCCAAAACCTGACCCGTTTTGGGGTCAATCGCTACCAAGGCCGCATTTTCCGCTCGCCAGTTTGTAGCATTAATTTCAGCTTGCTTGGTAATTTCTTCCTCAGCGATTTTTTGAAGGCTTAGATCAAGAGTGGTTTCCACTCGTAGCCCACCCTCTTGTAAGGTTTTTTCTCCATATTTTTGGACAAGCAAGTCTTGAATGTAGAGCGCGAAATGAGGCGCTTGGATAGCATTTTTTACGGGGGAAAATTTAACCACTTCTGCCACAGCAATTTCTTTTTCTTCTTTAGTAATATATCCCTGCTCTACCATAACTTGCAGAGCGATATTCTTGCGCCCGTCCAGTCTTTCCCTGTTTGGACCGTAAGGAGAAAGAGCTGTCGGCGCCTGTGGTAGGGCTGCAAGGTATGCCGATTCTGCTAAAGTAATTTCAGAAGCATTTTTCCCAAAATATGTTTGTGCCGCCGCTTGGACGCCGTAAGCATTATTGCCGTAAGGAACTTCGTTTAAATAAAAACTTAAGATTTCATCTTTCGTAAATTTTCTTTCAATCTGAATCGCTAAAACGATTTCTTTGATTTTTCTGCCAAAGCTCTTCTCGTTGGTTAGGAGAGCGTTTTTGATAAATTGTTGAGTAATAGTCGATGCTCCTTGAGATTTTGAAAATGTCACAACGTCCATGAGCGCAGAGAATACAATTCGTGAGAAGTCTACTCCCCCATGTGAATAGAAGTCTTTATCTTCCAGCGCGATCGTTGCATTTTTTATCGATTCCGGTATTTCATCGAATGGAATAATCGTTCGTTTGGCTTCTCCGAAGATATCATACAACAATTCTCCGTTACGATCAAAGATTTTGGTTGACTCCGCAACGTTTCTTAGATTGATACCATTAGGATCGGGCAAATCTTTTGAATAATAAGCAAAAACGGATAAACTAAAGAGCAGGAAAAAAACTGTCGCGACGCCGATTATTTTCCAGAATGACTTTGTTTTAAAGACATTTTTTAAAAAATTAAAAATCCAAGAAAAAAAGCGGGCGATCAGTTCTCCCGATTTTTTTTGATAGCTAGAGCCAAAGATTCTTTTTCTCGATCCAGCCGCGTAGAGTCTGCTTCTTTTTTGGCTAAAATAACTTTTCCTATTATTATTGTTTTGCCAGTATTTATTCATAAGGCTATTCTTTGTAAATATAGAACTTTCGCTGTTAATTATGGCAATCTTTTGATATTATGTAAAGGTGAAATCAGCATTAAGCATCTAGTATCAAGTATCATGAAAAATGACATAAATGAGTTGTTATCTCGAGGTGTTGAAGAGGTTATTGAAAGGAACAGCCTGGAGAGGAAGCTACTGTCTGGCAAAAAATTGCGAATTAAACTAGGCATTGATCCTACTAGCCCCAGTATTCATTTGGGACGCGCAGTCGTGCTTTGGAAATTGCGAGCGTTTCAGGATCTTGGTCACAAAATTATTTTTATTGTCGGGGATTTTACCGGTTTGATTGGTGATACGTCTGATAAAGAGTCAGAACGTCCGATGATGACTGAAAAGCAAGTGAAAACCAACATGAAAACTTATTTTGATCAAGCCTTCAAGATCTTAGATAAATCTAAAACGGAAGCTCACTATAATTCCAAGTGGTTGAAAAAATTGGGATTTAAAGAAGTCGGTGAGCTCGCTGACTTGTTTGGACTGCGCGAGTTTGAGGCCCGAGAAGTTATAAATCGTCGCATAAAGTCAGGTAAAAGAGTTTCTGTGCGAGAGCTGCTTTACCCATTAATGCAGGGCTATGATAGCGTGATGGTAAAGGCTGACGTGGAATTAGGCGGTACCGACCAGCGATACAACTTGCTCGCAGGAAGAGTCATCCAAAAACATTTTAGAAAAAAGCCTCAAGATATCTTGATGACGACTTTGTTGGAGGGGTTAGATGGTCGAAAAATGTCCTCCTCTTGGGGCAATACCATTAACCTGACAGACACTTCAGACGAAATGTTCGGTAAGGTTATGTCTTTGTCGGATGATTTGATGAGGAAATATTTTTTACTGGCATCAAATCTTTCTCAAGAAGAAATTAATTCAATTTTAATATCAAATAAAAATCCTCGTGATATCAAAACCCGTCTGGCCTTTGAGATAGTGGCACTTTATCATGGCAAAATAAAGGCTGATATCGCAAGAAACAATTTTGATAGAAAATTTGGCAAGTCAAAAGGAGCCATACAAGCTGATTTTACATTGAGTAAAAAATCTGGAAATCATCCGATTATTGATTTGCTTACAGAGTCACACCTTGCCTCCTCGAAATCTGAAGCCCGCAGGAAAATTAAAGAAGGAGCGGTGGAGGTGGATAAGAAAAAAGTTACAGATACGAACGCGCAAGTAAAGATTAGTAAAGGAAGCCTCGTTAGGCTGGGAAAAAGATTTGTGGAAATTAAATAATTAGAAGACTACAAAAAAGAGCTTCTTGAAGCTCTTTTTTACTTTACTATTTGTTACATGATTATTTTTTTCCAGCCAATCTGATTACTTTTGCAAATTGGGCACCGATGTGCACGAACTTCAAAGTAATGCCGATCATTATCAAAATCCTTTTCGCTCAATTCAACTTTAACAGGTAGATACGGATTTTTTTTATTTGATGAACATGCTTTATTAGGGCATTTTCCTGCTATATATTGTGTCATATTAGTTTAATTTAATTATCTTGTTGTAAAGAGATTGGTATTTAATAGCAGATTTTTCCCAGGAAAAGTCTTTTTTCATCGCATTTTGCTGAAGTTTTCTCCAAATTTTAGGGAATTTGTAAATTTTTTCAGCTTGTCTGATAGTATTTATAAAATCTTGAGTTTCAGATTTGTTAAAAAGAAAGCCTGTACCTTTTTTTTTATTATAGCTCGTCACGGTGTCGTGTAAACCCCCAGTATCCCTCACAACGGGGAGGGTGCCGTATCTCATGGCAATCATTTGCCCTAACCCGCAGGGCTCAAAAAGTGAAGGCATCATAAAGGTGTCTGCTCCGGCGTAGATCCTGCTTGCTAAATTTAAATCAAAACCGTTTGTATAAGAGAAGTTTTTAGGATATTTTTTTTGGAGTTTTTTCAGGGCTATTTCATATCGATCACTCCCTGTTCCCAAAATAATGAATTGAATATTGGGATTTTTAAATTTACCTATTGCCTGAATCATGAATTCAACTCCTTTTTGCGTAGCAAGCCTTGTTACCGTAGCCACAATCAAAGCCGTTTCTTTGGCAGGGAGATTCAATTCTTTTTGTAAAGATTTTTTGTTATTTTTTTTATCGTCCAAGTTTTTAATTGAATAATTCTTAATTATGGAAGGATCGGTTTTTGGATTAAAAAATTGAGTGTCAATCCCATTTAGTATTCCGAAAGCTTTTTCCCCACGGGATCTAATCACTTTTTCCAAGCCGTAACCATAGGCCCAAGTTTTAATATCTTTCGCGTACTGCGGGGAAACTGTATTCAAAAAATCAGAATATTGGATTCCCTGCTCTAAAATGTTCAGTTTTGTATTCCCTAGTCCCAAAAAGTCCAAAATAGTTTTGGGCGCCTTAGGTTGATGTTGGATATTATGTAAAGTAAGAAGCGTTTTAATGTTTTGGTAAAAATTAATATTAGAAAAATGCCCCATAGAGAGTAAGGTGCATATTGATGCGGTATGCCAGTCGTGTGCGTGGATAATATCTGGTTGAAAGTTTATTTTTGGCAGTATATATAGTGATGCAAAAGATAGAAACAAGAATCGTTTGATTAAAAAGTTTTTATCAGCGCTTTTTGTTTGGTAGATAGGTCCTTTAGAAAGCATGGTTTCTTGGTCCAGTAAATAGACCACAACTTTTGAATCTGGAAGTCTGGTTTCATATATTGTAGTCGGATATTTTTTATGGCCAAATGGAATATTTATCGATGCTATTTTTTTGACTTTTACTTTTTTTAGATCGATTTGCTCGTATCGCGGGGTAAGGACACGCGCTTCAATCCCCATTTTGACCAACTGTTTAGGCAGAGATCCAACGACATCAGCAAGTCCGCCGGCTTTTGCAAAAGGAGCAACCTCCGAAGCGCTGAAAAGTATTTTTAATTTTGCCATTTATATTTATTTTGTGAATTTATAGTCGGTCTTTTTTTTAAGGTATTTTAAGAAATCGTCGTATACACCCGGAGGTATTTTTTGAAAACCTAGTGGAGAAGCGAGTGGAATTAGAGTTTTATGTTCTATGAAATGATAGTCGCTTCCGGCTGTGATGACCAAATTAAGTTTTTTTGTTAAGAGTTCATAGTGGATAGTTTGTTCCCAGTTATGCTTTGGTGTGAATACCTCAAGACAGTCTAGGCCGGACTTTTTCAGTTTTTGAATGATTTTATCTTCTGAGAAAGATAGGTGAAATCCGGGATGTGCCAGCGATACTATCCCCCCGGCCTTTTTTATTGTCTTTATCACAGTTTTAGCTGAAGGAAATTTTTCTTGAACATATGCCAGCTTTCCTTTGGAAAAATAGTGATTAATTATTGAGTAAACATTGCTAGACCCGACTTCTTTTTTAATTCTTTTTTTTATTGCCGGTTTTTTTAGCATGATTCTAACAATATGAGCAAGTCCGGGATAGTCCGCGCGAATTCCGTTGATTTCATCAAGAGTAATCAAGAAGTTATTTTTTCGCAGCCTCAGAGTAATTTTTTCAATTTCCTTTTTTCTTTTTCTTTTTAGATAATTAAAAAGCTTTTTTATTCCAGAGTTGTTTTTTTCAAAACCAAAAGCTAATAAATGTAGATCCTTACCATTAATAGTGACTCCGATTTCTGCTCCAGGCAAAATATTTATTTTCAAATCTTTAGCGATCCTCGCACAATTTTCCAGATGCTCCAAAGTGTTATGATCGGTAATAGATATCAAAGAAAAACCGGCTTTTTTGGCTCTTTTGACCAGCTTTTTTAGAGAATCGTGGCCATCGGAGTAATAGCTATGAAGATGTAAATCAAATTGCTTTAATCGCATAGGCTTCTAAATCAGGTAATATGTCTCTAACTCTTTTTTCTTCGGTTACCGCTTTAATATGCATTAAGGTTTTTAGTCTGAATAACGAGATCTTGTTACTCACATTTGTCGATGGTTTGATATTTCTCTTTATAAGATAATATTCAATAATTTTGTCTCCTAATCCTCTTTCATCAACGTTATGTAAAATTTTTAACATTATTCTTATTTGCGCAACAAAGTAACTGATATCATAGAGCTCATCATAGAACATTGAGTCATTGAAATCTATAGCAATAGTGTGTGGCGGATAGTCGCTAAAAAGGATATTATGAGGCTGGTAGTCTCCATGAACTAAGTGGAATTTTTTAGGGTCTAGCAATCGGTTTTCGTCTTCCACCATTCTTTTGGTTACTTGTTCGATTAAAGCTTTACTTAAGGGATAACGGATTAGCAATCCCTTCTTGAGTTTGTAAAATTTTTGTCTTTCCTCGTCCCAATTAAATTTAGCCTCGGGTATATTAAAGGGTTTTTTTGCATGAAAATCTACTAGCCAATCAATAGCTTCCCAGATTTTTTTAGTCCATTCTTCTTTATTTGTCCATTTAAATTTATCATATAGAGACTGTCCGGAAACATTTTTGTATAACAAAAGACCAAAATCTTTATAATAACCGATTGGTTCGGCGACGATATTTTGGCCGACATCAAACCCGTTACTTCTCAAAGATTTTAAGACGTGGTAATGTTTCAGTCTTTTATTACTGTTATCAGCAGAACCCCTCAAAGAAATGGATTTTTCTTCTCCGTAAGAATCCAAGTATGCTAACTTGTATTCTGCTAAGTTTACTTTTTTGTCCAAAATAAAAACCGGATCGTGAGGAAATATTTTTAGAGAAATGAACTTCTTCGCGGCTGGAATAGAGCCAATGTTAGCTTGGAAGAATTCTTCCATTATATTTTGGTCTAAAACTTTTTCAGTTCCCATTGTTTTTTTTCTTAACCTTCATAGATATATTGTAGAGTTCTACGTATTTTTTTGCCGGGAGATCCCAGGAAAATGACTGCTTCATCGCTCGATACATTAGACGTGTCCAGCTTTCTTTATACTTATAGCTTTCTATCGCTTGAGCGATCGCTACAAGAAATTCATCGGTTTGGTATGATTCAAATTTGAAACCGTTGCCTGTTTGCGAAATCGGGTCAAACGCCGTAACCGTATCATGCAGTCCGCCCACTGAGCGGACGATCGGGATAGAACCATATCTTAGACTGATTAACTGAGAAATTCCGCATGGTTCCCAGCGGGAGGGCATGAGATACAAATCTGATCCTGCGTAGACCCTAGAGGCCATTTTTTCGGTGAAAGGCGAATAAACCCCTACTTTGTCGCGGTGTTTTCTGGCGATTTCTCTAAAGAATTTTAAAAAATCTCCTTTTCCACTGCCAACAATAACAATCTGCAAATTCATTTTTAAAAGCGTTGGCATGGCTTCCATGATCAGCTTAAATCCTTTTTGTTCGGTCAGCCGATTAACTACACCCAAAAGTGGTGTATCTTCTCTAATTTTCAAGCCGACTTCTTTTTGAAGTTCAGCTTTATTTTTATTTTTTTTATCTAGAGAATTAAAATCATAATTCAAATAAACATTCTTGTCAAAAGCCGGGTTGACCACCTCATAATCAATCCCATTGATTATTCCAAAAACCCTTTCTTTCCTTCTTTTTAGGAAGGGGTCAAGGAGCGCTCCGAATTTTGGGGTCATTATTTCTTTGGCGTATCTTTCCGATACTGTGCTGATAGTGTCGGAGAATAGGATCCCTCTTTTTGCAAAGTTTATGTATTTTCGGTAATTTTTTTGTACTGGGGGCGATCCAGTACCCTTATCTGTTTTTATTTCCGGCAGATCTTGCCAGCGAAATGCTCCTTGGTGAAAAAGATTGTGGATTGTATATATTGATGAAGTTTTTTTAAATATTTTTTCTGATTTGTATGTTGTTTTTAGATAGTTGGCAACCAAACCCGCATGCCAGTCATGAGCATGAATAACGTCGGCTTCAAAGTTAATCAATTTAAGTAACTCCAAAGCCGCCTGGTCCAAAAAAATCCAACGCAAAGCCTCATCATCCGTGCTTCTATAAACGGTTTGCGAAGATCCATACAGTTCTTCGTTGACTACGAAATATATAATAAAGCCGTCTGGTGAGACATGTTTGCGAAAGCTAAGAGGATAATTTTTGCCGTCTATTTCAATATCAATTCCCGGCTCAATACTTTGTTTTTCAACATTTTTTTTTCTGACTATCCCATAATAAGGTGAAATGACAATTACCTCATGACCAAGTCGATGTATTGCTTTCGGAAGAGCATAGCCAACATCACCCAAGCCACCCACCTTAGAGTAAGGGGATACCTCGGCAACGACATGAGCTATTTTTAATTTTTTATTGAATGAACGCATTAGTGCTTATTACTTCCACAAAATGCCAGCGCCAAAGCATCAGCGGCATCGTCAGGCTTAGGAAGCGAATTTAGCTTGAGAAGCTTTTTTACCATATATTGAACCTGTTGTTTTGATGCTGACCCGTATCCGGCAATCCGTGACTTTACTTGCAAAGGAGTAAGCTCCAAAATTTTAACTTTTTGTAATTTTAACGTCAATAGAACAACACCTCTAGCATGCGCCACAGAAAGGGCGGTTTTTACGTTTTTTGCAAAAAATATTGACTCAACCACAGCAATCTCGGGCCTGTATTTCATTAGGAGATTGGTCAAATCATGATGAATTGTTTCCAATCTTTGTTCCAGGGAAATTTTTTTTTCTGTCTCGATAATTCCCCAGTCCAGAACAGCGATGTCTTTTTTTGTCGTTTTGATCAACCCGTAGCCCGTTGTAGCAAGACCCGGGTCAAGCCCTAGTATAATCATTTCAATTGACAAATAATAAATTTAAAATTGTTTTTTATAACTTACTGTCAAATATTGGTGTTTCTGCAAATCAAAGATTCGCGGACGTATGAACATTGATTACATCTTCATCATCAGACAGAGTATCAAAAAGAATTTGGACTTTTTCTTTTTGCTCGTCAGAGAGGACAAGTTTATTTTTGGGAAGCATTACAATTTCTGAATGCTCAACTTTCTCCCCCAGTTCTTCTAATTTTTCCTGAATCTGTGCTAGTTGCGTCGGTGAAGTATAGACGATCAGTCCTTCCACAGACTCCTCGAAATTCTCCGCCCCCGAATCGATAACCCGCAGTTCTAAGTCCGAAATATTTTTTGACTTTTTTAAAAGTATAATGCCCTTTTTTTCAAAATTCCACGCAACTGAATTTTGTTGACCCAACGAGCCACCGAATTTTTCCAGAATGTGTCTGATATTTGAAGCCGCTCTGCTCCGACTATCTGTCGCGACTTCTATAATGAACGCGGTTCCAAAAGGACCATAGCCTTCGTAAGTGATTGATTCAATCTGGTCTGCATCTGCATTTGTAGCTTTCCCAATCGCTCTTTGAATATTGTCCTTCGGCATCTCCACCTGTTTTGCTTGATCCATTACAAGTCGTAATTTGAAATTCATACTTGGGTCTCCGCCATCTCTTGCCGCTATCGTGATTTGTTTTGACAACTTAGAAAATAGCTGCCCTTTTTTTTGATCAGCAGCCCCTTTTTTGTGCTTAATTTTAGACCATTTGGAATGACCGGACATAGATTAGTTAAAAAATTCAAAGCGAAAAGTTAAAAATGGTTAACCTCGGATTATAGTGAAAGTAATGTAGACGATATATCCTATTAGCAACATTCCGCCTTCCCACCTCCGGATAATTTTTTTATAAGTTACCGCGAACAGCAATAAGGCGAGAGAAAACACTATCATAATTGTTAGGTCTCCAAACCAAGCAGTATCAAAACCAATTGGATTAATGATACCTGAAATACCTAAGATAAATAATGTATTAAAAATATTGCTTCCTACAATATTTCCAACGGCTATGTCGAATTGTTTTTTAGTCGCCGCAATTACAGAGGTGAAAAGTTCAGGTAAGGACGTTCCAACGGAGACAATAGTGAGCCCGACAAGCGCTTCCGAGACGCCTAGATCGATTGCTATCACAACCGCGCTATCTACGACCAGCTTGCCCCCCAGTATTACTCCTAGAAGTCCAGCTAATATTAACAAAGATAATTTAAAAAATGAGTCTTTTGGCTTCTCTGTGACATTTTTGCTTTCTTTACTTTTTGTCTTATGTTCATGGTTTTGTTTGAGAATTTGAATTGCCAAATAATAAATAAAAATACTGAAGACTAAAAGCATTACAATACCGTCATTACGTGATAAAATTCCAAATTGGTTATGGTCGAAAACGTTGTCAGCCACCAGCGCAAAAAAAACTAAAGCGGAGAGTAGCATTAGAGGTATTTCTCTTGTAATAATTTGTTGGCTAATTCTTAAAGGGATGATTAATGCTGATATCCCAAGAATAAGTCCGATATTTACTGTATTACTACCGATGATGTTTCCTACGGCTATACTTGAAGATCCTTGGATTGACGCAAAAATATTAACGATAAGTTCCGGTGCAGACGTGCCAAAAGCAACGATCGTTAATCCAACTATCAGCGGGGAGACTCCAAGTTTTGCGGCTAGTTTCGATGATCCGTTTACCAAAAAATCCGCTCCTTTGATTAGCATCGCGAACCCAGCTATGAGTATCAAGATATCGGTAAACATTTATTCTTTTTGATTTGTTTTTGAGAAATTGATTTTTATTTTTTCGATTTTGTTTTCTATTTCGGAGAGTCGTTTTTTTAGTTGCTCGGCAATCACCAGTCCTTGTTCAAATTTTTTTAAAGATTGCTCCAAATCCAAGTCTCCTTGCAGTTCACGAGTGATACTTTCCAGTTGCTCAAACGATTTTTCTAGGTTTTCTTTAGGTTTTTTAATGCTCATATGTTTTTTTTACTTGGGATTGAAACAGGCCTTTTTTTAGCTTGACCTCGACCATATCTCCGATATTCAATAATTTGACATCCTTTATTATTCTACCAGATTTGCGAACAATACTATAACCTCGGGAAAGCACTGAATCAGGAGAAAGGGATATTAGAAGATGCTTTAGTGATCCTAGTTGATTTTTTTTCATTTTAACTTTATCATGTAAATTTTCCAAAATCGTCAAAAATTTTTGCAATGAAAATTTTATCTCATAAATTTTGGACTGGATAATATCTCGCAAGGCGGTGGTTTGATTCTGGACAGATATAATTTTTTGGTGCAATCTTTGGTCCGTGATATTTTGTTGTTTCAAAATTTCCGATTCGACTTCTCCCAAAAGCTCGTCTAAGGAAGGAACTATGATCTGCGCCGCGTGAGTGGGCGTGGAAGCTCTTGTATCACAAGCAAGCTCTGCCAGACAAGTATCTCGCTCGTGCCCAATGCCGACCACTACCGGAATTTTGGAAGAAAAAACAGCTCGGGTGACTTCTTCGGAATTAAATTCTTTCAGGTCTTCCAGAGAGCCACCGCCTCGGATGAGAACCAGGACATTCGGTTTTTCTTTCATTTCATTAAAGTAGTCAAAAGCGGCAACGATTTGGCCTACTGCCTGCTCACCCTGCACAGCAACCGGCGTAAAAATTACGCGCAGACCTCCCAAACGAGATTTGAGGTGCTTTACGAAGTCAGAATAGGCCGCGGCTTCTTGTGAGGTTATAAGACCTATGGTTTCGGGTAGACGGGGTAACGCGCGTTTCCGATTTTCGTCAAAAAGTCCTTCTTTTTCAAGTTTTAATCTCAAAATTTCAAACGCCCGTTTGAGCGATCCTTCCCCGGATAGCTCTAATTTTTCCACAAAGAAAGAAAACCGTCCTGATTTTCCATAAATTCTGGGGTAGCCCGTAATTTTGACTTTCATTCCTTCTTCCACTGGTTGGTGGATTTTATAAACCAGACTGAAACATTGCAACGTCTCATTTTCATCTTTGATATTGAACCAGATAAACTTTCCCTGGCTTACACGCCAGTCGGAGATTTCTCCTTCCACGGTAACTATCATGGGTTGCAAGACGGAATTTAGGAATTCATTGAATTCCGACACGGAGAATATTTTATTTTTGAATATCTCTTCAGGTTTCATTTTTTTATTGACCTATCTCTTCGTTGAAACATAATACATTGCGATACCCCCAGCAACGGACACATTTAGAGATTCTTTTTCCCCCAACATCGGTATTTCGACAATTTTGTCACACATTTTTAAAAATCGTGTCGGTGTTCCCCTTACTTCCTCTCCCAGAACCAGCGCCAGTGGAAATTTTGGTTTGAATTTTGAGAGCGGAGTAGTTTTCTCCCCCTGCCCATTCATTCCCCTCCTGCCCGAGGAGGGGTTAGGGGAGGTGGGAGAAAGAGGGGGTATATTATTCTCCAGCGCTACAATCGCAAATCCTTCCCGTTCGAGCTTGTCGAGAACTCTACCTAATTGTTTTTGGTATTCCCATGCCACAATGTGTTCGGCGCCGAGAGCGGTTTTGGCCAGTCGCGGGTTTTTTGGCGTACCGGTATAACCGGTCAAAAATATTTTATCTACCCCAAGCGCTTCCGCGGTACGGAATATAGACCCCACATTATATAGGCTTCGGATATTATGGCAGATAATGTAGAAAGTATTATGTATCAAGTATAAAGTATTAATGCGGTAATTATAGCATTTCCTTCGCAAAATCTGCGTATTGATGCCATGCTAAGTTTTTTGATAAAAATGAACTTCTTGACAGTGGTTTAGGATTGGCTATAATATAGTTAATAAATATTAATAATAGGAGTTACGGGTTTGAGCCGAATTCGAGGAAAAATCGAGGATTTGTCCGAAGGCGTAGTAGAACTACGTCGAGGTCAAACCGCAGATTTTGACGAGAGCTTGATCGGGCCGCAAAAAAAGATAGTATGACCCGCTCGGAGTTTGTGCGGGATATGCTACGTAAGCGTTTGGCTTTTGCAAGGTTATCGAATTTCCAACAGAAGTTTTCCCGCAGGGCCAGGAAAGCAGGCATCCGCAGTTTAGGGGACGCCGTGCAGACTGTCCGTAAATTGCGAGATAGATGAGAGCTGTATTAGATACAAATGTTTTAATTTCGGCATTTGCCAACCTCGATGGTACGCCGGGTAAAATTTATCGTGCGTGGACAGAAGCAGTTTTTGAACTGGTTATTTCTGAATATATTTTAGATGAGTTTCGTCAGGTAGCCGTGAGCAAATTAAAATTTTCTTATGGCGAAGTAACAGAAGTTTTAAACTTATTTCATCAGATCGCGATTTTGATCGAGCCGGTAAATGTAACGACGCCTGGCGTTGATGCGAATGATCTTCCTATATTCGGCACTGCCGTAGCAGGCGGAGCTTCTGTAATTGTTACAGGTGATAAGAAAGTACTAAAGGTAAAAAGATTTATGGGGATAAAAACAATAGAACCATCAGTATTTCTTAAAATCATTGAAACTACGGAGGCAACGGTTTCCCAAGAGTAGAGTTTGCCTGATCTTTTTTGGAGCCGACATTGTAGAGACTTCGGATATTGTGGGTGATGACGTAAAATTCCTTCTTGAACATAGATTAATTATAACATTATTACAACCAAAAAATCCGCCAATTAGCGGATTTTTTGGGTAGTGTGTTTTTGAAGAGAAATATTCTGATGAATATCCCGCAAACGTGGCGGGATTTCAACATTGTCGCGCGAATTAGCGCAACGTGTGAATCCCACCTGTACAAGACAGATGCGATTTGGTTTTTACACCTCGTCTCGAAAACGAAGCATTTTTATTTTTGTTTCAAAAATCCCGAACTAATCGGGACCGTTCACCTACATATATATTATAGCACATCTAAAAAAAAATTGCAAGTAGAATTTTCAGAAATTTTTTGGTGGGCGTGCCTGGTATAACAACTTCAATGATCTTTCAGATTGTAGAATTTATGATGATATACTCGATTGAAAAGTTGGAATTGATTTCAATGTGATATCTAGGATAGACAAAAATTGAAGTTGTATGACTGGGCGTACTAGGACTCGTCCAGTCATCCGACTGGATGCCCGATCGAATGGTCGGGCGAACTTTTAGCATATTTATTATCCAATAGAATTTTGGGTTTTACGTTGTCATGGTGGGCGTGCTAGGACTCGAACCTAGGACCGGGTGGATATAAGCCACCTGCTCTACCGACTGAGCTACACGCCCCCGACTTCGCTCTGGTGTATTCGAGAGTGTAGGCGAAAGGCTACACGCCCAAGAGCTGAAGATTGAATTAGGAATTCTGAGTCAAGCAACAGCTAGGCGAATTATAAAACATTTCTCAAAATTTAGAAAATCTACTTCAATTCAGGGATGTACTCTTTGGTTGTTGGCGCAAAATGGCCA
>Ga0209542_10002803_pt1 | contig 38448 bp, 35 predicted proteins | sample RifCSPhighO2_01_FD_184028 | JGI IMG/M metagenome (GOLD analysis project Ga0209542, IMG submission 184028) | Soil microbial communities from Rifle, Colorado - Rifle CSP2_plank highO2_0.1 (SPAdes) (version 2) | ecosystem: Environmental > Terrestrial > Deep subsurface > Rock core/Sediment ... | reverse complement strand
AAATAAATCAAATCCCGATTTCGCTTGCGAAATCGAGGATCCTCGATTCGGTAAACCGAATCGGGACTTACCCAACGCGAAAATCTTAAACACGCCAAACAGGGCAAGTGTTAATTTATCGCCAAATCTGTGGACCAAAACATTCCCGATTCTCTCTTTTTTGGGAAGTTTGGAGTCAAGCCGAGCGGTGAGCATCTCAAACTCATATTTATCGCCTAGCCTATCTGTAATCTCTTTGATAGCCACTTCAGCCCCACCCACAAAGGGCAAGTATGCAGTAGAGAAAATGAGAATTCTGGGTTTAGACATCGGTTCGCTTGGTGGCCAGGATATTCATATATCGCATATGGAGAAATTTACTCACATCTAGTAATTTGTAAAGAGTGGTCTGGGGCGGCTTCCAATTGGGTTCTAGCTCGTAATTGTCTTCTATAACATAGAGCTTGTAACCGCGAGTTTCTAAGAAACTCTTTATCCAGGGGAAGTTCGCAAGCTCGCGCTCGTTCCTCGGAGAGAGTTCGAAGATGATATCTCGGGGTCCACCAGCACTAAATTGAATGCTCCCTCCTTCGAAAACTTCTTTCTCAAAACCCTCCACATCAAGCAGCATGAGATCAATTTTCTGGTCACCCAAGAAATTATCTATCGTCACTGACCGAACATCTCCTGCCCCTTCTGTAACGCTTGAACGCAGACCATCTACGCTCATAGCGACAAACCCTTCTTTATTAGAAAGAGCGGCTTTAGTAAGAGTAACTTTATCTCCTAAATTGTTTAACTCGATATTTTTACGCGCTAGTTCATAAAGTTCTGGCACAGGCTCGAATGTATAAATCTTCGCATTACCGCCAGACGCCTTGGCCGCCATAAGCACTGTATAACCAATATGAGCGCCCGCGATTAGACTCACTCTCGCATCCCGAATGAGTTTCTCAAGCAGCTTAGTCGCCCCTGGCTCCCAAAAATATGCGTTCATAGGACCTTCGAGCCAAACTAGTCTTCCTAAAATATCCTCTGAATACGCGTACATGCGCAGATCATTGCCTAGTTGCACCGGCCTTCTATACTTGAACTTAAGTATGCGATTCCAGCCCGGCCAAATGAGGAAGTTCCGGACAAGTTTGGTCATGTCTGCCTATCACTCCCCACTTATAATCTTCTTGAGTTCTCCCGGCGAAATCTCTTTTCTAGGCTCTGGTCCTTGTTCTGTGGGTTCCGGTAATTCCGACTTGTACACCAACTCTTCGTCTTCTTCTTGATCCAAGTTTAGTGCACCAGACTTCATGGCGTCTTCGAGCAATGACTTGAGATTAGAACTGCCAAGATCTTGCATAGCCTCCTGCGGTATGGGCGGACGTGGACCCATACCCCCTACTGCCCCCTGTTTCTTCCTGCGTTTAGCTGCACCACTTGTACTCGAGAGACCGCCAACAGGCCTTGGCGGGAAACTCTGAGCGGTGGGGGCAAAGCCTTGGGCAGGGCGCGGTGGTGGAGGACTGCCCGGCGGTGAATTAAGGGCCGTTTCGTGCCAAATCCGGATTACTGCTTCTACCCCCTCCCTGCCTTTAGAATAAGTTCTGCGCGAAGCATCGAGAATCGCTTCCTTATTTGAACTAGCGGACCTTGCGATTGGTGCAAGTGTCGTAGCTGAAAATGGGGGTGAGCCGATGCCATCAATCATCAAACTCAAATAAATTTGGTTGCGACCAAGGTTAACAAGATCTTCGACCATGAACTTGGGGGCAAAAACCTTCTCAAGTAATTCCGCATCAAGCGGACCCACTCGGAAAGCAATTGTCGTGCCCACGTTGCCGAAGACAGCATCGCGCACTTCTTCCGGCATTTGCTCTACATATTGATGCGCTATGGTTAAATCCAGTTTGTATTTGCGCGCCTCGGCCAGAATATTAGCAAAAGATTCATTGACAAACGACTGGAACTCGTCTACGTAGAAGAAAAAGTGTGGAAGTTTGGCAATCTGATCGCGCGTGAGATTGGCGCGCGACATGGCCGCCAAGTATATCTTTGTAATCAACATCCCTCCCAAGAGCGATGCGTTGTTCTCGCCCATCCTTCCCTTAGATAAGTTCATGATGAGGATCTTCTTGTTATCCATGGCCTCACGAATGTCAAACGATGAGCGTGGCTGGCCAATGATATTCCTGATTATTGGACTTGAAACAAACTGGCCAATTTTGTTCTGGATTGCCGCACCAGCTTCCTGCATATATCTGTCTGTGTACTTGGCAAACTCGTCGAGCCAAAAAGCTCGCACGGCCGGATCCGTAATATGCGCCACCACAGTATCGCGGTAACCTTTATCAGCCAACATTCTGTTCACTCCCAAAAGAGTCGAATCTGGGTACTCAATGAGAGCAAGTAAGATGTTGTTTAATATATACTCCATGCGGGCGCTCCACACGTCCGGCCAAATCTTTTTGAAAGCAGCCATCAGACCGTCAGCAACTAAGTGCCGCTGATCCTTGCCCACATCCTCCATAACGTTAAACGAAATGGGATGATCAGTGTCGAAAGGGGCGAAGTAGATAACGTCATTAATGCGTGAGGCAGGAATATGTTCGAGCAACAATTCTGCAGAACCCCCATGTGGATCAATAAAGCCTAGGCCAGAACCATTCTGGATATCTTGAATGGCGAGATTCTCAAGCAAGGTTGACTTGCCCATGCCCGTCTTACCGATGACGTACATGTGGCGGTCTCGATCGCGCTCCTTGATGCCGAAACGCTCTCGCTTATTGCGGTAGTCTGTCTCGGCAAAGTAAATGATCCGATCCTCGTTACTCACAACCAAATTATAGCATGCGCGCTAGAAAGCGCTCTCAAAAGCCTCGGGTGTGTACTTAACTCCCGGATCTTCCGCCGTCGCTCCGCTTTGGCGGACAGGCGTCGCGTCCAAGGCTCCCTGTGTATATTTTACTGATGGGTCCCAGAGCATCCAGCTAGTTAGCCCGGCATCGTAGACAGCGTTGATCTGGGCGCGTACTTCGACTTCGCCATAATTGCCACCGTAGTCGAAGTCCTGCAACCAGGGACGTAGCTTGTGCGGGCTCGAGCTCGCGGCAGTGGCCCTGCGCGAAGCTTCAATGAGACTATACCTGACCACTTCGCCGGGCACCTTGTTGGGATCAGGCCAACCTCCGAAACCGTCGGCAAAGTGCGAAGGATAAACCATGGGCGAAACGTAATCGAAATACGGGAGAGTGTTCTCAAGTAGTTGACCGATGTTCATGTCGTGTGTGTAGACAGTGGTTAGGCCGAAGAGATCAGCAGAAATGGGAATGCCCTCAGGCCGCAGTTTGAAATCTAGATATTTATAAAACAATCTCATCTGTTCTGACTTAGAAATATTAGGATCGGAATGTGCGTAGGCAATATTATCTATGTCACCATCAGAAGGATATCTAATGTAGTCAAAGTTTATTTCGTCAAATCCTAATTTGTACGAATCGCGGGCAAGAGTGACGATGTAATCCCAAACCTCGCGCGAGCCAGGGTCAAGCCAGGCAATGCCCTTCCTGTCGCGCCAAACTTGCGCATTGTCTTTACGCAAGACTGCATATTCTGGATGCTCATCAACATATTTTTGATCTTGAAAGACAGATAGCCTGCCTATCACGTACACATCATGATCGTGCAATTCTCGAACGTAGTCTGCGATATCCGGTGCTCTCTCTATTATATTCACTCCCGTGTAGTCTTTGACGTCTATTACGAGAGCATTGAGTTCTGTGTCGTCAATTAGTTTTAAAATTCTCTCTCGCCAGTCTACTACGCCAGCAACATAAGACGTCATGTATACTGCTTTTACAGGTTCGGGCGTCATTATGTGAGCAATTTTTTTTATCTGCTCTGGTTCGGGCAGATTTGATTCGTACTGGAAAGCTGATATGCGCAAGTAACCAAGATAAGCGCCGCAAGCGAAGATAATGCTAAGCGCTAGGATTTTGATCTCGATTCTTATCTTGTTCATAGAGTTCCCGCACATAACCCTTGCGTATATCGCGCAAGGAGAGGGCCATCAATAATAATCCAGTTAATATATAGACAGTATCATCGAAAGCCTGCGGAAATCCCAAGATAGGCAAAAAGAAAATCAAAACCCCACAACCAAAAATTATCCATAATTGCTTCATCCCGTAGTGAAATTTTGACTTGTTAAATCCTTCGACATTTCATAAAAATAATCTTTTAATCTGCGTTTTAATAATCTCATACCTTGTGTGGTTTTCAAATAACCCTCACGACGAACTGCGTCATTTTTGTCCAAGCAAGCTTCGTAGTATATACATTGCCATGGTCTATATCGTTTTGTCGAAGGATTTAACCCCTGATTATGTTCTTTCAATCGTTTACGCAAATCACTCGTAAACCCTTTGTACAATTGGCCGTTCTTAAGACTTTCAAGAACGTATACGTAGAACATAATCGAGTCAAAATTCTACTACAGGATTCATGCAGAAAGTATATCACAAAGAAAAAGACCCGCGCCATCCACCAAACTTTGGCAATAGCACGGGCCCACACGATCACTTGAGTTCAACTCCACCTGCCGGTAGTGGCTCTGGAAGGTGGTTGATCCTGGTGTAAAGAACACCGGTCGGCACAAGTACTTGGGGATGGTAACCTAGTAGCATTTCGGCTGACTGGACATCCCAAAGAATCTTGTGGTTCTCACGGAACATTTTGTCGGATCGCACGATCTTGTTATCTCCTACGAATGCACTGGCAGGGTAACGCCAACGTCTCATGCCATCAAAAGCCACGACACCAGTGACGTCCCCCACGATCTTGCGTCCATCGGCCGAGCAAGCCACCGCGGCATCGAATTCGGCTTCAGCTTGTGTGCGCCTACTCTTGATACATTTCTCGAGTGCTTTGCAGAGGAACTTGCGCGCGTTTTGCGCGTTCGTGGATTTACGATACCACGATATGAGCGCGGCCTCGGCCACCCTAAACGGCCCCACCTTGTCTAGTGTCATTTCACTAGACATGAATGTTCCAGTGCAAACAAGCGCACTCAAGTGTGAGTGACGACCGAACGCCAAGATGAATCCGTTCGGAAGTTCATATAGAACAGCGTTGTGACGATCCAGGGCTAGTCGCAAGGTGGATGTGTTGGCCCACACCTCTCGTGCATCAGCTCCGATGGGTACATGCTTCTGATTAATCACACGAGCAAGTTCGGGGAGCAGTTCCAATTCTCGAGCACCAGCTTCTAGCGCCACTTCGTCTTTCGCGAGATAGCCGCACCAAGCTTTTGTGTCCGGCTCGTCGGCTGATTTCTGTGACTTCAGCCACTTCTCGATGTCCTCACGACCGAAAACATCTTCCTGGCCGAAACGGGCCTGGACAAAGTTCTCGCGACGACTTGCGTAACTTAACTCAAAGAGCTTGCTCATACTGTCCTTTCTCCGGTTTCTTAGGCCGGGCAGTGGGTTGCTTAGGCCCCTGCAAGTTTGTACTTCCACCCACCAAACTACACTCAGTTTTCAAAATGTCAATAGCCCGTAATTAGTGTCCGACTTTTGCCACGATCGTTTTTATTTTCGGACAAATGAAAAACCCGAGGGGCAAGCCTCGGGCGGTAAGCGCAAATCGTCCTTATTTCCTTTTATCATTGGTCAATTTCGACTCCCAGTCAGAGCCCCACAGAACTTGAGCATTCGGTAGAGCACATACTCTGACAAGCTCGTCTATAAATTGTCCAAGCGACACTTCTTTGAACCCCATGCGGAGAAGTCGGCTAACCACCTCGATGCGTGAACATTTGCAAAGGGTAGTAAACACGTCTCTGCCTGACAGATTAAAGTCGACAAGCGCCTGGTCTAATGTCCCACCCCAGCCGTTTGCCCCGATACTTGGACTATGAGCATGGATAGAAAGTTCACCCTGTTTGCATTGCACATCAGCCGTGACGACTTGAAGGACATTCTTCTCCGCGAGAGGGAATGCTGCAACTGCGTGTATATTTGGTGCGCTGAAATACAGATCACCGTTCATGAACTACCTCCTTCCACACATCAAACTACGCTAAACTTCTAGCTTGTCAAGCATTTAGCGGTCTCACCGCTAAGTAACCAAAACTACAAATTCGCCTTTTTGTTTTATAGGGTTTGATTTCAAGATTGCAGCAAGTTCGCTGGGGCTGCCTTGCAGCACTTCCTCAAATTTTTTTGTTAATTCTCTGCCTATTATGACTTTTTTGTCACTTGCAAACTCTGCTAGTTTTTCTAGGAATTTTATAATCCTGTGGGGTGATTCGTACACAATCACCGGCCTCCCACTTTTTGCAATTTCTTTGATCAGCGTCTCGCGGCCCTTCTTGTGTGGCAAGAATCCCAGGAATGTAAACTCTTTTATCTCTATCCCCGATATTGAAATCAAACTGGTCAAGGCCGATGGGCCTGGCACTGCAACTACCTCCATCCCCTGCTCGCGGGCAACCTGCACTAGTCTTGCCCCCGGGTCTGAAATCCCTGGCATCCCCGCGTCTGTCACATAAGCTACTGAATTGTAGTTTAGTATGTTTGGAGTTTGGGAGTGCTTGTGAAATTGTTTGAGCGGTTTGTCTAGTTTGTAATGTTTGAGCAGTTTGGCTGTAACTCTTGTGTCTTCACAGAATATCGCATCCACCTCGGATAATATACGCAGTGCTCTTAGAGAGATATCCTCGAGATTGCCAATAGGGGTGCCCACAATGTAGAGTGTACTCATATAATCGTATAGATAAGCCGTGAAGACATTATATACATATTTGAGTGAGCATCCAGTGGTCTACGTAACTCGCGATCGCGAGCGGGCCGAAGGGTTACCCTTCGGGACAGCAGGTTACCGGATCGTTTCTGATCCAAACATGAGCACGCGCGAGCTGATCCAGACGCTAGAAGTTAAACCTGGGGAGAATGTATTAGTCTTCAAAGCTAATCGACAAGTAGAAGAGGTTTGCCAAGCCAAAAATTGGCCGCTCCTCAATCCCCTTGCTCAACTAGCTGAACGTGTTGAGGGCAAGGTTTCGCAAGTCTTCTGGCTGGGTGAGCTTGCTTCGCTCCTGCCCGAACATTGGGAGGGGCAAGTGTCAGAATGCAGATGGGCCACTCCCTTCGTGCTCCAGTACAACTGGGGCCACTCGGGCGAAGGAACTAAGCTGATTAAAGATGAGCAGGATCTGGGCGAAGTTATAAAAAAGTTCCCATATCGCAAAGTGCGCGTTTCTAAACTAATTAATGGCGACACACTTACTAACAACAACATAGTCACAAACAAGGGCGAGGTACTAGTGGGCAACATTAGTTATCAGATCACGGGCGACACGAGTCTCACAGATAACCCATTCGCCACAGTGGGCAACGATTGGAAGCTGGCCCAGACTATGCTCTCGCAAAAAGAGAAGAGCGAGTACAATAATATTGTCGAGCAAATCGGCAAGAAATTAGCGCGTGACGGCTGGAAGGGACTATTTGGTGTAGACATAATCCGCGAGAAGGGCACCGGCAAAATGTATTTGATAGAAGTGAACGCCCGCCAGCCGGCCTCAACCACATTCGAATCGCAGTTGCAGCAACAACAGGGGTCGGACCCCCAAAAGCAAGTCACGACTTTCGAGGCGCACCTAATGAGCCTGCTGGGGCTTGATTTGACGGGAAAGAAATTAATCGAGATAACAAATGGCCGACGCACCATCAATCGCAGGGACAATAACTAGAACGCTCACCAGCGAGGCCCTAGAAGTAATAAAGGGTTATGAGGGCGTGCCCTACTACAATAACGCTCGCGTGGCAGTGCGCGGTTTGCGCGTGATGCGCGGCAAAGGCAGTCCGGAAGAAATCAAAGACGAGGCCCTGATTTATGCCTTGCGGGAGAAAGTTGATCTCAGGGCACTTAGGCCAGAAATTTACAAAAAGTTCTTGGTTAATCACAACATCGGCATTGATTGCTCCGGCCTCGCTTACCACATCCTCGATACTGAATCGCGAGCTCGTGGCAAGGGTTCACTGGCACAGCACTTGCGTTTCCCTTTCATGAATAATGTTTTTCAACAACTTTTTCGCACACTGTTTAGACGCTTTGCCGAGAACACTGATGTCCGCACATTTGCGAGCCCGGCAAACTCACATGCTATTGACGTGTCGGAGGCAGAGCCCGGTGATTTTTTTATCCGTTTGGGCAAGGCGAAGGGAGAGCGCGATCACATGATACTAATAAGTGCAGTCGCGCCAGACATGATCACCCTCGTACAATCGGTTGCCCTTCCTACCGACGGTCGTTATGGTCATGGCGTCCGCACAGAGATCATTCCCCGAAATGCCGCTCCCAAATTCCCCCTACGCCGCCTAAACTGGCTTGCCTTAAGTTAAGTCGAATGGGCTGTGATATAGTGTCTGCATGACGGTTGTTTTTCTGACTACGCTTTTGGGCTTTGCTCTATTTGCTTGTTTGGTGAGCTTGGTTTTGGCTCCTTTGCTCACTCATTTCTTATATAAGTACAAGATCACTCGGCGGCGGGATTATGACGCCACACTTGCCATCGAGTCGCGGCAAGGTAAAGAAGGCACGCCAATCATGGGCGGCTTGCTGGTGATTATCACTGTCGCACTGCTCACCTACATATTTAACTGGTCGCGCGAGTTCACTTATGTGCCTATTGGGGTGATGTTACTCTCGGCCTTTTTGGGCGGACTGGATGATTTGCTTAATATCTTTGGCACGCCTCGGCGCTCGCGCAAGGTGGCGCATGTTTGGAATCTTATCAAGGTTCACAAAAGTTTTTGGGTCAAGGTTTGGTTTGCCCTCACCATGCCTTGGACAATATTTAAGCGCACAAGTGTCTGGCTCGGTTCGCATCCCGGTCGCGGCATACATGTGCACGAGAAGTTCATTATGCAATTCGTGGCTGGCGGCATTACCGCCTGGTGGGTATATTGGAAGCTTGGGCTACACTGGCGCGAGATAGCCATCCCCTTCGACAGCTCTGTGAACATCGGCATCCTGATCGTGCCACTAATTATTCTAGTTGTGATCGCCGCGGCAAACTCGGTTAATATTGCCGATGGCCTAGATGGCCTCGCTGGCGGCGCGCTTATCCCCACGTTTGCGGCACTGGGATTACTTGCTTGGGTCAAAGATATGCCCGAGATTGCAATCCTAAATGCCCTCACTGTGGGAGCGCTGATTACGTACACGTACTTCAACGTTAAGCCGGCGCGATTCCAGATGGGCGACGTAGGTTCGCTCGGCTTAGGAGCGCTGATGGGCATTAACGCAGTAGTACTTAACGCAATCGTGGCTCTACCCTTCTTAGCCTTCATCTTCGTGATCGAAACACTTACTGTGATCATCCAAGTAATAGGCCGTAACTTTTTCGGAAAGCGCGTGTTCAAAATGGCGCCCTTGCACCACCACTACGAACTAAAGGGCTGGAGCGAAGAGAAAATTGTAATGCGCTTCTGGCTAGTCCACCTAGCGGCAGTAGTATTTGGCCTCTGGCTCGCCCTGCACTAGACAAGATGAGTAGACTATGATATACTCATTTCGGTGAAGGAGGTGATTTCTTTGAAGTTCGGAACCGTAGTTGTTCAAACTCCCGAAGGCAAGCGGGGAGCGATGGCTAGTGTCGGCTCAACCATCGCCATCGTGAGCGGAGCGCCGGAGGCCGTGGTTGAAGGCGTAGACGACCTCGTGAAGCAGGGGTGGGAGCTTCGTGGACATGCCTCGGCAACCATGAGGCCTGCAATCGCTGCGGCGGGAAAAAACGATCTCCCGTGCGTCATCTGCGTAGCCACCCTGGTACACAAGGCGGGGGAGTAGTTGTTAGGAGGGGGCGGGTAGCGCAAGCGCTCGCCTCTTTTCTTTTTTATGGGTACAATCTTACCACGACCGTGGCAACTTTGTACCATAATTGTAATTCGCTCGGTTTGCTATAATTAGGGTATATGATTGACATTAGAAGTCTATCCTTATAATGTCAATCAAAATGTCAAAAGTATTTACAATAGTCGTAAGTAACTTCTAACGGGATGTACCTATCTTGGGGTCAAAAGACTAATACGGATTTTTCAGAAAAGAACATCGAGAGTATGTACGATAAGGGGTACTTGTTTACGCGTATTGGCAAGGGGGTTATGGACCAGACACGCTCACTTAGGATTGATTTGAGTAAATTTGAACTCTCGAGTGAGAACAAGCGAATTTTAAAAAAGACAGAAAAACTACCCTTCACGATTCATGATCTAGAATCTGGCGATTTCGAATACAAGTGGGGCATGGCGAAGTTGGCCAAAGACTTCTACGACAGATTTGGTGAGAAGACTTTTAGTGCCAACAAGGCCAAAGAACTTCTGACCGTGCCCAGCAAATCAAACTTCAACACGCTACTTGATTTTGGCAGTGGTTACGTGATCTGCTACGAAAGTAAAAATATTATGCACTACGCCTACCCCTTCTATTCACTTAGCCGCCCGGCGGCTAAGGACATGGGGTTGGGTATGATGATACGGGCTATCGAGTGGGCTAAAGAACAGGACAAAAAGTATGTCTATCTGGGCTCGGCCCAAAGATCGTCTGACACTTACAAACTGCAGTTTTCTGGGCTAGAATGGTTTGATGGATCAAACTGGCAAACCGACTTGGGTACACTTCGTGGGCATCTGCGGGGTGGGGATGAGCGCGATAGCGATCGCTCTGCATAAATCAGGTTACCGGGTAACTGGATCAGACAAGGGCTTCTATCCGCCGGTTTCTACTGCGCTCGAGGAGGTTGGGGTAAGTTTCTACGCCGGGTGGCATCCGGAAAAAGTCGGTAAACCAGACATGATCGTGGCCGGCGGGGGCGGCACTGGCTCAACTAATCCAGAACTAGTTTATGCCCGCGAGAATGACATCCCAGTACTCTCATATCCAGAATTACTCCAGAAATACTTTGTTAAACCCAATTCAATCGTAACAGTAGGCACTTGGGGCAAAACAACTTGCGCCGCAATTCTCGCTCACATTCTTGAACAAGCCGATTATAATCCCACTTACATGATCGGCGGGATTCCCATCGGTATGGCAAGTGGGAAGTTAAACGCCGAGGCGGACTCGGGGCGATCACAGTGGTCTGTGATCGAGGGGGATGAGTACCAAGCGGCTATATGGGATAAGAAGGCTAAGTTTTGGTATTACTCGCCTACTCACTTATTACTCACATCAGTCTCCTGGGATCACGCTGATCTGTACCCAACAGAGGACGCTTATTTTGCAGAATTTGAAAAATTAGTGGCAAGCATCCCAGAGTCTGGCTTAATAGTTGCCTGCGTAGATAACGCTGGCGTGCGTAAGATTGTGGGTCACGCCAAGTGTCGCGTAGTAACTTATGGCACACGCTCGAGCGCTGATTATCAGTATGTGAAAGTTGGCGAATCGCGCGATGGTATCAGATTTGGAATCGTGAAAGGCAACGACGCTACGGCGATAGAATCGAGCATGATAGGCAGCTTCCAAGCCGAGAACATCACCGGCTGTTTCGTACTGGCCAAAGAGATTGGCATCCCTACCAAGACTATCATCTCGGCCATCGCCTCGTTTACGGGAATTAAGCGCCGGTTTGAAAAAAGATTTGAGAATGGGCGCGTGACAGTCTTTGATTGCCATGCGCCCACACCGGAAAAAGCGCGAGCAGTCTTGCGCGATCTGCGCAAAATTTACCCTTCGACGAGCTCAGGGCAAGCTCGATTGATAGCCGTTTATGAGCCAAATATCGGCGGGCGCACTCACGAATCAGCAATCAAGTACACGGATGCATTTTCGGCCGCTGATGCAGTAATAATCCCCCAACTAACTAAATTAAAAATCGATCCCGCGAGTCCCATCAGGCCCATAGAAGGCCGTGACCTAGCAAGCTTAATTGCAAGAGGTCACTCGAACGTAGAATACATCCCAAACGACGAAAAGCTAGTCTCAGAACTCGTAAACTTAGGAGTTCAACCCCTAAGTGAGGAAACTGCAATAGTAATAGTCTTTCTAGGCAGTCACAGCTTCCGAACCATGATCGAGCAAGTAGTTGAGAGGCTCGCTCACTTGCCTTCGTCGGCTATCTCGGCTTGAAGTTCGTTGTTTGAGACATCTGTTAGTGCGAGCGTAATGCCACAGTGATCGCACTCAACTATCTGGCCAACTGTTAGCTCGCCATAGGCAGAAAGATCAACTTCGTTTTTGCACTCCGGACACGTCAAACTTTTCATAAAAGTTTGTTAATTAACCTAATTATTCTAATTGACCTAATTTCTAATTTAGAGTACTTAGAGCAATTAGAAATTAGAGTACTTTACCAGTATACTTGGTGAATGATTACGCCGCAAGACGAAGCTCCCAAACTGGCCAAAGCACTGGGGTTATCTGTGCCGCTATATCTTAAACGGGAGGATTTGCATCCCTACGGATCGCATAAGGGTAGGTCAATCCCTTACATGATCGAGCAGTATGCCAAAGGTGGTGAGACACGTTTTGCTATATCAAGTTCGGGCAATGCAGCACTCGCCGCGGCTCGCTATATAAATGAATATAACAGTAAATTCAATGAGCGGGAATTGTCCTTGCAGATATTTGTTGGGGAAAATATAAGCGGCGAGAAATTCGAAATCTTAAAGCACGAAATCCTAAACAATCCCAAAATTCAAATAACTAAATGTGAGAAGCCGAAACAAAGCGTGCACATTCTGAACAAGAAAGGGGAGGCTAAGGCTTTGCGGCAATCTAATGATCCGACAGCTTTAGTTGGCTATGGGAGTTTGATAGCAGAATTGGCAGAGATAGATAATATAGCAGCAGTTTTTGTGCCTACATCATCGGGCACAACAGCCGAGGCACTGGCAGAAAAGTTTAGAGTTGAAATAGTACAAACTAGCAAGTGCCACCCGATTGCAGAACAATTCGACACTAATTTTACTCCAGCCACAGAATCGAGCGCTGATGCAATAGTAGATATCGTGGCTCTTCGTGGCGACTCGCTAGTCAGGAAAATCAAAGAAAAAAACGGGGCTGGCTGGGTGGTCTCGAATGAAGAAGTTAAAAACGCACAGGACTTACTGGCAAAGATAGAGGGGGCAGAAGGGAGCCCAAACGGCGTCTTGGGTATTGCAGGCCTGGGCAAGTCGCTTGCCATGGGCAAGACTTACTCTGGCCCTGTTGTGTGCATTGTCACTGGTAGATAGATGCAAAGTAGGGTAAAATACGACAAATGTCTACAGAATTATTACTGGTCGCGATTTTCATAGTCGAGTTCGTTGCTATATTAACTTTAAGCAAGTTCCCTATTAGGTTTGTATGCGCCACTATTGCGATAAACTTGCTCCTCATAGCCACCTTCGGTCAGACTCTCATAAATATTTTTGGCTTCACAACTAATTTGGGGAATGTCTTCTACGTCGCCATCACCTTCACTTTCTACATCCTGCTTGACAAATACGGCCGCAGAGTTCCGTACGCTACGATCTGGAGTTCACTATTTCTAGTTCTCTTTTTTATTTTCGTTGCCAAACTTGCAGTGCTAATACAAGGAGCACCGATGTCGCCGTCACTCCTATCACCAAGACTCATTGTGGCAAGTCTGCTGGCCTTTGTGGCGGCGCAACATTGCAACCTCTATGTTTACGAGAGACTATTCATGCGATTCGGTGAGAGCAAACTCTGGTTACGCCTTAACGTATCGAACCTAGCAACCCAGATTGTTGATAGTCTAATCTTCTTCCCATTTGCTTTCTACGGAATGAGCGGCGGAGCTTCCCTATGGGAAATCACTTTCGTTGGCCTTGGGCTTAAGATCATAACAGGCCTTGGCGCAACGGCACTCCTACATATTGACAGAACTCTCTTTGCTCACAGCCGTCCTCGAACTTCTGTAGAAATATAGACCGACTCCGACGAAGCAAGCCAGCAACAAAATAGACCAGAGAAGATTCGGAGTTATAAGACCCAAGAAGCCAAATGCCGGAGTGTAAATCAGAAGCTCGCTTTCTACATCTCTCACATTCCCAGCCACGTCATGTGCCCTCACTATAACTTTATATTTACCCGGTTCAAGTGTGGGCACATAAGGACTCCCGCTCTCTGTAAAAAATGGCTGCTGATCCGCGGTCGAATCGAGGGAAGCCGATAAGCCAATAACTTTGACCTCATAGAAACTTATGCCCGACTCTTGGTCTGTTGTGTTAAATTCGATAATTGGTCTTGTTTGAGAAGTTTGTAAACCTGGCTCAATGCTGATTTTGAAATCAGCCGGAGGTGTATTATCGATACGCACAATGTAGTGCGTAACCCCGCCCCATACTCCAAATCGGCGGGCCTTAATGTGGAAGTAATGCAGACCGTCGCTCGCGTTGTCAAAAGAGACTCCTCCGTCACTCCCTTCCGGAACGTTATCGGGAACGGTAAGTGGGTTCTCGTCGAGAATATAACTATAAGCATCAACTCGATCATCGTCTAACCAAGAGATAGTTACCGCATTTGAAGGGTACCATTTAGTTTGATCTGGGTGGGTAGCAGAAACGGTAACTGGCCCTTGAGGAGGCGGCAAAATAAGATCAATTATTGCTCCACTTGTGTCTGTCAAGACATCTGTCCCTTGTCCGTCGTTCAACAAAACTTTTGACGAATCAGAAATCTTAATTGAAGCTTGACCGGCACTTTTAGCCCGGAAAGTGATTGTGGAAACAAGTCCCTCTTTAACATTCAGCCCTGGGTTGGGAATGGCACCCTGAATGTGAACAGTCCCCGTTTGATTTGAATATTCGGGCTGTCCAATCCAAATACCGATTACAGATTTACCAGTGGATGGAGACACGACCTGGAGCTTGTCCGGGGGGAATGTAATCTTCGCTTCTATGGCGTTTACGGCTTGACTTGCTGTGTTCACATACAGAGAGACGGTAAACGTATCTCCCACAATATAAGTGCCCACAGAAGGAGCAAAATAAAGGGAAGCTCCAGGAACAATCTCCGCTTGAGTAGAGCCAGGAGACAGAAAGGTGCTAGCAAGAAAGACTATGAAAAAAGCTTTTTTCGTTTTAGCCATATCGCAAAGAGAGCAATTATAATTATGGGGACAAAGATTATGGCAGAAAAGGGTGTACGTTTGTTTTTAGGCCGAATCTCTACCGTACGCTCGTTCCCCACCACGTCAATTGCTCGCACATATATTATACTGGATAAACTCTGGTCTTTCAAAAGATACGGACTCACAGCGCGCTCAAATGAACCGTCTTCTCCCTCCTTAACTTCATAGTGATCAACACCAGTCCCCTCGTCTACCGTGTCAAAGACGAGGACGAACTCCCCATCGTGCACATAGGGTGAGGTGATAATCTCAGCGGTAAAGATGGAGGGAGAACTCTCGTCTTTATATTCATACGGTTCATGGGCTCCTCCTTCCTTGCTTGCATACAGTTCATGCCGACCAAGAGTGACCTCAACCTTTCTCCCTGTTCCATCAGCTTTGATTACCTTGACATCCTCTAACGTTACAACCCCACTGTCGGGAACCATGGGTGCGAAAACAAATGATGCGACATAGCCGGGGCCAACCCCCTCGCCGCTTGGCTCAATTATCCCGGAGAAACCGCCGGGAATTATTCCAGCGAACTTTATCTCCCCAGCACTGGCTTCCGGTGCCTCTACCCACAAATTGATGATAGAGTCGGAGGTTAATATTCCCTTCACAGACAATATATCAGAAGGATATTTAAGGGTAGCTTCTATTGCATTCACATCGGCTCCCTCTGGGTCTAACAAGAGATCGACCCTATATTCTTTGCCCACTTCTGTACGGGTAACTGCAGGGTCAAAATATAGACGAGCAGCATAAGTAAACTCAAAACTCAAAGCGCAAAGCGCAAAGCCAAAAGTTAAAACAAAAAATTTAAAGATTCTAGGTTTAGTTTTGAGTTTTGAGTTTTGCATTTTGAGTTTCTTTAACCTGTCCAATAGAAAGCCATTATGCTAAAATCTTCCAGCGTTATTTGACCGTCTCCGCTTAATTTATTTGACTCAACTTCCGTAAATTCTATGCTAAGACTTCTCTCCCACCAAAAGGCGGCTATAGAGAAGTCAAAAAGGTTCACTTTGCAGTCGTCATTCATATCTGCCATCACCGGGCAGACCTTCGCCGTCACTCCAGAATAAAATAGAGAAAGGTCAATACCGCTGATCTGGGTTATGGAACCTCGCATGACCCTCAAAGTGTACGTAAGTGTCCTTGTCGCATTACCCTTTCCATCCTTACCGTAGAGACTGAAAGTGTAGACCCCTGGAGTAATTTCTTCAGATTCTATCGTAAAGCGGAGAGCCCCGCCCACGAGGGCGCTTCCAAGAAATTTGCCATCGGCCAGTAAGGTAACCGTAGCTCCCGGGAAAGCAACGCCCTGGAAAGTGACCCTAGCCCCTCCCACCATCACAGGCGGTGCGCCACCGCTAATGGGCCCACCGCCACCTGCCGTAATCTCGCCAGATTCTTCTGTGTCACTTGCAGAATCACACCCAAGGTCTGCGGGGTAATCCGTCTTGCCATCACTATCGTTGTCCGTTCCGTCGTTACAAGCTACCGCGACGCTCGGATCGGTCTCATTATTGTCTAGCGAATCCACACAACCTGGGTCTGCCGGATAGTCTACGAAAGTATCAGAATCGTTATCGAGTGTGTCATTACACTCGGGCGTGATGACCGTTACGGTGACCACGGAACTGTCCGCCATTAGGTTCGTGGTTAGTGTACCTACAATAAGCAGCGCCGTTAGCGCGGCGAGCGGCGAACGAATCTTTTCCATACGATACGCAGGAGTACGAGAGCTACAAGGGCGACCACCCCCCACAGTATAAAGTTGCCATATTTATCAAAGAAGGTGGCCTCGTTAACGTTGAAAACTCCCTTGAACTCGCGCACAACTCCGCCATCGTCATTGTAGAGTTTGACCAGACCCCAATATTCCCCGGGAGAAAGACCAATAGACATCGGGAACTCTATACTCTTATTGACCACCTGAAATGGCTCCACTGGGTCTAATTTTACACTCTGCACATAGGCGAGCCGTACATCGCCATATTTATTAAACAGCTCGAAAGAAGCCTCCACCGGACCGGCCGGCACATTGCCCTTATTCTCTATGCTCACATCCGCAGTCGGATCCTCTGTCTCGAGAATGTTTTTTAGGTCAATGTTGCGGATAGCATACTCGTAGTAAACGCCCTTACCAACAGTGAACTCAAGATTTACCACGGCCCCGGCCACTATACTTACGCCGCTTGAGCCATCCTCAACGGTACTATCACCCGGAACAGACGAAGCTCTGACATGACCCTTGTAGATGCCCAACTCTGCGTCAGCTGGCACTGCTACTCTGATTGTGACAGGGAATTGTTGTGTGCCCTTGGGAATGACAACTGTGCCGCTCGGGATGGTAGTTATCCAACCTTTGATATTTGTGTCATCGATTTCGATTTTGATGGGAAGATCGTGATCCGGCGTCCCCTGGACGAAATACACCACACGCTCGAAGATAGAACCCTTTATAAGCCTGTCCTCAATAATTCTAGCTGGCGACACACCGAAGCCCGCCTGCGTGATCGCTGGCGCTAATACTAGCCATGACAGTACTGCCAAGCTGTATAGGCGTCTCATCGCGATCTAGTGTAACACTTTTTTAATCAGCTGCGGCGGCTACAGTACTTGAACCTGTATAAGTTCCATTGGCCTGACCCGTATCGATCTCCGTGCCCCAAGAGACTGTCTGGGCCGGATCGCTCGTGGTTGCGGTCGGTTCGCTAGTTGTAAACTCGAGGGTTGGTGTGGTACTAGAAGTTAGGCGGGTACCGGCAGAGCTGTACACAAACGGTGTAGCGTTATACTTCTGTCTAGATATGTGGATCTGATTAGGACCAGATTCCATGTAACTGGCATTGCCGTAGATCTGGCCATCTATGGCGATATTGCCTGTCGTCGTAGCTGTAGTTGTTGCATTAGTCGAACCCGAGTTTCCTCCTGCAGTGACAGTATTGTAAGACAGCGAGCTCGTCAGGTTTAGAGCAGCCAGAGCGTTAATCTCCACAGTTTGTCCGGTATTGGAAGCCGTCGAGGTAGCAACACCATCCGATGTAGTTGCGGCCAATATCCACATACTCGAGGCCCAAGTGGGCGCGCCAGAATCCGTAGCCTCCGCAATGTACCAGAATTTGAAACCGCAATCGTACTGAACAGACGTGTCAACACCTCCCGTGCATTGGTTGCCCGTGGTCGTGGCCATGCATACAGTGTCAGAGACGGCTGCGATATCCGCTGTGGTCGAGGCAGTAGGATAGCAATTGTTATCATCTGCCGTACAGTTTGTACTAGTATTGAGCTTGGTGACCCCAGAGGTCGAAGCCAGAAATGCAGTGGCTGATACATAGTTGATAGTGGCACAACCGTTGGTGTCTGTCACAGTTACGGTAGCACTCGCATAAGAATATGAAGCCTCGTTGAGAGTGATCGCGTTCCCGCCATTGAAAGAGACCGAGATAATAGGGGTTGCATTACCCACAACTACGGCCGTAGTGGTGGTGTCCGCAATAACGATAGTAACGAAGGCAAAAATACCCGCCAAGGCCACTATTAGAGCACCGAGTTGCGAACGTTCGATTTGGGTTGTTTGCATTTTTATAGATTAACTTGATCTTAGTTTAACACACACTCTCTTATATAGACCCGATAATTATCCACAGCTCTTCCCAATCTAGATATATGATTAAATGGCGCTACCGGCATCTATCGTATTACTGCCAGAATACGACCCGGATTTCTTGCCTGACGGCACGCCTAAGCCCCAAGAGATGTCGTCTGTAATGGCGCTAGTTGTGGCCGTGGGGGCCGGAAGGGTTAAATCAAGTGCCGTGGCTGAAGTCGTAAGGTCCGTACCAGTACTCCAAAGAAAGGGATTAGAAGCATACTCCTGCTGGCCAACAAGAATAGAATCAGAGGCCGAGTTCATGTCTGTACCGGAGATCCTCGGGTCCATGGCCGTATTGCCGGTATTTGTAATCGTGGTGGTTGAATTGGTCAGACCCGAATCATTGCCCGGAGAAATGTTGCCATAGTTTAGTGACGCAGGAGAGAGCGACAGCGCTGATAGAGAATTGACATCGACTAACTGGCTTGTGTTAGTAGCCGTACCCGTAAGGGCCCCATCGTCAGTCACAGTGGCCGAGACTGACCAAATGCTTGTAGCCCAGTCGCCTGTATCTGTGGGCCTTGCTATGTACCAAAACTTGAAACCGCAATCATATTCGACAGTTGTATCAGATGCTCCGCAAGAGTTGCCGGTAGTCGTAGCCACACACATAGCTGGTACTGTACTGGAACCAACGCCTATATAACAGTTCAGATCATTCTCCGAACAGAGCGTGCCGTTGTTTGATGAAGAAGCAACGTACGCCTTGGCTGTCACTGATGTAATGCTTGTGCAATACTCCGCATCAGTAATTAAGAAGCTTGATGTGGCCCATTTGTAGGTACCCTCGTTTAAGTTGATCGGGTTGCCACCATTGAATGTCACCGGAGAAATGGCGGGGGCAGTGTTTCCGGATGCTTCGAATGTGTGGGTGATATTGGTGGCTGAACCGCTGGGAGTAATAACTTCAAGTGAAGTTGTGCCGGTTGTAGTGGAGTTTGTGGCAGGTAAAGAAATTGTAATCGTATCTCCAGAGGCCAAATTAGCCGCGGTGAAATACATTAAATAATTTTTGGCTCCACCAACTCTGTACGGAGTTGAGGTGGCAAAAGCAATGCTACCACTTGTACCAGAAATATCGACTTTGCCGTCTGGGATCTCATACGCAACCTCTACCCAAACTTGAGTAATGTTCATGGCACCAGACGGAGCGGCGTCAAGTGGTAAGGAAGAGTAGGCACCTGCCTCTAGTGAATTGATATCCGACCAGGTCCAGGCACTTGCATCCGATGGATCTGTGGCCCAATCGTACGAAAAGTTAGTGTAACTTGCGGTGGGTGTGCTTGTAGCTGTGGCTTTGTAGACTGCTCCGCCAATTACTACCAGTGGCCGTATGCCCCCCGTTACATTATTTTGAGATGCCCGAACTGTGACTTTGACATTAGTAATCACCTCTGTGCGGCCTGTCGGATTGGGTAGGTTATAGCTATCGGTGGCATTTGCCTCCGATGCGGCTTCGAGTAAATAAACCCGCGTTGAACTCTCGTCACTCGTATCTTCATCTACACAATCCCAGTTAGCAGCACACCCGCTTACAGTAAACTGGGCAAATGTGCCAGCGGCATTTGGCCGCAATTGGGCGTCCTTGGTGCTAGTGGCTATGGCATCGGCGCTATCTTTGACGCCATTTGAATTAAGGTCAACATACAATTTAGCAGAAGTAATGTCGGCCGTAGAAACACCAGTGATTGACGAGAGATTGAATGTAGTACTGGCCACGAGAATTTCTTCACCTGCCCCTGTAAACTTGAATCTGTAGTGGGTTGTGGTGGTTGGAGTAAGTGTGTCCCATTGATCAGACACTTGACTCGAGCCGTGATCAGCAAGAACAAGCGTGCCGCGAATCGCTACAGTGCCCGTTGTTGTGGCATTCATAGTTATATCAGTAGCTCCGTCGGCAAAAATTCCTAGTGCGGCGGGGGTGGAACTGGTGGCTGTGTTGAAACTCGTAAATGACAAGCCGGATATAGTAAGCGTATCGCCCGCGTCAAAATCATCAGCCACTGGAACTACGAGCACTGATCCCCCGCCTTCATATGACACAACAGAATTCGTGACTTCAGTTCCAGATGCTGTGCCGCCGAAAATTGCTTGAGTATCAGTAGTGTCCCAGAGCATATTCACGCTCGAAGTAACGATTGGGATACGCAGGCCCTGCCTAGAACGAATGATTCCGCCCACCACATCAGTTATGGTAAGTGTGGCCGTGCTGGAAGCCACCCCTTGGTAATCGAAGACCATGTTGTAGGCCTGACTTATGGTGGGAGCTTGGTACGTTGTAACTACGGCAATCTTGGTATTCGACGAAGTGGCCGTGGAAGTAGCGCTGTAATCTAGTTTACTAACTTCAGCGTTGCCGGCGGTACCACGAAGGCCACCGTAGAGTTCGGAGTTGAAGGACACGAGAGAGGTAACACCTGACTTCTCCGCTCCCCATGAGGAACCCGCCGAGTTACCACCGACTAGCCTCCACCGCATACTGTCATATTCCCAAACTTCTCCTTCGCTTGAATTTGTAACACCAGCATAAAGTCTACCATTGTTTGAAGAGAGGCTTGAAACACTGCCACTGTTATTATTCCACGAAGAGTTTACTCCATCCCCACCAATCTTCGTCCAACTTGTACCGTTGTATTCCCAAACCTCACCATCACCAGAACCATTACCTAAACTTGCATAAAGTTTGGAGTTGAAGACGAAGAGTGCTTCGACATATTCATAAGTCGAATCTGCCCAGGAGGAGTTGACCGCATCGCCGCCTACTAGGGTCCAGTCATTGGCACTTGTCCATTCCCAGACTTCGGCATCGCCAGCAGTAAGGCCCAAACCTGCATAAAGCTTAGAGTTATATGGAGTGAGAGCTGTAACATATTCATAAGTCGCATCTGCCCAGGAGGAGTTCACCGCATCGCCGCCGACTAGGGTCCAGTCGTTGGCACTTGTCCATTCCCAGACTTCGGCATCGCCAGTGCCAGTACCTAGTCCTGCGTAAAGTAGGCTGTTATGGACAGCAAGATCTAGGACAGCTTCATAAGTCGAATCTGCCCAGGAGGAGTTGACCGCATCGCCGCCTACTAGGGTCCAGTCATTGGCACTTGTCCATTCCCAGACTTCGCCTGTGCCGAGAGCACTGGAAGACTCAAGTCCAGCATAGAGCTTACCGCCATGGGAGACGAGAGAGCTGACAATTTTATTTCCGCTCCAGGAGGAGTTCACCGCATCGCCGCCGACTAGTGTCCAGTCGTTGGCACTTGTCCATTCCCAGACTTCGTCATCGTTCGCGCCAACACCTAGTCCTGCGTAAAGTAGGCTGTTATGGACAGCAAGCGATGCGACTTGCTCATAAGTCGAATCTGCCCAGGAGGAGTTGACCGCATCGCCGCCGACTAGTGTCCAGGTTCTTTGATCGCCATTTGCTCCAAGAAGTCGGAGGCAATAAGTAGTACCCGCAGGAGCGGAGGAGCTTGCTACGAGAGAGAAGTCCCACAGCCCATCTTTGCCGGGAGCAATCTGGGCTGTGGTGGTGGCATAATTTGATTCGGTATACATTTGGCTTACTTTATTGTCACTGCTATGCGTAGGATCGGTGGTGGTGGAAGTGAGAGTTTGGCCACTCGTTGGCCCTGCATTGTCGTAAAAAGCAATATCCGTCGTGTCCGTGACATCCGCGTAGGTCTCACCGCTATACGAACTGTCACAGGTTCCAGACATTTGAGCGTACTGGAGAACGTAGTCCTGGGTTCCCACAGTGCTAGTGGCTGTACCAACATGCAAAAGCGCTCGCAAACGAAATTGACCTTGAGCCGTGGGAATGGTTGTCGTGGCGTTATTGCCAGCTAAGGGATTATCACCGACTCCTAAGCCATTGTTAGGTTCAAAGAAGCGGAAGGCGGATTGCTCCAGTGTCGGCACCTCGTAGACAACATTGAGACGTACGTAATCGAAGTGGACGGCATCGGCGCCGCCGGTATCAGAGCTAGTGAATTCGATATCGAGATTTCGTAGTTCATCTGCCGTATCTACGCCCAAAGTAACTAGGTTGGTAGTGGTCGCCTCAAAACCTGATATATCATATGGTGTGATCGTGGTGTTGGTGAGACCGGCGCCGTTGTTATAACGAATTTTGCCCGTGGCTGGAGCGTAACCATTCTCTCCCCCAAAACGCACCTCGAGTGTGGCCGAAACAATATTCGCATTGACTGGTATTCTTGGGACCGTGGTTGAAGCGAACGAAGTCAAATACATTATCTTGCCTTTATCTACAGTAGTAACTCCATCGCCGGCGGCTACGGCTGATAGTGTATCAGGATTAACTGCTGTATCTTGTGTTTCGGCCTCACTTAGCAATTCAGTAGTGTCATCAGTGCTGTCAGCCGTCGCCGGGACTAGATATGTAGTAATCTGGACAGCCGAAGTGCCTTGCCAGGCACTGTAAAACCAGATGACAACAAGTAAGACGATCAGGACTGAACCTAACGTACTTCGGCCAGCTTGTGCGTTTAAGAATGTCACCTCTCTTTGACAATAAGATTGAACTGGCAAATGTTACGGTTCACCATCCCATCTTCGTATATCTCTTCGTACAAAATGACGGAGCCAAATGAACCAGGAGTGGCCTCGCCACTCACGTCAACCATAAGCTTAAGTTCACGCGCCATGGAGAGCTCATCGTAGTCTAGAGAAATTCCCCCTGTCCCCGTAGGCAGATCACCAAGCGTAACTCTGAAAGGTCTAAACATCTCCTGCGTATGAAGCTTCAATCTGTACGTTAAGATTTCCCCGCCCGCGCTCTCTTGGGAGAAGGGTTCGACTACGCACCGGACTTGGTCCTCGGTGTTTGGCGTAAACATTTCGTTCTCGCTCTCGTACACCGGTAGTGGCCAGAATCCGGTGGACGCGTATGCAAGACGCACAGGTGGCTGGTGTATCTTCTGTTCTTTCTCTTTCTCTTCAAAAGTAACCTCAGCCCAGATAGAATCTATGTATACATCGGGCATCTCGTCCGTCGCGCCCACAGCCTGCACGCTTATCTGCATGCGCGACAGGTCTGACACGTCTACTATGGGGATTTGTAATATTGCGTCGCTTGTGTCACTTGAATTAAGTAAGCCTATGGACACCCAGTTCTCACCATCGAGCGTATAGAGTATCTCGACTATATCATGCGGACCCTCACTTACCGCAATCTCTCCTGTCACAACAATTTCTTCTGTTGTTGTCGCAAGAGTAGTTGTTGCGGTGGGGATGGTAGGTGTAGTGGTGGCCTCACCTAAAACTTCAGGCAACACATCCTTCGTTTCTTCTTCTACCAAAACTACTTCTACCTCTTCTGTAGTAGTGGCCTTTTCTACAGGATCCACAGCCTCTACGATTTCAATAATTTCTGTGTTTTCTTTAATTTCTTCAGGGATCTCTGTAGCTACTTCTAGAGTACTTGTGGTCACGGGAACCTCGTCAACAATGAGTTCTTCTGTCACGGTCTCCACCACTTCTTCTTGTGCATAAGCTATGTTAGCTCCCAAGAACAGCCAAGTTGTGGGTTCCGACTCGGGGGACGGCACAACTTCTGGTTCCGGAATAACTTCTGGCTCTACAAGTTCACTTTCCGTCTCTACGTCTATTTCTGTATCTACCACTGTTTCTGTTTCTGTTTCAGTTTCAACCTCAACTGTTTCGCCTAATACTTCCGGCTCTATTTCAGCAGTAACTTCTGGGCTAACTTCAGGAATAATTTCCGCCGTACTTGAGGCAGTGCTCGTTGCAGTGAACTCGGGATCAAGTTCACCCTCTTCTGTCACAGCTTCCGCATTAACTTCAACCTCAACGATTCGCTCTTTGTAGGTGAAGGCAACCCCTACCCTAATGTCAGTGGGAATGGCTTTGTCGGGAAGCGAACCTTGGAACTGCCCACAGTATATGCGGCCAGAAGATTGAGTAAGGACAGCGGAGTTCTCATCGTCAAATTCATCTGAACCGGCGTCCTCCCCTGTGTCGCGACCACCGGCCGCAAATTCTGAATTCTGCCAATCACCCAGGCATGTGCTGGGATAGAAATAAGCCACGTCCGCCTTGGCCACGAACGACTGGTAACCGAGCACGAGAACGGCTACTAGGAAAATCGAGAGTACGCTTGTGGCCGGAGCGCCCAGACGCTTCATCAAACGCGTTATCTTCTCAACCGACTCCTCGCGATTGAGCCGGACAACGTTTCTCTTTTTATCAAAAATTATATCTCGCATGTACATTACAAAAGCAGGACGCAATCCCCCTTTGTACTAATTATTATAAGTGAAAAGCGAGTGTCCTGCACTTAATTAGTCCACACTCCCAAGTTTCGCCAACTTAAGTTGTATTTAGAGCCCTTGCGAACGAGAACTGCGCGAGCGCTTAACTAACTCATCCCGCAACTGTTCAGCGATCTCCCTAGAGAGTCCGGGTAGGCGCCCTTCGGCCCCAGCCCCATATACTCCTCGCCCAGCCATCACGGCACTTGCTCCGGCTGTTTGAATTTGCAAATCAGAAAGTCCCAACAAACGCGCAAGTATCCCGCGATAAATATCAACATTCTGAATGCGATCGTAGGGGATAGTAACGTAACGCTTGTAGATCACGCCTGACTCCTTGCGGAATCCGTCCTCTGTAAGTTCGTAGCGATAATACTTGTAAGTAAGTTTGGCCCAGAGAAAACATAAAACAAAGAAAGCAACGAGACCAACCCAAAAGAACCAACTCTCTGGCATGCCACCCATCTGATCCTCATATATACCTGCTATACCTGGCCTGATGCCAAGCCGAGCAATCATGAGAACTCTCGCACCTAGATAAAGTCCGATGAAAATAACGGGGATCAGCCAGCGCAAAATATAACTAATAAAGAATAGCCAGACTACCTTTGGATCAAGTTGTTTCATAGTTGAATTATAGCAAAATTTTTGCTAGCTTGGAAGAGCCGAGCGCGTGTAGCTCAGTTGGTAGAGCATTCGACTGACCCCAGAACCAATGTGCTAAACTACGCGAAGGGTAAGTTATAGTTATTTTGAAAATATAGTTCCCGTCGTGCGCGCATAGCTCAGTTGGTAGAGCATTCGACTGATACTCGAAAGGTCCTAGGTTCGAACCCTAGTGCGCGCACGACGGGCGGTATATTAAAGTAACTGCACATTGGTACGGGGCGCGGTACTCGTAAAGGCATGCCCCGTAGCAATCGCAATGCGATTTGCTTCCGGGGTCCCAGGTTCGAAGCCTGGCACGCGCACAAGCATCAAGAAACCGTGCCCACAAGTATCACGGTATCAAAAAACTCTGTCCGAAAAGACAAACGATCGTTTCTTAATTCGGACACAAAGAACTCCGCTTTGGCAATCGGTTAGTACTAACTCACTTAATTTCTATTTCTCCTTTTGAGTAGTTAAACTTAACCACGAACTTATCAAAGAAGCCGCTTTGTCCCAGCAGGCCGTGTCCGAAATCTGCAAGATTAGTGGCGAAGGCTATTTTAGTTTTAATTATTTTAGATCCAATTTCTAGAGTGATGTTATGTACATATGCTAATGATCCGCGCGATGATTCCGCTCCTCCAAAAACAATAGGGTCTCCTGACATTAAATTAATCCCAAGCAAATCACAGAGACTAGCGTCGAATATAGGCAAATCAGCGCCTGAATCTATGAGAGCGTAATACTTAACTTTTTTCCCGTCATTCTTGAGTGTAACTGGAACTACAGGTCTTTTGAGGATCTCCTTGCCAACTACACCAAACCTAGCGTATGGAAACTTCATCAATTATTCCTACAAAAGCAACTAATCGTGTTGGTACGCGAAATAGAATAGGTTGATCATAGCCCTTCTGTTTCGCTTTTTTGATAACTTCTGTAGGAGTTTTCCCAGTAGCTACAACTGTCTGATTGTCATTTTTAAAACCAACCCACAATCCCTTGTATTTACTTACGATTTTTGTCCAATCAATTGTTTTCATAAGTCTTATTACTTGTATTATATCATAGACGTTACAAATCTCAAAATGTTGCAGGCCTCCTAGCACAAAGAACCCCGCCTCTGCAGTTGAGGTTAGTTTCGCTTGCCCCGCGTAGCTTTAGCGTAGTGGGGTGTTTTGTAGAAATTCCCTTATCCCCCGCTCCGCTCTTACGAGCTTCGCGGGGCATGCTTTCTCTTGTTCCGGTCCCACTTCACGTTGTAGGACAAACGAGTCTCAAGTCAAAGCTCCGAGACCAACACTCATTATCCCGTGATCGTGCAAAGCACGATTTTACGGGAATCGCCGATTCCTAAAATCTTGTTTGAAGAAGAAGTTAGGCTGTTCACTTGAATAATTCCACGAGCAGCTTCCGCTACCCGTGCCTTGTTACGACTTAACCCTTGTCACCAAGCTTACCTTAGTCCGCCTTGCGGCAGGCTTCGGGTACTCCTGGCTCCCTTGGCTTGACGGGCAGTGAGTACAAGACTCGAGAACGTATTCACCGCAGTATAGCTGACCTGCGATTACTAGCAATTCCGGCTTCAAGAGGTCGAGTTGCAGACCTCTATCCGAACTGGGGCCACTTTTTTCAGATTTGCTCCGGCTTTCGCCTTTGCGCCCGTTTGTAATGGCCATTGTATCATGTGTGTAGCCCAAGGTATCAGAGGGACATGCTGACTTGGCGTCATCCTCGCTTCCTTCCGCCAGAGGCGGATAGTCTCGTGTGACACTTATAACACACGACAAGGGTTGCGTTCGTTACCCCACTTAAGGGAACAATTCAAACCACGAACTGACGACAGCCATGCATCACCTGTCCAAACGCTCTTGTGAAGCTCTCAAAATTTCTTCTGAGATTCGTTTAGATTTCTAACCTTGGTGAGGTTCTTCGTTTATAGTCGAATTAAACCACATGATCCACTGCTTGTGCGAGTCCCCGTCTATTCCTTTGAGTTTTAGCCTTGCGGCCGTACTCCCCAGGCGCTTCTCTTAACGCGTTAGCTACGCCTCACAGAGGGTCGATACTCCGTAAAGCTAGAGAAGATCGTTTAGGGCGTGGACTACCGGGGTCGACTATGTTACTGCGTAACAATAATTTTCAATTTTACAATTCGCAATTTTCAATCAATATTTCAATGATTAAACTTTGCAAACGAGAACTAAAAAATATTTCATTACGAGGCTAGAGCATTTCTGCCTAGCTCTGTATGTCACCATACAGTTCGGACTATATCATCATCTCACTTTCATGAGATGTCCTGCGTGTAGTCTCTACGGGGTTATGTATGCTGAAGGATGAAGGTGAGGAGTACGAGCCTCCTCACCGATGTCGGGAACGCCTGGCCAAAGGTCTTTTGCTCGGGCTAGTTTTCCCACGTCCCTTGCGGGACGGAGCCTCACCTCCGCCTCAAACTACCGAACCATCGGCAGGTTTTATGGCAAAACGTTCCTTCCATCCTTCAACACACATAACTTCCCTCGGGGTTGTCTCTAGCGGGTCGGTATGGCCCATTTGCTAGAGAGTTTCACCGATATAGCTGAATGCACATCCCAATTTCGCAACTGGGAGGGACACCTTCGTTACTATTTTTTACGAGCGGTAACCGGATTTATCTAATCCCGTTCGCTCCCCACGCTTTCGTGCTTGAGTGTCAGTAGTATGCCAGCGTACTGCCTTCGCCTTTGGTGTTCCCCATGATATCAACGGATTTCACCCCTACACCATGAGTTCCATACGCCTCTCATATACTCTAGATGTGCCGTTTCCTCTGCAGATCCGCGGTTAGGCCGCGGGCTTTAACAGAAGACTAACACATCCACCTACGCACCCTTTACGCCCAATGATTCCGGATAACGCTTGAGGTCTCTGTCTTACCGCTACTGCTGGCACAGAGTTAGTAACCTCTTATTCATCTGGTACAGTCATCGAAATTCTTCCCAGATAAAAGGTGTTTACGTCCCGAAGGACTTCATCCACCACGCGGCGTCGCTCGATCAGGGTTGCCCCCATTGTCGAATATTCTCGGCTACTGCCACCCGTAGGTGTATGGACCGTGTCTCAGTTCCATCGGTGGGGAAGAGCCTCTCAGCCCCCCTAAACGTCATAGCCTTGGTGAGCCATTACCTCACCAACTAGCTGATATTCCGCAGGCCAATCCAGGAGCGATAAATCTTTAGTCTTGCGACACCATCGGGAATTATCTCACCTTTCGATGAGTTATGCCCGGCTCCTGGGAATGTACCTACGTGTTACTACCTCGTTTGCCACTCTAGAAGCTGGACGCTAGATACTAGAGACTGGATCATTTCCAATTTTGTTTTAGTTTATTCATCTGCTTACCGACTATTATATACTCGGCTATCAGATGCTCTTTCGTTTTACCGTCTACTAAACCAACATTGTTTGCGTCTATGATGTGACTTACAAGTTCATCGCATGAACCCATCGCAGTAGTCAAATATCGTTTGAAGTCATTCGGTGTCTTGCCGAATCCTTCTGCGATATTAGCATGAATCGAGTTTGCGGCTCGAATCATTTGACTGCCAAGTTCCCTCTGATCTACCACAGGCCAAGTTCTAACCAATCTATAAACGATCGGGAATAACTTTTGTGCCCTCTGGTAAGCATCAAGGTCACGATAACTTTTCATCACTTTCATTTTCGCATTTCCAGCTTCTAGCTTCCAGTGTCCAGCTTCCAGCGTTCGACTTGCATGCCTTATCCACGCCGCCAGCGTTCATCCTGAGCTAGGATCAAACTCTCAATAATTTTTTCGGAACAAGAGAAAGAATACGTGTCCCGCATAGCGTACACGCGAAGTGGGAGGAATTCCTTCCCTCATTGTTATCCCGCAATATCGTGGACTGATACTGCGAGACCTAAATTGTCAACGAACTCAAACCGCTACCGCTTCAGGCGGAGTAAGGATAAGTATACCTAGGGTAGTCTCGAAGTCAAGTGCCAGAAAAATATGCCTATTTGGGAGCAGTTTTCGGCTTGCCGGAGAGAAGCACCAGCAAGGGACTGGCCAGGAGGATAGACGAGTACGTACCGGCCGCTATGCCTATAGCGAGCATGAGGGCAAAATGGCGGGTTGCTTCGGCTCCGAAGAGGAAAATAGCCAGTGCAGCGAGAACAGTTGTAAGTGAGGTGTTCATCGAACGGATATATGTCTCATTGAGTGAGCGGCCAACTACATGCTCGAATGGTTCCTTGGGAGCAAGCTTTATATTCTCGCGCACACGGTCGAAGACTACTATCGAGTCGGCAACGCTATAACCGAGGATAGCGAGGAGTGCGGTAACAAAGAGCGTGTCGATCTCGTAACCGATAAAGTAATGACTAAGCACAACAAAGATTGCCGTCGGCACGAAGATGTCATGAACAAGACAGATGATCACCGACAGACCGAACTTCCACGAACTTACAACTCCGCTCACCGAGCGGAAAGCAATTGTGACGAAAATAATAATTAGAATCAGAACAAGGATAATGGCAATGATTGCCTTGCTGCGCAATTCCCTACCCACCGAGGGGCCGATAGTTGAAAGGCTCGTTTCTGTAAACTCTGCATCATCAAGGGATAGAGCGTTTACAAGTCTCGTGTGCTCATCAACAGTAAGTTCCTTGCTCCGAACAATCAAACCGCTATCGCCCTTGGACTGCAATTTGACTGTGCCGAGGCCAAGTGCACTCACCCGCTCGTTCAGTGACTCTACGGGTGGCGTAGAGCTCGCATAGACACCTTCCGAGACAGAGCCACCGGTGAACTCTATCGAGAAATTTGGCTGCCAGGCGAAGGTGATGGCAACTGCGGCAAGCATTACGAGTCCGATAACAATTATGAAAATATTTTTATGCTTGATGACGAACATACTATTTGAGATAAAGCGACCTCATAAATTGTCTGGTGACAACAAGCGCGCTGAATATTGACACCACTATCCCGAGGGCCCAGACCAAAGCGAAACCCTGGATCAGACTCGTGCCAAACCAGAATAGTATTGCCGCTGTAATCAAGCTTGAAATGTTAGAGTCACGAATTGATGTCCAAGCTCGTGCGAACCCGTCGTCTAAAACGGCAGCCGGGCTTTTGCCCTTTCTCCTCTCTTCCTTAATGCGCTCAAAGATGAGCACGTTTGCGTCCACCGCCATACCCAAAGACAGAATGAAACCCGCTATGCCTGCGGCCGTGAGCGTAACGCCAAAAACTTTAAACAATGAGAGCGTAATGAGACCATAAACGAGCAAAGCAAGTGCGGCCAAGAGTCCGGGTAGACGATACCAGGCAACTAGGAATATGACCACCGCGGCGTAGCCGTATAGCACCGCCATCAAGCCCTTATCGAGTGCACCGCCGCCTAGAGTCGCACCAATTTTATTAGTGGCGATAAGTTCGATGGGCACTGGCAGGGCGCCAGAGTTCAGGCGACCCGCTAATTGCTTAGCCTCTTGTGGCGTAAAGCCGCCGGTAATCTGAGCCTTGCCATCTGGAATCTCGCCCTGAACAATCGGTTCAGAGATTGGTTGGCCGTCAAGATAGATTGCAACCGGTTTACCAATATTTGCCTTTGTGATCTCGGCAAATAATTTCGCCCCTTCGTCGTTGAAGATAAGCGTAACGTATGGCTGACGTTGTGCAGTGAATTCTAGTATCGCCTTCGACAAGTATCTGCCCGTCAATTCTGAATCTATATAGTATGGATCTTCTAGTGTGAGCAGCTCTTGTGAGATATCTTCGCCTGCATCGGCTCGCTCCTGTAACTTTTTGTACTTTTCGATAATAGCATCGCGCTCATCTGCTGGCCGCTCGGTCTTGAACTCGAGTATGGGCGTTTGGCCGATGAGAGTGATCGCTTCCTCAATATTCGTAACACCCGGCAGTTCCACTATCAATCTGTGCTCACTGCCTTCGATACCGAGAGTAGCTGTCTCGATCTGGACGTTGGGTTCTACTACACCAAATAAGTTCACACGTCGCTCGATCACGTCGCGCAGAGCCTCAACTGAATCACTAACGTCGCTACTCGCTATCTCACTGGTGAGGGCCTTGTAGACAAGCTGGGTTCCACCGCGCAAATCAAGGCCGAGCTTGAAGGCAAGCCGGGAATCTGGCGACTTAGTCGAATACAAAAAGAGGCCGAGCAGTAGCCCCCCGATTAGGACGAAAATGCTAGCTATCCTAGCGTTCTTCATAAGCCCGCGTATTCTAAACTATCTGTCCCCTAGTATCAACTTCTCCGCCCAGCCAGTTCCACCAAGTTCCTAAAGAGCATGGCCACTGTCATGGGGCCAAGGCCGCCAGGCACGGGGGTGAAAAGGGTTGCTTTTTGAGCACAGGCGGCATCGCAATCTCCTCTCACAGCTCCGCCTTGTTCACTTGTCCCGGCATCTATAACTGCAACACCTTCTTTTATAATTTCCGGCCTGATCAAGCCTGGTTTGCCCACGCCCGATATGATCACATCCGCATTCGCCAATATCTTGTCTGCGTTCTTGTTCTCTTCCGTGATAAGAGCGAAGTCTACCCCTCTTTCCCGCAACCATTTGGCAACCGGTTGCCCTACTAGATGTCCATAACCCACAAGGGCGACATCAAGATTAGATAAATCAAGATTATAACGATCCACAATTTCCTTCACTGCAGACACAACTGGCGGGAGGACAAGGGGTGAGAGCGAAAGCGCGTCCGGATCCTTAGCCGGGTCAATGCTCGCAAGCAATGGCGCCACGTCAATATGTGCCGGCAACGGTAGTTGAACAATGATACCCGTAATGTTGGGATCTGCATTTGCTTTCTTGATTCGTGCGAGAAGTTCTGCGCTACTCGCAGTTCCCGGGAATTGTTCGAGAATTATCCTAACTCCTATCCTTTGGCCAAATTTCTGTTTGATTCTTATATAACTTGTGGAACTATTATCATCACCAACTTGGAGCACCAAGAGCGCGAGGCCCTTACCGTCTAGTCCCTGCGCGATCTCATCCGCAATTTTGCGTCCATCAATAATCATTTCTGTTTACTAACTCCCTTACGTGCCAATACGCGATAATAAAGTCTTGATAGTCTTGAGGGCGATCTTAAGATCAAGCAAAAATGAACGATTCTTGACGTAATACAGATCATAAGAGAGTTTCTCAGCATTGGTTTTGGCGTCGTAGGCAGGTACGTTGTAGAGAACTTGAGCCCAGCCAGAGAGACCAGGTTTGATTATATGTCGCAAGTCGTAATAAGGAATTTCACTCTTATATTTCTCTACTATATGAGGGAACTCGGGTCTCGGGCCGATTAGGGACAGCTTCCCCCTTACCACAGCGAGAAGCTGTGGTAATTCATCTATGCGAGTGTTGCGTAAGATCCTGCCTACTTTGGTAATGCGATCCTTGCTAAATTCCGGAGGAGAATCCGGATCGTTGGAACTCATTGATCTGAATTTGGGCAACGCAACCACTTCCCCCATGGCCCCAGTTCTGTAATGAGTGAAAATTAGCGGACCACCGTCCTCGATCTTTATGGCGACCCACACAATAGGGTAGAAGATTAAAGAAACTAGAAATAGAGGTAAAGAAATTATTATATCCATGGCCCGCTTGAGAATTGTGTACACAGGTTTAGGCTGGAGTGAAATATTCTCAAGTACCCATCTGTCAGATATTAGATCAAGTGGCACACGACCAGTGATCTCCTCATACAATTTCTGAAGGTCGAAGAACCTAACACCGGAGAAAATGAGTGGTACTAGTTGCGAATGCGAGCTCAACATATCCGGATCGCTCATGTCGAGCACGATGACACTAGGCTTACTCTCGCTCTCACTCACGCGTAAACCATAATGTGGCACGCGCGCAAGAATATCAGCAAGCTCTCCGGCGGCCTTGCTATGACCCATTATGCGAGCAGGTTCATGCTCGGTCGCCACCGTCGTCCTCACATAAGTCATCCGCCATCCGAACAAAAAAACGAGTGTGATAACCAAATCAAGAAAAAGTGTTGTCTTGGGGGTAATCAGAAATAGCGGCACAAAATAGAAAACTAAAACTGCCAATCCGCTGTTTACGAGTTGGGCATTGATAAGAAGAGCCGACAATTTGTCTCGAAAAACGATCGTACGAAACTCGTATAAACCTGCTATATAGAGTACCAAAATCCAGACTAAGAAAATTAAAGTAAAGGGCAAAAAGTGCAGGAGCAAATACTCAAGATCCGGCAGGTCAAAAGCTCTTAGCAAAATAGCCAAGTATAAGCCCAAATAGAAGCAGGCGAGATCGCCCAGAACCAGGTACCAAGTATATCTGCTGGCTTTATTTGCCATGGCACAATACTATAACAGAGCGTGTTATATTGATAGTCACCCGCCTATATTAAAATTTCGGCGGGGCAAAGTGAAAATTTTATACCTAATAACTAAATCCAACTGGGGTGGCGCGCAAAGATACGTATTCGATTTAGCTACTCACCTGCCCGAGGGCTATGAGGCGGTAGTCGCGTCTAGGGGCAACGACTTGCTGGCACAGAAACTTAGAGAGCACAATGTAAGATTTGTCACCACAACTAGTCTGGGAATTTATAATTTAATTAGAAAAGAAAAGCCCGATATTGTTCACACTAATTCAAGCGTATTCGGCGGCTTAGGCAGCTTTTTTGCCTGGGTTAATCGTGTACCCAAAATAATCTTCACCGCTCACGGCTGGCCCTTTAATGAAAATAGAAATTTATTGTGGCGAGTAATGGTGTACAAACTCTCTTGGCTGACAGCATTGTTCTGTGACAAAGTAATCACAATAACAAAGAGTGATTTTGGGCAAGGCAAACGCATGCCCTTTGTTGGGCACAAAATGTATCTGATCAACAACTCGATCGAGCAGATTAACTTTTTTGAAAAAAAAGAATCCCGAGAAAAACTTGGTTTGAATCAAAATGAAATAATAGTTGGAACGATTGCCGAATTAACTCCTAATAAAGGCCTAGAGTACCTAGCAAGTGCAGCAGAAAAAGTGCCGGGCGTAGAGTTTGCGGTAATCGGTGATGGAGAGTTGAGAGAAAAGCTTTCAACCACAAAGTTAAATCTCGTCGGGTTTGTACCAGAGGCGAGCCGTTATTTAAGGGCATTCGATATTTTTGTTCTACCTTCACTCAAAGAGGGACTGCCGTATGTTTTGCTCGAGGCGGGGCAAGCGGGGTTGCCAGTTGTGGCAAGCAACGTGGGGGGAATTCCAGATATTATTGGCGATGTTGGTATGCTTGTGCCGCCAAAAAATGCAGAATTACTAGCCAGAGCGATCAAGACACTAATAGACAATCCTAAACTAAGATCAGACCTAGGCACTCAAGTTGGATACCGGGTATCCAACTTATTTAATTTCGATAAATTTCTCTCCCAAACCTACGAGCTTTATATCTCTCCCTAACCCTCTCTTGTCTATAAGAGAGGGCGAGACGAAGTCCGGGTGAGTTATGCCGGCCCCAAGAGTTCTTGCGAGCTAGTGTCGGCGTGAGCTGGCCTCGCATACGCTCGCATGCCCATTAAGATGCCTAGGGCGAGGAATTCTGTAACTAAATGTGAGCCTCCGTAACTCATAAATGGTAACGTGACACCAGTGACGGGTAATAAGCCGATGTTCATGCCGACGTTCACAATAAAGTGAGACATGAAGAGCACGGCTACGCCAATGCCAAAAAATGTTTCGAAATTTGTAGAACCTCTAGCGGCAGTCACAAGGATACGCCAAATAACTATGCCAAAGAAAATAAAAAGTAATAACGCGCCAATGAAGCCCCATTCTTCGGCAAAAGCGGCAAAGATAAAATCTGTTTCGTATTCGGGCAAGAATTCCAAACGTGATTGCGTGCCATAACCAACACCCTTGCCGACCACCCCACCAGAGCCAACAGCGACCATAGATTGGATAGCGTTGTAACCCGCCCCACGTATGTCGCGCTCTGGGTCAACGAAAGTTAGCACGCGCTCTTTCTGATATGGAGCAAAAACGAAGAACCAGAGCATAACGAAAGTGGCCACTCCCGTCCCGAGAACAATTGCCAAGTGCTTGAGAGAGAGACCGGAGACAAGAACCATACCAAACCATATCAAGAATATGATTATGGCTGATCCAAAGTCCGGCTGGAGAGCCACAACACCGAACATGACAAGAGCATAGACGCCCGAGACAATTATGTGGCGATAATTGGCGATCTCGATATGCCGCCGAGAGAAATACTTAGCCAGCGTTATTACCAAAACAAGTTTAACCAGGTCAACTGGTTGGATCGCGAATAGGCCAAGCGAGAACCAACTCTGGGCTCCCTTGACGGCAGAACTGAAGATAAAAAGGCCAAGCAAAGCGACGAAAGAGACCGTATACAAGCCAACGACAACAGAGCTCCTGCGCAGGAAACGCCAGTCAATTCGAGATGCTACAAAAAATATGACAACCGAAATCAGAACCCAGATTAACTGGCGAGAAGAAAAATAATTCTCTCCGGTGAAGGATCGCATAGTTACGAGCCCAGCCGCCATTATGGGCAGAGTAGCTCCAAAGGCTAACCAATCAATGCTTGATACAAAATTCGAAAGACGCTTCATTGCTGATCCCCCACCTTCTCGGTTGTGATGATATTAGGCAAAACCTGATCAAAACGTGGCAAAATATCCGCAGATACAATCCTCTCAAGCGGGGGGAAAGGCCAAGTTAAGACAACATCCTTCGAGGCGCCGCTAGGGAGTTCCTCCAGATAAGTCCGGCTGACGTGAACCACGTTCCCACTCTCCCCATACAGGAACGCAGACAATTCTATATCCTCTATGCTTCTCAAAGAGTCATTGGTAACGGTTGTCCGTAGAGAGAGCACTGGCTCGGTCTCTATTCGTTGATTAGTCAGCAGGAGAGGTTCGGGCCCTGTGTCCTGGAGTCGTTTCCAGTCTAAATTGTCGGGGAAGGTTATAAACGCTCTGGTGGGAATCCGGAAACCAACGTCCACCTGGGGAACCAGGATGAGCGTCCGGGCATGAGGATTTAAATAAGTAGAACCCTCAACATCCTTAACCGGAATATTCTCTGCGTCGTAAACTCTGATCTTATAAGTAAGATCGGTGAGTCCAAATGTGTTTGGATTCTCTACGAACGCCGCAATATCATACGCACCGTCTCGTACCTTGAAAACGCGGGTCCACAAGACTACCAATTCGCTTGCCTCATCAGAGCAAACCTTGGTACACGGACCGCCACAATCGATGCCAATCTCGCCCTGATTGGCCAGATCATCGGAACAACTGGGCACATGACGATTTGCAATCAAAAGCACTACAATAGCAACCGCAAGTAGCAAGACGAAGATAAAGACGAAAGATAGTTGTCTCCTTGTGCCCCATGCTGACATAAGGAGATTATAACAAGAAATACAACTTACTTCAGCGCATTGTTCCGGCGACTACCTACTCTCCCGCCACACTGTGGCAGTACCATCGGCACTACGGCGCTTAACTTCCGTGTTCGGAATGAGAACGGGTGTGACCACCGCGTCAAATCACCAGAACAATAGGCTGAAGCTTGCCCCGCGAAGCTCGTAAGAGCGAAGTGGGGTGGGGTTGGTAAATGTAATTAATGTGTGATGTGCAATTTCCTAATAAGAAATCTATCGATGTATTAGTATGTCTCGGCTCAACGCATTACTGCGCTTACACCTAACACCTATCAACGTAATAATCTCTTACGAATCTCAACGATTCCTAATCTTAGGGTGGGCTTCGCTCTTAGATGCTTTCAGAGCTTATCCCGTCCCGACATAGCTACCCAGCGTGCCCTTGGCAGGACAACTGGTACACCAGAGGTCAGTTCTCAACGGTCCTCTCGTACTAATTGAGACTCCCTTCAAGAATCCACGCCCGCAGTAGATAGGAGACCAACCTGTCTCACGACGGTCTAAACCCAGCTCACGTAACTTTTTAATTGGCGAACAGCCAAACCCTTGGCAGCTTCTTCACCGCCAGGATAAGTTGAGCCGACATCGCTGTCGTTATTTTTCTCCCGTTACCGGGAGGATCGGACTATATCTTCATCCTTTCGCTCAATTGAAAGGCGTTGGCGTATTAGCTACACACTTACCTCGTGCATAACTCTTGGTCTTGCGACCTCAGTCTCTACGGGGTTATAACCCAATTTGTATGTCATGGAAGGAATTATATACGGAGTTATTATATTCCAGAGTTTCTCGAGATCAGATTTCTTAAATCTCAATCTCTTGTACTCTTTATCACGATTCTGCATAGATTCAATGCCTATCTTGCGCAACATTTCCTGACAACGATTTTGATCGTTAGCATTAAATTGTTGCGTATTGAGATAAACATCGGATGCTCTGCAGAAACTCCCATCGTCCATGTACCATACAGCCAGCATTATGGGATCTAGCTTGATGTCTTCTGGAATTACCTTCTTGTTGTTCCGGTAAAACTTTCTGAAAAGTTCAGAGAGTTCGCTGTTTTGTCGGGTTGTGAAGCGATATGCCACTCGTGAACCATTGCCTCTGCGCATTTTGGGTGCGCTTTTGCATATGTTCTCGAGCATTTTGTACTTCCAGTCAACGTACTCTTTTTGAGAATACGAATGATTGATTTCTAGTAGCGCTTCTTTCCGGCCCGGAACAATTCGTAAGTATCCGTCACCAAGCAACGAACCAATAATTATTGATCGCTGTGTTTGAGTTAAACTTCCCACGGTATTGTCCA
>Ga0209542_10002802_pt1 | contig 38454 bp, 51 predicted proteins | sample RifCSPhighO2_01_FD_184028 | JGI IMG/M metagenome (GOLD analysis project Ga0209542, IMG submission 184028) | Soil microbial communities from Rifle, Colorado - Rifle CSP2_plank highO2_0.1 (SPAdes) (version 2) | ecosystem: Environmental > Terrestrial > Deep subsurface > Rock core/Sediment ... | reverse complement strand
GGATTGTTTGTCCGAAGCACCGAGCTCGAGAAATAGTTCGAGTACCTGTTCTTCGGAGCGCGCCGGGTTCGCGGCCGGTTTGTCGATTTTATTCAAGACAACGATGGGCTTCAATCCAAGCTCGAGAGATTTCTTGAGTACGAAACGCGTTTGTGGCATCGGACCTTCTTGTGCATCGACAACAAGCAATACTGAGTCAATGGAGCGTAGGACACGTTCCACTTCAGAGCCGAAGTCGGCATGACCCGGGGTGTCCACAATATTTATTTTCGTTCCTTTGTATAGAACGGCCGCATTCTTGGCGTAAATGGTTATGCCGCGCTCTTGTTCAAGTGCGTTAGTGTCCATCGTCGTGCCTTCTGCCGCTGCACCCGTCTGCTTCAGAATAGCGTCAGTCAAAGCCGTCTTCCCGTGGTCAACGTGCGCAATAATCGCAATGTTTCTAATCTCCATAGGTAAAGGTTACGGTTACTGCGAATCCTTGCCCCGTTACAACACGAGGTTTTGCGAGTTTTGTAATGGGGTCCATATAAATAAAAATGCTGCATGGGCGGTGAAATCAATATACAACAATACTGTAACGTATGCAAAGAACGTAAGTTTGTCGATTTATTGCTTCAGACCAAGTCCTGTTTTGATGAGATACCATGCAATACAAAGCAAAATGAGTGCAAAAAAAACCAAGAGACCGACCGAGAGGAAAATGGATACGTCGGAAGTGCCGAGGAAACCATAGCGGAAACCGTTGATGATGTAGAAAACGGGGTCGAACTTCGTGAGCGTACTCCAGAATTCTGGGAGCGCTTGTGTCGAATAAAACACGCCGCCAAGGTACACGAGCGGGGTCAGTACGAACGTCGGAATGATATTAATGCCATCAATTGTTTTCGCATACACGCCGTTCACGAGCCCGGCGAGTGCGAAGACAAGACTCGTGAGGATGAGAAAAACAATAATGACGAACAAGCTGTGAATCGTGAGATGGGTGAAGAAGAGCGAGACGAGAAGGACGAGCGCGCCGATAAGCACGCCGCGGATGATGCCGCCGGTGATGTAGCCGCCAACGAGGACCCACGGCGGCGTTGGCGAAACAAGAATTTCATCAATGTTGCGCCCGAAGAATTTCGCGGAGAACATCACGAAAGAAGTGTTCGCGTAGGAGTTAGTGATCACAGCGAGCATGACGAGGCCCGGAACGACGAACATGACATACGGTACTCCCTGTATCTCCCCTATCTTCGAGCCGAGAAAGGCGCCGAACACGAGGAAGTAGAGTATCGAAGTCACTACTGACGGGAGAAATGTTTGTGCCCAAATACGAAACATGCGCAAGACGTCCTTGCGGACGATGGTATAGAAGGAGATCCATGTTTGGTAGGGCGTCATGTTTGGTTTCCGGTAAGCGCGAGAAAGACTTCTTCGAGCCTGCCGCCGCGGTAGCCGTCATTCCTTGGCGCACCCTCATGGTGTGCCAGCACCTCTTCCATGGTTCCCTTTGCGACGACTTCGCCTTTATTGATGATCGCCACATGCTTGCACAACTGCTCCGCTTCTTCGAGGTAGTGTGTCGTGAGAAGAATCGTAACGCCTTGTACGGTTAGTCCCCGCAAGTAGCTCCACATGCTTCGGCGAAGCTCGACGTCCACGCCTGCCGTCGGCTCGTCGAGAATGAGCAACCGGGGCTCGTGGATAATCCCGCGCGCGATCATTAATCGACGTTTCATCCCGCCGGAGAGCTCTGCCGATGGCTTATCGCGCTTCTCGGAGAGACCCAAATCTTTGAGAATCTGTTCGGCGCGCGGGATGGCGACTGCGCGCGGCATGCCGTAGTACCCGGCCTGATTGACCAAAATATCGAGTGGTTTCTCGAACGGATTTATATTCACTTCTTGAGGCACCAAACCAATGGCCGTACGCGCCTTTTCAGGCGCCCGATCAATGTCGGTACCGAATACGGATACCGATCCCGCACTTTTATTCACGAGTCCGGTGACGATACCGATGAGAGTTGTCTTTCCTGCTCCGTTGGGGCCAAGGAGCGCGAAGAAATCGCCTTGGGGAACATCGAGTGATACGTTCCGGAGCGCATGCGTACCGCCCGCATACGTTTTCTCGAGATTTTTGACGACGAGAGCTGATTCATTCATTGAGGAAAAAAGGAGCGATTGTATCACCAGGTGGACACGTTTGACTATAACTCGTCCTTTCCACGACGGGAGTCCTGCACTACTTCTTGAGAAACGGGAACTCCTGTATCTTTTTCCATTCGCTTGCCTCGCCTTCGGTCCGATAGAGATGCACCCGGTCCACGGGGAAAGAACGTCCCTTAAGAAGAGCGAACGTAGGGACCATTTCTTTTTCTGTTCGAGAGAAATTCCCGTAGAGCAAACTGACGTGCGGCACATAGGGTAATGCGTCAGAAAGAGAAAAGAGCTCGTTCGCCCGCGTATGGAGCGTCTCGACCTCATTTGTTTTTTGCACTTTCATATAGAGCGCAAGAAAAAAGGCATCTTCCATGCCGACGTCGCCGAGAGTAAGAAAGAACGGGGAGCACTCTTTCACGAGTGTCTCTGTTTTTGCGATGATACTTTCCTCCCCTTGTTTTGAAGGAATCCGTGCGGCTATGGTGACGTGAGGCACAAATACCGGACCGTTATATTCTCGCGCAAGAGTCGCTATGATTCTTTGCAACTCAAAGGCTATGTCCCCCGTTGGCTCGAGAAAAAGATGATACCCCATGTTCTTGCTGCTCGCGGGATCGAACATACTTTCATTATATAACAAAAAATACTTATTTTTGATGACCCCAGTGTATATGAGCCCAGACGCGTTCGTGGAGATAATACAATACCGTGCTGTAGGTGTTGACGATGACGACAATGCCGGCCGAGAGGGCCACATCGCGCGTAAAAAGATACGCCACCATCGAATCGACGGCAAGACTTGCTATGCGGTAGCTGATTGACTTTGCGATCGACCGATGATGTGCTTCGAGCGGTTTCATCTCCATCGGTTCAGTATACCAAGGATTATGTGTCCCAGTTGAAGCCACGCCCGAAGTGGCCCCACGTGCATGTATCGGTGTATCGCACCGTATCCAGCTTGAGCGTTTTCCTGATGCCGAGCGGGGTGAGGTCATAGCCGATTATCTCTTCCTCAACGCCGTCCACGACGGCGACCGCCATCACGGGCTCGGCCTTACCAATAGCGTACGCAAGTTTGGTCTGTACAGTCTTCGCCGAGCGCGCTTTGAGAAGTTGTACCGCGATACGCCGGCACATGTACGCGGCAGAGCGATCTACCTTGGTGTAGTCCTTGCCCGAGAATGAACCGCCGCCGATCGCTATTTCTGGTCCGTAATTGTCCACGATGAGTTTGCGTCCCGAGAGGCCGGTATCTGCATCGAATCCGCCCTGCGTCCACTCCCCTGTCGTATTCATTAGGTACTCTTTCGCCGTAATGATGCTTTTTACCAGCGGCAGGAGTTCGGCATTTTTCGTATTCTGGAAACTCGCTATGGCTACCGTCACCTCGCCGTTCTCGATCGTCACTTGCGTTTTCCCGTCAAAGGGATACGCTGCATAAATTTTCTGGCACAAGTTTCGCGCGAGCTCATATTCAAGCGGCATGAGCGATTCCGTCTCGCTCGTTGCGTAGCCCATCATGATGCCCTGATCGCCCGCGCCGCCCGTATCCACGCCTCGGGCGATCTCTCTGCTCTGCTTGGCGATATTCTCAATGACCTTATACTCTTTTCCGACGATACTTTTTACCAGCACAGTGATGTCGGGCTTTGCCGTTGACGTTACCTCGCCGTTAATGGTGACGAGATTGTGCCCGCCCATGACTTCGATCGCGACGCGGCTTTGTGTATCGCCCGCCAAATACGCGTCTAAAATGCTGTCGGCAATAAAGTCACATCGCTTGTCCGGATGCCCCGGACTCACAAACTCTGCTGTTTTTTTCATGAAGAATGATTAATTCCTGTTAATAACAAGAAAGATGCATGAGTATCTTCCCCGAGCGGGTTGGAATTGGCACACGTCCGAGCTCGCTTTTGCGGACTCAAGTGTTGTCGGCAGGTCATCGAGCCAAATCTCTCACTGCCTCTTGATACAAGTTTGGAAACTTGTAACCCAATGATACTCACTCTTGGGCATCCTTGTCAAAAAATGATTCAATCATTTCATTGTCCAGTACATTGTGTTGCTGTTTGGATCGAGATTCCTTATTCTTCTCATCTGTAGCCTTTTGTTGTTGGCGCGAAGGTTCACGAGCATCTTTCGACGATGTGTTCCGTTCTGCTCGCGCGTGTACTTCGGTAAAAAGTTTGTTGAGGGCGGATGCCGTGCTGGTTGCCTTACTCGTGCTCGCCACGAGAGCGAGACGAGCGAGCGTGTTCTCATGTGTTGAGAGCTTCTCGTTAAAGGCGACGGTCGCTTCCGCACGCGCCGAAGACGGAAGTGCATCGATGTTTTTCTGGACCGTACGAACTGCGTCTACAACGCGGATTGCTGCTTGTGCTTCTCCTTTTAGCGATGGTTCTGACACGTGGGTGACGATATCGGCTTCGTCCAACCGCCGGTATGCCAAGTCTATATTCCAATCGATGGTTGTCTGTTCACGTATGGTGAAAACTCTTTCTACCGGTTCAAGAATGGCGAGCTTCACTGGATAGAGTGGACTTCCCGGAAGAGAGATGTGCCCCGCATATGCAATGCTCCCGCCCATCAAGAGGAATGAACATACACCAACCGCGTACGAAAAACGGTTCATAAAGAATCTTGTTTGTTGGAGCAGTGAAGCGCCCGCGGCGGGCACGGCATAAAAATCTGCATAGGCAGAAAGTTCGGCGCGCATGCGGCGGCGCGCGTCTAGAGAGAGTTTGACGTTCCGAAAAGATTTGATAAATGTTTCTTCGTTATTCATAAGGGCGAATGATATTTTGTACTTTCTTAATAGCGCGATTGATTCGAACTGAAATCGCATTTGCGCTGGTACCGCAGAGCACTGCGATCTCGTGGGGCGAGTATCCTTCGACAAATCGCAGCAGGAGCACTTCGCGTGAAGGTTCATCAAGTTTTTGCACGACGGCGAATATTTCTTCGGCTTCCGCAAATACAAGCGTTCGTTCCTTCCCTTCCCCAACAAAATCAATGCCAGCCTCCGTGAGGACATCAAGTGATTGTTCCTTCTTCTTGCGATACCAGTCGATGACAAGGTTCCGCGCGATGGCGTAGAGGAGAGCTTTTTCGTTTCGCACTTCTTTTCCTTTGCGCATTTCTTGCCACAGTCGCATAAATGTTTCTTGGGTGAGATCTTTGGCGAGATCGGCATCTGAAGTTTTCATAAAACAGAAGCGATAAAGCGGATCAGCGTATCGGTCATACGCCTCGAGAAATCGCGATTTAAGAGTCTGCTGATCCATAATCTATGACGCATCGGCGTGCCCTCCTCTTACCCGACTCAACCGACGTATGGGCGGCACGGACGCTCCCTTATGCTACTCCATCACGCACCGCCCCCCAACTGAGGGCGGTGCGGTACGGTCGCGGTGTGGGCAGGTGTTACGACTGTGTGGTGAAGGAGGAAGAGAGCATAACCGAGACGTTTCCTGTCTGGTCAACCGACTCGATGGCATAGAAGTATGCGCGTCCTGGAGAGAGACCGGAGATGGTTATCGAGTGTGACTGCGCAAAGCTCGTCTCGAGAATGGGTGTGCCGCTGATTATCGGTTCGGTGAGCGCTGCTGCCACCTCAGACATCGTGATGGGCACGGTATTGTAGTTCACTTTCCCACGAGTTGACTCGGCGGTCGTCCAGGTGATTGTTGCGGTTGTTTGTGTCGTCGCAACATGGACATTCCCGATGGGGAAAGCATTCACGTCGGGGGCAAGACCGGACGCGATAAGACTATTCATCTTGGCGCGCGTGAGGGGACCGACACGTCCCACCGGCTCGAGACCATAGCCTATCTGAAACTGGACAACTGCGTTTTTGGTCAACTGACCGTAATAGCCCGTGACGAGACCCCCGGGATAGATCAAGGAGTTCATCGCAAGCAGGGCTTGCAGGCGAAGCACATCGTTCCCTGTCGCGCCGACATCAAGCTGGTTGACGATCGGCAAACGATCCGCGGTCTGCGCGTGCGCGAAAGAAATCGCGCTCAGCACGACTGCGGCGATGACAAGGAACGTGCCCGCGAGAGCCCAATAAGAGGTGTTGCGTGTCATGGCATAGGATTGATTAGCTTGTAACGGGAGGACAGTTCAAACAGAAATGCCCTCTGCAGATAAAGACGGATGGGGGAAAGCGGGCTTACACGAAAGCGCCGGCCAGTGAAGGCCGGCGCTTTCTGCCGCACCAGAGCGATGGTTGACTATAACTTCACGCGTGCAGCAATATTTGCGCGGAGTTCTTTGAAGAGTTGGCCCCAACTGAAGGACTCGTGCTCTTTCTTATCCTTATTCTTTTTCTGTGGTTGAGGCGATGACATGATGACGATTGAGGTTGCGGTCAAGATTGTGGTGCTCGTGTTATATGAGCCAAGAACGGTGACCTTACTGCCCGCCACGATACTCGAGAAGGACGTCGTGGTACCGTTTTGTGTGATTGAAGCGCCAGCCGCGAGTGCAACGGTGATGCTCCGATCGTCCTTTTTGAGGATGAATGTACTGGTGGAGGTACTGACACTTGAGACAGAGCCGGTAATCTTGAGCGGATTGGGGATGACGTGAGACCAGTTGCGAATTATTTTCACATTCACAACGAACGCCGGACTGGTCTGTACCAGCGAACCCTTGAAACTCACAATGTCTCCAACGGCGACCACGCGCGAGGCCGAGGTGGGATCTGAAGCATTCGAGAAGGTCGTTGCGGCAGTCGTGTTGAGTGTCCACGAGAGATTCGCCGAGCCCCATGCGGTTGTCGCCGAGATCGTGCTCGTGCTCACCGCCGTCACTTTCGCCCCACGGACGAGCACGCTTCCATCGGGGCCGATAAATACAGAGGGTGTGAGCGTGGCAGGAATGACGGAGACGACACGGTCGACGTCGTCTCCCCCTTCGTTATGAGCGAGGACAGAGAATGGTGCAGTGGCAAACGAGAAGCCGATGAGAGCTGCCGTAAGCGGGGCCGCAATAGAACGAGAAAAGTAAGTCATGGTGAGAAGAATTACTGATAACGCGCACACGTACGTAGACGCAAGAGTTCGGCCCCTCTTACCGAAAGAGGCGCATGGACTCGAGTGCTATGGATAATTTCTACAGTGTCTTCGCGGGGTCTACCACCATTCACCCGTTGATAAAGTGCCAGTAGAAGAACGAAACAATAATCAACCCTCCGACGACGACGCTCCCGAGAACCAGCAGCACGCCTCCCCAAATGCCCTTTGATTCATCCGATTTCCTGAAAAAGAAATACAAAACGCCAAAAGCGATCACGGCGAGAATGCTTTTCCCCACCCAATGATGCCCGGCAAGCTGTGCAAGAAATGTTTTGAAAGGAGCGGACAGTTCAGCCAGAAGGGTCATCGCGATGACGAGCCAGATGACTCCCGTGACCGACCGTATGAGCGATGTGCCATTCAGTGTCATAGTACGTTTGCTTCAAGGGCGGCTCTGAAACCGCTCGAAATAATAAATCCCATTCCAGCCATGGCAAAGGCCAAAAGGACGATCACGGCCGAGATTAGGATGACGGCAATTCGGGCCTGCCGATTTTGCAGTAATTCATTCGCAAAGCGGCGCAAGAGACCCCACACAAGAATGGCGAGGAAAGGGAGAAAGAGAAATACATGCTCTTTCGTTTCAGTGATGACCGAATGCGCCCACGGCAGGGGGCCGGCTTTAATAATCGGCTTCACTGCCGCGCCATATTCGGTAACGTAATAGAAACCGCCCGTTACCCATGCGCCGATTAAAAAGAGAACACCAAGAAGGGCGGCAATTCGAGCCCTCCGCAGACGCGACTCACTTGGGTTAAGTAATTCAACTACGACCCAAAGAAAGGCAAGCGCGCCTATCTCCCCGAGTGCTGCATGAACCCCGATTAAGACGTGCATGGTATGTATATGGTAGCACACCGGGGAAACCTAAGAGAGAGTGGCAACGTTAGAATGGAATATATGTCCGCCTCTCTCCGCCTCGTCTCGGTCAACGTCGAGCGCTCTGTCCACCTTGAAAAAGTACTGATCTTCCTTTCCAAAGAAAAGCCGGACATCGTTTGTGTTCAAGAGCTTTGTGAACCAGATATCCCCGCCTTTGAAAAAGCTCTGGGCGCCGCCTGTTTTTTCGCCCCCATGAAGCACAATGCGCGAGACGGTCCTTTGACGACCGAAGGCGTGGGTATATTCTCCCGATTGAAGGTCCGCTCGAGAACGACAGAGTGGTACGTCGGCGCTCCGGGAGAGGTGCCGATCTGGGATTGGACTTCCCTCGAGAAAATACAGACGAGCGAGCATCGAGTGTTGCTTACCGTGCAGGTTGAAAAGAACGGGACCGTATTTCAAATCGCAACCACGCACTTCTCCTGGTCGCCGAATGGGACCGTGACTGACTTCCAGCGAGGTGTTCTGAAAAGATTATTGCCCCTGCTTGAAGCGAAAAAGGAGATTGTCTTCTGCGGCGACTTAAACGCGCCTCGAGGCGGCGAAATATTCGACGAACTCGCCAAGAAGTATACCGATAACATTCCCGCGCGGTATGTGAGCAGTTTAGACGGAAAGCTCCACCGGGCCGGCCATCTCGATTGGATGGTAGATTGTCTCTTTAGCACGCCGAAGTACAACGTGACGGATGTTGCATTAACCTCCGGTGTCAGCGATCATTGCGCGGTAACCGCTACTATCGCCGCGTAGCTGGCCGCATCCCAGCACTTGCGCGTGCTTGAGGACATAGTGCCGTATCTTTATCAAAGTAACTTAATCCAAATCCATGACAAACAACACATTCAATATCAAAGTAATCGCCGGTAGCATTCGCGAGGGACGCTTTAGCGACAAGGCCGCCCTGTGGATCGCCGAGGAAATCAAGAAGCAAGAAAGGGTCGTAGTCGAAGTACTCGACTTGCGTGACTACGATATGCCTTTTTTCAACGAATCGGTGAGCCCGTCATTCAAGCAAGAGCCGTATAAAAACGAAGCAGTCGCGCGTTTTACCAAAAAAATAGAAGAGGGGGACGCTTTTGTGATTGTTACACCGGAATATAATCGCGGGACATCCGGGGTGCTCAAAAACGCGCTTGATTGGGTCTATCAGGAATGGAATAACAAGCCGGTCGCGTTCGTGAGTTACGGCAGTGTCGGCGGAGCCCGCGCCGTGGAACAGTTACGCCTCAACGCCATCGAACTTCAAATGGCACCCATTCGAGCGGCCGTGCACATTCCCGGTGAGCAGTATTTCCCGGTAGTATTCGGCAAGGCGAAAGCTACAGACCTCTTCGCCTCGCAGTCGGAGAAAGCGGACACCATGATTGTGCAGCTTCTGTGGTGGACAAAAGCCCTCAAAGACGCGCGCGGCTGAACCACTTACGGATAAAAAGTCACTTACGAACCCTCCCGCGATGGATTTCTATTTTTCTGCGTGCCCGATAATCTCTAAATTGCAGCTGTGGTGCTCGCGGCACCATGCTTCGCATTTTTCCTCCCACTCTTTATCTTTGTATTTCAAATGACATTCGGGGCATTTGTATAGTTTTTCGTTGATCTGCTTCATACCGATATTTTACATTAAAAAAACTCTCTGTGACTTTAATCCTTTGCCTTCCTCGCCAAATTCCCATATCGTGCGCAAAGCGCGCCCCTCGGTTCCAAAAATCTCGAAGGGTATTTAAGTTTGCTGGTCGCGTGGTACGACGTGGGAACCTTGTTTAAGAGAGCCGGGTACTTAGAAAAAGCAAAGCGAACATCGCCGCCGCCGTGATACAAGCAAAGATTGCTGTTGTCAGTAAGAAGAGCTTCGCCGCTTCTTTGTGCCTGTTTTCAAAGAAAAGCCGCGCGGGCTGGTAGAGAAAAAAATATCCCATCATGGCGGTGGAAAGGACAAAGAGCGACAGGAAGGCGATGGGGACAATAACACCGTCCACCGGAGCAACCGTTTTGGGGCCGTAATACAACACCGACGCGACAGCAGTGATATACGCCGCCGCCGCGAACGCATTTAAAAATGGGTTGTTACTCATGCTGATTTTAACGTACGCACGTACGCATAAGTTTCTTTTTTAGCTGTGTCTCTTGAACAAGACAATTTTTTGACGTATTGTCTCTCTATTGCGGGTTCGTCTAATGGTAGGACACATCCCTCTGGAGGATGGTATTGGGGTTCGAGTCCCTGACCCGCAGCTTGTATAGAAATCGTGCCAACTAGGCAATTTTTCTCACCGACGGGCAAAAGTAAGTTTTCCCCAGCTTCATATACAAATCATCTTCGGTGAGATAGACTATTCATGTAGGCTTCTGGTCTACCGGACTTTGATCGAAACCCGCCAGAAATGGCGGGTTTCTGACGTCTACACCCTCCAATGCCGCCTAATGTCTAGGCGATATTTGAAGTCGTCTGCATAGAGAAGGCGCTGGATGACGCCCTCTCTCGTGGCATCGACAACCTCCCGACCAACATGGCCGCGGGCTCCGAAAACATACGATGACTTTCCGAAAGCGTCGCGTAGATATCGGAGGGCGTAGACCAGATCACCATCTCCCGAAAAGAGGATGATGTCGTCGTATTCGGATTGTAGTCGCACCAAGTCAATTGCCATTTCTACATCGAAGTCACATTTTTTGTCATAGCCGGTCGAACGACTTGAGTCGTGTATGTACTTGACCGGCTTCTCTACGACTTCAAAACGATTCATATCCGCCCGGTCCAATATCCCTTGTGACCAGAACGTGAGTGTCGTTGAGTGCTCGTGAGGACCGTAATCGGAACCATAGTAGAAGCGACGGAGGGCCTTATTCCCCACGGAGAAATTCTTGACGAGACGAGCAAGTTCTTGAATGCCCACTTTCCAACCAAGATTTTTCTCCCATTTATCGACATTGCCGAAATCGACGATGACAATAGTGCGGGCCAATTTAGCCTTGAAGGAATCGAGAAACGTTCTGATTTCGTCCTGGTTCATATTGTGTCGTTTATGTTACCAAGAGTGAAAATAAATGCGAACGTCCGCAGTTTCTTCCGTGGAACCTTCTCACCCCTTTGACGTCTCGCTCGTTGTACATATGCTCTCCCGATGGACAACAAAGAAGCACAACGCGTCCGGGAGTTCCAGGAGGCATATAGGGAAGAATTCGGTGAGGAGATAACGATAGGTGAAGCGAGTGTAATGCTCACGCAACTGGTGCAGCTGTATCTGCTCCTCTCCCGCCCGCTACCACCTGACACATCCGATACGAACGATGTTGCGATAAAAAGCTAGGCTGCCTCCCGAAATTCACTACCCTCGAATCGCTTTTTAAGCGCCCGTATATTTGCTACAGTATTCTTAACGTCATCATCGTCCTTACTCAAAAAGGTGCGAACGTCGTTGATGAACGCCAGCAAGGGCAGAAAACGTGCCACACGGGCACATTTCCTCATCTAAGCAAAATAAGTTTTCCCCACGCCCTCGCTTGCGCTTCATACACGAAGGTGTATTGTTAAATGTACAAGTGGCTTCGGCCTCGCCTCGCAAGAGGCAAACAGCTCGAAAAGCCGTCAAAGTATTGCTTTTGCGGCTTTTCGTATCTCCCGATATAGTTTGGTGTCGAGATATCCGATCTTTCGGATAAGGCGCTTTGTGTCTATGACTCGCATTTGAGAAAGGAGTGCATGTGCCTCCTTTCCGTCCACCATTCCTATTGCAGGACGTAGCGGGTGACGGTGGGTGGAGGTTGTAAGCGGAACGGTCAGACACGTTTCTGCGCTCAAACCTTTGAGCACAAGGGCTGGTCGATAGTACGCTTTACCGGTCCCGTCCTGTTCAAAGCCAACATTCACGCCGAGAGCACACCACCATATCTCACGCTCGTGATAAAACGGAGCGGCGGGGCGGTCGTTGAGTTGTTTCTTCTGTATGTTCCAACCATCAAAATCCTTTTTCATATCGTGTTACACAGTTTAGCATCCAGTCTCCCGCGAGCGCTCCACTAATGTGTGAACTTATTCTACACCAGCATCCTCGAACCGCTTTTTGAGAGCGCGTATATTTGCTACAGTATTCTTAACTTCATCATCGTCCTTGCTTAAAAAGGTGCGAACGTCGTTGATGAACGCCAGCCAATGTAGATTGATTTGCTTTCGTACATAACGTAGTACCATACCTTGTATGAGATTGAACCTGGTGGCACCAATCGTTACGGCGATAGTAGTAGCCGGGGGATTTCTATTTTTTTATCACCCTGAATCGTTGCAACGGCCTCAACCGCCGGCACTGCCACTCGTGACCGATACCGCACAAACTTTTCCGGACTCTACCCTGCCAAATCAGGACAACCCTTCTACCGCCGCTAATTACGACGAATGCATCGCCGAAGGTAACCGGCCGCTTCCCGATGCGCCGGATAAATGTCTAACCAAAGACGGACATATCTTTATTAAAGGAGTGGTTGAGCAGTAGTTTATTTCCTTCGCTTGCGGGAGATGGTGGCGCGAAGAAATTCGGTGAACAAGGGGTGCGGGGTCAAGGGGCGCGCTTGGAACTCGGGGTGGAATTGCGTGCCGAGCATAAAGGGATGCACCTTGCGCGGGAGTTCGGCTATCTCCATCAGCACTTTGTCGGGCGACGTTCCCGAGAAAATGAGGCCGGCGGCTTCGAGTTTCTTCACATACGCCGGATTGATCTCGTAGCGATGGCGGTGACGTTCTTCGACGAGTTCCTTCTTATACGCGGCGCGAGCGAGCGTGTTTTTTTTCAGATAACAGGGGTAGACCCCGAGGCGCATCGTTCCGCCGTATTTATTATCGGCGATATGTTTCTTTTGTTCCAGCATCACGTCAACGACCGGGTCAGCCGCGCCTTTCTTGATCTCGGTCGTATGGGCGTCTTTGAGCCCGAGCACATTGCGCGCGTATTCGATAACCATGAGCTGCATGCCGTAACAGAGCCCGAAATACGGAATTTTCTTCTCGCGCGCAAATTGTATTGCTTTCATCTTCCCTTCGGTACCGGTCTCGCCGAAGCCGCCCGGGACGATGATGCCGTGATATTTCCCCAGCAGTTTGGCGACAACCTTCGCACCGCTCTTTTCTAAATCCTTTGAATTCACCCACGTGATGTTCGCTTGGCGGTGGAGCTTCGCCGCAGAGAATTTAATCGCCTCAATGACCGAGAGGTAGGCGTCCGCAAGCACGAAATCGCCCGTATCGAAGTATTTGCCGACGATCGCGATGTTCACTTCAGGCGCCTTACCATCGGCAACCGCACGAGCAAACTTCTTCCAGATTGCCAGTGAAGCGCGGCGCTTCTCGGGCAGATGAAGCGCGTCAAGGAGCATGTCGCCCAAGTGGTCTTTCTCGAAATTCAACGGCGCTTCATAAATGCTTGTGATGTCGGGCGCGGAGATGACATGTTCCTTGCGGATATTGCACCACACGGCGAGTTTCTCCTTGCGTTTCTCGTCAAGCGAATGGGTAGAGCGCGCGATGAGGAAGTCCGGTTGAACGCCGTAGGAATTAAGGTCGCGCACGGCTGTCTGCGTCGGCTTCGTCTTCATCTCGCCGATGGTGCCCGGCACCGGCAGGTAGGACACCATAACGAAGAGCACGTCTTCGGGATGCTTCATCTTCAAGACGCGCGCCGCCTCGATAAAAAGTGCGTTCTGGAAGTCGCCGATCGTGCCACCGATCTCAATAACGGACACGCGGCTGCCGTTGTAATCGGCTGCCGCTTCCATGCGTCCGATAATCTCGTCGCGCACGTGCGGTATCGCTTCGACAAATTTGCCGTGGTACCCGAGCGCCCGTTCGCGCGCGATAACCGACTGGTACACCATGCCGCTTGTCATGTAGTCTTCGTTGGTCAGTTCGCGGCCGAGGAAGCGTTCGTAGTTACCCATGTCCTGGTCCGTCTCGAGCCCGCTCCGCAGGACAAACACCTCGCCGTGTTCGGTCGGATTCATCGTGCCCGCATCCACGTTCAGATAGGGATCAACTTTCACGAGATTGACCCGGTATCCCTTCTGTTGGAGCAAGAGGCCGATGGAGCTCGTGACGACACCTTTCCCCACTCCGCTCATCACCCCGCCGAGGACGAATATGTATTTGTGACCTTCTTTTGCCATACCCCGTACCACAACTTAACGCACCATACGTTTACTGATAATCGAACCGAATGTAAAAGTTGTGGTACGGGGCATATCAGACCTTGAGGTACCTATGAATAGCGAGCACCGACGCGATCGCGCCCAGAACGATGCTCGAGACGATGAGGAGTGTGAAGATGCTGGCGAAGTGGGCGGCGTAGTAGCTCGCCACATTGAAACCGCCGAACCAGCTCGAGGTTTTTTCTCCCGCATACCACGTCGCCGGCCACAAAAGCAGGAGGACGAGGACTGCCGCCGTAACGCCGGTAATGATGCCCGTGACGATAAACGGTCCTTGAATATAGGCGTTGCTGGCGCCCACGAGCCGCATCACCGCGATTTCGTCCTTGGCGGTATAGATAGCGAGGCGAACGGTCGCGAAGGCGATGAGGATGGACGCGAGTGCGAAGAGCACCACAACGGCAAGGCCAATCTCGCGTGTCGCTTGTATCGCGAGCGAGAGACGATCGATAACTTCTTTGTTCTGTGCATAGTTGATGCGGTCGATCACCGACGTGCCGCTCGCAGAGAGAGCGGGCGACGCTTCAAGGAAGTTCACAATACTTTCATATTCGGACGGGTTCTTCGCCTGCACTTCGAGCGACGCATCGAGCGGATTGCCGCCGAGCTCGTCAAGCGCCTGGAGCGTGAGCTGATCGTTTTCGTGTCGGGCGCGGAAGGCTGTGAGCGCATCGGCGGCGGAAGTGTAGGTGACGCTCGTTACTTGCGGCAGCTTCTGAAGTTGGTCTCTGACGGCGAAGATGTCGGTCTCGCTCGCGGTGGTGACAAAGTAGACGGATACGTCGACTTTATCCTCGATCATTTGCAGGGTGTAGGAGAGAAGCGCCGAGAGAAAGATAAGGGAGCCGATAATGGCGAGTGTTACCGTCATGATAAGCACGGTCGCCGCCGAGACCGCGCCGCCGCGTACGAAATTCTTACCGCCGCTCACGAACACTCGCTTGAATATCATCCAGCTCATAGTGGGTTGAGTATATCAGTTGTCTTCATAGGATGTATTTTCCTTCCGCATCGTCACGAACCATCTTCCCGCGGTCGATGGTGATAACGCGTTTTCCGATGGCGTCGACCACGCCCTTGTTGTGCGTCGTGATGATAACGGTCGTACCGAGTTCGTTTATTTTTTTGAGTATTTCGACGATCTCATAGGTGTTAATCGGGTCGAGATTGCCCGTCGGCTCGTCGGCAACGATAAGTTCAGGCTGGTTAATGATCGCGCGGCCGATGGCGATGCGCTGTTTCTCGCCGCCCGAGAGCTGATCGGGAAAGTGGAGCGCCTTGTCGCCGAGATTCACCAACTCCAGGATGTAGGGCACATCGCTCTTGATCTCACTATCCGTACGGCCTGCAGCCTCCATCGCGAATGCAATGTTCTCGTAGGCGGTTTTATTCGGGATGAGGCGAAAATCTTGAAAAACCATGCCGATCTTGCGGCGGTAGAAGTGGAGCGCCGAGCTCGGCAACTCGTTCACATCGATCGATTCAAAAAAAACGGTCCCTTCGGAGGGACGCTCTTCCGCCAAAAGGAGTTTCAACAGGGTCGTTTTTCCCGCACCCGAGTGGCCGACAATGGAGACGAATTCTTTTGGGGCGACAGAAAGCGTGATTGCCTCAAGGGCCGCCATGTCTCCGTACCGCTTCGTCACCTTGTCGAAATAAATCATGAGTCGCCCCTTATTGTACCTTATTAGATTCTCTCCCGTCCAGAAAACGGCAAATCTCGCCTCCCCGAGCTGGGGATAAAGAGGACAGCGACCGCCGAATGGGGTCGCTGTTGGAAACGAAGTGTTATATAGCCTTCAGTTCTTGAGGATCAAAGGGCCATTCTGAATCTGGCTCGCTGGGGGGACCGGAAACCGTCACCACGACTTGCGTATCAGTGAATTCAACGACTTGCGTCTGTTGACCATTGAAAGCCCCCGGGGCAATAATCTCGACATCTTGCCCCACATGGAAACCGAATTTCGGTTGCATTGCTTCAAGTGTTTGTCGACCTTGTGCAGAAGCAAGCACGAATGCAACTGCGTCTGCATCTGTCGAAAGAACAACAATTTCTTTGGCTTTCATGCATTTCTCCCACGCCTCGGGAATCGTCCAATCATTGAGGCGTGCAATCTCTGCTACTGCGGTCCGGAATTGCTCAGTATATTGGGACATGATGAACCTCCTTGTTGTCTACGCTAAAATACTCTCTTACTGCTGTTTTGCAACTGCGTCTATGAACCCGTCCAGATCGCCTTAAAGTATCTTGTCTAGATCAACTGCCGTACAGTTCGTGGTGAGTCCCGATATCAACCAACAAGCATTCGGTATCACTTATCAAGCGGTAAATGATACGCATATCACCCGTTACCGAAAAGCTACGACAGCCGAGGAAAGGTTCATGTAATGCGTGATCATCAAGCAATGGATGTCGTCGATCTTCGGCGAAAAGTGCCCGTCGTTCAATTGCTTTTTCTTGAAGCGAGTGTGGCAAACGCTTGAATCGTTTGTCAAAACGACGCGAATGAAGAAAGTGCATTTCTCGATTATCGCATGAGATCCCGTAAATGCTTCTCACTCTCGGCAAGAGAGAATGGGCCGGAGACATTGATGCCGCGTTTGGCGTCTGCAATCACTTTCTTGATGGCGCGTGCGACCGAAGGTCGCAGCGGTCGCGCATCCACCACCTGCACATCGAGGTCGCCCGCGCCGTAGGCGCGGGCTGCTTGGGTGAAGATGGTGGTCAGTGTCAACCCTTCGTGCTTAGCACGTTTAGCGGCTGCGTTCTTCACTGCAGTCGGAATATTGAATATGACTTTGGTAGTGTTCATATATACACAGTATATATGACCTTTCTGAACATGCAAGGAGCTTATTCCCCTTTATCTGTAGTGGCTTGCCCAGCACCAACATTCTGATTTTGGTGCTGGGCGTCTATAAATCCGTCGAGATCGCCCTCAAGAACCTTGTCGGGATTCGAAGATTCGTGATTCGTGCGGTGGTCTTTGACCATTTTGTAGGGGTGGAGGACGTAGGAGCGGATTTGGCTCCCCCACTCGTTAGCGGTCGTCGCGGCGATAGAGCGGCCCTTCGCTTCTGCCTCTCGCGCGGCTTCTTCTCTTGCAAAAATCTTTACTTTGAGGAGTTCGAGACCCTTCTCGCGATTGGCCAATTGGCTGCGTTCGCTTGAAATGTGCACCGAGAGGTTCGTCGGCTTGTGGAGAATGCGTACGGACGTCTCGCGTTTATTCACGTTCTGGCCGCCCGCGCCTCCGGCGCGGGCGAATTGTATTTCGAGATCCTCCGGTCTGAGTTCAACCCTGTCGGTCGGGACCAGCGTCGGCAATACCTCAACGAGCGCGAAACTTGTTTGGCGCTTCGCATTTGCATTGAATGGCGATTGGCGCACGAGGCGGTGTACGCCGGCCTCGTGTTTGAGGCGCCCATATGCATTCGCGCCGACAATCTCGAGCATGACGTTCCTGTACCCGCCGTGGTCGTTCTCATTCGCGTGAAGCTCGCGCACGCGCCACCCTTTTTTGGCCGCATACCCCTCGTACATGCGGCGCAGCATGCGCGCGAAATCCTCGGCATCGTCGCCGCCCGCCCCCGCAAGGATGGCGAGCGTCGCATTGCCCGAATCGTGCGGGTCGCCCGAACCGCCTTCTTTTAACCGTTGGTATTCTTGTATCAGTTCCTGCGCCTTGTTTTTGTCCGACCAGAAACCGGGCGACGCCATCATCGCCTCCAATTGCGCAAGCCGCGTTTCCCTATCGTCAGCCATTTGCCGCAACAATCACTGCACAGTGTCCGGTTTAGCTCCCATCGCTTCTAATCTGTCTTTCAACATTCTTTGTGTCCCGTACAGAGCCGTGAGCGTTTCATCTTTTTCATCGGATTCAGGTGTTGCCCGTACTTGTTCGATATCTAATTTTACTTTTGCATATTGCTCCGAAAGTTGCGAAATCGCTTCAATAGAATGTTGCTTCGCAGCCTGCGAAGGCCCGCGACCTTCCGCTTTCCCAATATTTTGTTCCATATTCATATGCGACATATTCTACGGGCTTTGCGCCATCGGCGCAACTACATTGTCCTGGAGCCGCCCCGGAGAATTGAACTCCGGACCTTCGCGTTACGAATGCGATGCTCTACCAACTGAGCTAGGGCGGCAATGCTTCATTTCTACCACATAATTCCTAACTGAAAAAGTACTATTGCGTTGCTACATTTGACAAAGAGTGCGCGGCGACTAGAGTGCATGAGGGAATAACCTGAACAACCAACGGGAGGTATCATGAAGTATATCGCCGCCGCTTTATTTCTCTCTTTTGCGTTCGCTATGCCCGGGTCGGCCAAAAGCGCTGAAAGAACGGGGTATCGTATTATCTCCTTCAGTGATGCCATGAAGAAGGCAATGAATGATGGTAGTCATTGGAAAGCCTGCGGCGCCTATTTTGCCGCGGCTAACTCGACAGAGGGAAAAATTGTATATTTCACCTTTGAAAAGAGAGTTGCCGGTAAATCATCTCGAATTCCCGCATTCTCAATGACTGAACGAGTTGTCGTCTCAATTGACGAGAGATTGTGGACACCCATGCTTGTTGTCAGAGGAACCACCACATGGGACGTGCAATTCGTCCTCAAGATGAACACGCGGGATTACAAGGCCAGCCTGCCGTGCCTCGCCAATGGCACCACGATCTAACAAAACACCCCGCTATACGGCGGGGTGTTTAATACATTCGTTCCATCCAACGATGGAACTTTTTTCGAATGTCGCGAGCTCTTTTCAACGTCAGTAGTGTTACCTCAAGTTCGTCCTCCAGCCGCCGCATTTCCCGCAAAGCAAAGGCCCAGGCACATCGTTCATCAAGCTTTCTCTGCTTCCGAGTAAATCGGTGCCAATTCAGAAGGTGGCCGATTTCGTGATAGAGAAGCAAGATGCAGATGGTGGGATCGCTAAAATCCTGCTTATCGGAATAGAGAATGATCCCAACCCCGTTCTCTCTGTAGATGTACCACCCATTGCTTGGAATAACCAAAAGATTCAAGAGAGGGTGTTCAGACACTACTTTAACTTTTCTCCCCCCTTTATCGTGAATCTCCCAACGGGACACGCCTTTTGTCTCTATAACCCAGAGTTCGTGTTTGTTGCCAAGCTTAAATCTGCGTCTTCTGCTTCCCTTCTTCTCGCGCATACAAGCCTCCTTAAAAGAACATCGGAGCCGGAGGTGGGAATTGGACCCACGATCTTCGCCTTACCATGGCGACGTTCTACCACTGAACTACTCCGGCGAGAGAGGGTGCACGAAAATGTATGTCCTCGTATATTTTCGTGTATCCCGAACGAGCCGGGAGCAAACGTGCAAGCAACGTTTACACCGGCACGCACCTGCGCATACTAGCTGAATTCCCCCATACTTTCAATTTTTCCAAAACCCTATATGCTTATGCTGTAGAAGGTTTCCCCCTAACTACGACAAAGGAATCACCATGAACATTAGCGAGATTCTGAAAAATTACCTGTTAGAGAAGCGCCCGTGGGGGCAATTTGAGCAATTCACGCGTAATGAATCTGTGACGTTTAAAATCCTCACCGTAAATCCTAGTCAGGCTTTCAGTGAGCAGTATCACAACGAGCGTGACGAAATATGGATTGTGATACAGGGCTCCGGCAAGGTTCGTGTGGGAAGTGTTGATACGGAGGCTCGTGTCAATGACCGATTTTACATTCCTCGAGGAACGGTGCACCGCATCACGGGAGGACCCGAAGGGATCCAGTGCATTGAAATAGTGGTCGGCAAGACGTTTCGAGAGGACGACATTGTGCGCATCAAAGATGAGTATGGTCGCGTCTAATCACTGTTCTATAAACGAAAAAGCCGGGTCGGAACCCGGCTTTTTACTACGCAAGCTCGAAGAAGAAACTTTTAATTCTGTTGGATCGAAGTGGCCGTTGAAGTTGCGGAAGAGTCATTTCGGAATTGGCCGATGCCACAAAACTTCTGCATCTCACGTACGAGTACTACGCGCGTCCTCGGTCCGACAACGCCCGCTCCGCCCGTAGCCGGAGTACCAGTCGCGATGACACCGTGCTCAATTTGCCAATGTTTGACCCTTTCTGCGGTTTTGGGGCCGAAATACCCTGTCACATCGCCTCCAAGAAATTCTTGCAGTCCTGACACATCACTTCCCGACGAACCGATCTTGAGATGCCTCACGATCGATGGGCACGCGCGCGGAGGCATCGGCTTTATTGACGGTGTCGATGTCGCCGTGCCGGAAAGGACTGCCTCCACTTTCGCGATCGCCGCCGGATCGGCATTGAACGATTTTAGGAGGCCCGTGATAGCGGCAATTTGGGTGGTCGTGAGCGATGCCGCCTGCGCAACCGGCGTGAGAGTTAACAGCGATGCCGCAATAGCAGCACCTGCGAGCACTGAAACAAGAAGAGAACGTTTGGATACGGACATAGGAAATGAAGTTATAACTAACTTGTAGATCTATAATGATAGCACGCGACGACAGACGTCAAGTATCTCTGTGTGCAAAAAAGCCGAAACTTAATCCGGCTTTTTCTGACTTTGCGCGAGAGACGGGACTTGAACCCGCAACCTCCGCCGTGCACGATTTCCACTACTTTCGAAGTGGCGTGGACTATATCTTTACCGTAGGTTTCCCCTTAGGTATTCCGGTATCTAGTCTCTACGGCGCCCTCTTGAACATCAAGAGGTTCCCTCGGTATTCGCATATCCCTCTGTGGGGACTTAGCCTCCACCGATATCCCAGAAAGTTTCAACCCCCCTTTCGGCGAGGAAGCTGCACGTCTACAGGGCGGCGCTCTAACCAGTTGAGCTACTCCCGCATCTTTTTGAATTCCCTGAACCTTTTCCTCTTTCTTTCGAGGAAAAGTTCTTTTAGAACAGGGACTTCATGATTATACATAAAATCACTGAGTTTCAAAGAATTATTGACGCTGTACGTGAGACGATAATAATCCCCCTTTCCTTTTGAAAGAACTCCCTTGTGTACGCCGAAGGTCTCTAACTGTTCTCGTACCGCTTGTAAAAATGCGCGGGAACATGAAGTAAACACTGTACGAATGGTCCGCAACTTCGTTTTCCTTTCTTTATGTACATAACCTATCCATACATTCCCATCTCCATCAAAATAACCTCGCACGAAATGTGAAAAGTATTTCCTTGGAACTTTATTTACAGATAAATTCTTTGTTTTTCGTTCAGTAAATCCTAATTTGCGTAAATCATTACACATCTCAATACTGCCAATCTGCAGACGATAAATAGTACTTTCTCTCGAACTCCTTTTTCGAATACCAATTTTATGATCTGATTGGACAGTCTTTTTTATATTCTTAAGGAGTTCCTTGTCTGTTATTTGGATATTCCAAAAATGCGCTCCCCTATTATTGAGACTAATATAACCATCCGCTGCAAAAAACCCGACGACGTACGCCATTTCAGGCGACCATTTTTTGAAGAAATCTTTATTTACTACACGATACATTGGCATGCTAACAGTATACCTCGTGACAGTGCATTATATTAACCAACTTATCCACAACAAAATCCTGAGTTTAAACGAATTGTGCCGGTAAATGGAATCGAACCATTGTTTAAGGCTTATGAGTCCTTCGTTCTACCATTGAACTACACCGGCAAGTGAGGAAACGTACGTATGCGTCTTCACATATGTATGTTCTCCGAATGCAGCCGGTGCAAGCTTACTTACACCGGCAATTGTTCTGACCCGCTATTAAGACACTAGCAAATACAGCCCCGAGAGACAACGTTTCTAGTCCTTCCGGAGAAAGCCGCCTGCCTGGATTTCCCACAGTTTTTTGTAGAGATTGCTCTCTTGTGCGAGGAGCTCGCTGTGGGTGCCGGAGAGAACGACCGCACCCTTTTCCATCACGATAAGGCGGTCCATGTGCATCACCGTTGAAAGCCGGTGGGCGATGGCGATGACCGTCTTCCCTTCCATGAGCCGCAGGAGCGCGTCTTGGATGAGCCGTTCTGATTCGGAATCGAGGCTTGATGTCGCTTCGTCAAGCACGAGTATCGGTGCGTTTTTGAGAATGGCACGGGCAATGACGACTCTCTGGCGTTCGCCGCCCGAGAGCTTCACCCCCCGCTCGCCCACCATCGTGTCATATCCTTCGGCATAGCGGTTGATGAACTCGCGGCAATGCGCCTGCTCCGCTGCTTCAATAACTTCTGCATCGGTTGCGCCCTGCCGGCCGTAGCGAATATTGTCCATGAGCGAACGGTGAAAGAGGAGCGGCTCCTGCGGGACATAGGCGATCGCTGTGCGCAGACTCTCCTGCGTCACTTGCGAGATATCTTGGCCATCAATACCGATGCTGCCGCTATTCACCTCGTAGAGGCGAAGCAGAAGCTTCGTGATGGTTGACTTCCCCGCGCCCGAGGAACCGATAAGCGCTATCTTCTCGCGCGGCTGTATGGTAAGACTAAAATCCTTTAGGAGCGAGTGGCCGTCACGGTACTCGAAGTGCACATGATCGAACAGTATCGCTCCGTCGCGCACCACAAGCGGCGCGGCGGCGCGCGCGTCTTGGATCGCGTGCGGCAACTCTATTATATCGAGCATTTCGGTCGCATCAGCGAAGGCGTCATAGAGCTGCCGCATGTTGCGGCCGATATTCCAGACGCGATCCATGAGGCCGAGAATATAAATCTGGATGAGGACGAAGTCGCCGACGGTTATAAGACCGCGCTGCCAGAGCAATACGGCGCCTGCGAGAAGCGCCAACTCGATTCCAAATGCAAAGAGCCCTTGCACCCCGTACACCCATGCATCAGCGTCCCATACGCGTCTCGTCGCGGCGTACCAGCGCGCGATCGTCTGTTTAAATGAGGCGCTCTCATAGGGAGCGGCGGCAAAAGCGGTGATGGTCGAGTGATTGAGCATCGCGTCAGAGAGAAAACCGGTTACTTTACTGTCTTCCTCGGTCCGTGTGGTGCGCAGCGGCTGAAGCGAATGCATCATTTTGAATTGCAGGAACACGAATACGACCGTCCACACGAAGAGTCCCGCGCCAAGTAACACACTCCGCAACGAGAGCACGCCGATAATGCCGACGGCAAATATAAACGCCGAGAAGAAGTTGAAGATAAGATTGTCGAACACTTGTTCGAAGACGCGCGCGTAGCGCGTCACGCGGCGGGTGAGCGTGCCGGTAAAATTTGAGATAAAGAACTCATGCGCGTGCCCAAGTAAATAATCAAAAGCGTTTTGATAGAGATCGGTCATTACCCGCGCCTCGAATCGGCTGACGATCAACATGCGTGCCCGCTGGCCGAGCCAACCCACGAAATTTACCGCTCCGAAGAGTATAAGAACTGCGAAGAGCGCCTGCACCAGTGCAGGAGTTGGATCGCTTCCCGAAAGCAAGTCGATAAATTGACGCAAGTACAGCGGTGCAACGACGCCCGCTACCTCGATGCTCACAGCCGCAATGATGATCGCGCTCAAGAGCCATGGATAGGTAAGGGCGGCTTTACTGTACGCGCGGAGCACCGACCGCACCCGTGCGGGTTTTTTCTTCTCGAAAGACATCAGTATATCTTACTACGATTCAGGAAATGCGACGATAAAAGTCGAGCCCTTCCCCGCTCCAAGGGACTCGGCGCGGATGGTGCCGCCGTGCGCCTCCACAACACTTTTCGCGATGTAGAGGCCATAGCCGGTGGAGTGGACATTGACCTTTTGTGAATCCTTGCCATGGCCGCCCTCGGTAAAGAGGCGTTTCTTGTCCTCTTCACCGATACCGACACCGGTATCTTTCACCGTGACGATAATTTTATCGGCATCTTTTTTAAGAGAAACCGAAATGGAGCCCGAGGGTGTGTAATTAATTGCATTATCAATAAGGTTCCGCAGTACATGGTCGTTGATCTGTGCCTTATCCCCCGTCATCCGGTACGGCGCTTCGTCAGCGATGAAGGAGAGCGAGAGTTCTTTCTTTTCTGCCGCCGGCCTCTCCTTCTCCACCGCCTCTGCTGCCAGCGCCCTAAAATCGAACGGCTCTTTCGCATACGTCACCGTTCCCTTCTTCAGATTTGAAGCTTTGAGAATGTTTCCCACTGAATCCACACCGAGACGCGACTGCGCGAGCGCTTGGTCGACAAAGGGCTTCAACGTTTCCGGCAATTGGCCGAAGTCGCCATCCGACAGCGCAGCGAAAGCGCCTTCAGCATTAGTCAAGAATCCCTTTACCTCGTGCCCGATGAAATGAATGAGCGTCTCCTGCCGTTCGTTCGTCTCCCGCAATTCTTGGTAGATAATGGCCTTTTCAAGTGCGACGGTAATCACATCAGATAGGCTCTGAATGGACTCCTTTTCGTAATCAGTAAGTTCGTCGTATATCCTATTGAAATGTACCGTGAAGATTCCACGAACGCTGCCGCCAATAATAAGCGGAAGGGCAATAACGGAACGTATGTGTCCTTCTTTCTCGAGAGCTATGAGCGCCTCGTTCGTGAGCGACGAGCCCCAGACGGCGGTGAGGTCCTCGGTATATTGCGTCGCCTTAGTATTGATAAGATTCCCGAAAAACGGATTTTGCGAAGCATGTTCCAAACCGTGTTTGCTTAAGGGACTCGTGTCTCGCGGCACCGCCCTAAAACGCTCGGTCTCTGCGTGGGCGAGGGGGATGAGCGTGTCGTTTGCCGCGTCGTAGAGGAGTATCGACACGCGTTCGAAAGAGAGGACCTCTTGAATAGCCTGCATGAGCTTCTCGGCCAACTCTTTCGGCAGGAGCACGAGGACGCTAATCTCGTAGAGTTTACGTAAGATTGAGAGCGTCTTATTTTTAACGGCAAGTTCAAGACTATGTTTATAGACTTTCTCGTTTGCCACTTTCAGTTGAGACGCCTCATCCGAGTTTGCCGTAGGAAAATTCATGTAACCCTATTCTACACGAGAAGGCTCGATGGAATTTCGGTCGGTGGGAGGTCAGCGAGAATGCCTGCAACCGCTTCTTTACATACCTCATGAGACGCTTGACCGAACAGCCGCTCATACTGCCCCACGAGCTTATTCACTGTTTCTTTCGGGTCGCCATTAGTGAGAGTTACCTCGCCGGGCGCTTCGTTCACCACGTGCAAACCCTGCACCTTCCCCGCTTCCGCCCACGCGAGTGGGCCAATGATGAGCTCCTGCTCCTTAATTATTTTGATTGCAATGTTATCAAGTGTGCTCATAAAATTAAGTTTCTTGAATCTTCCTAAATACAGCGAGAATGATCATCAAAGCAAGTGTCATTAAGAAGTAAGAGACTGAATACAGAAAGTCGTTAGCCCCGCCTACATACCATGTTCCTCTACTCGACTGATAAAGAAACATGAAATCACAGAAATACTGAACGAAGAGTGCCACAATTAGAAAACGTATGGGATTCTTCATGAGACCGCCAAGAGTGTTGCGAGAAAGTAGTAAGACGACTATTGCGAGGGATACATAGAGTGCTTCGCCTAGTGGATAGCCAAAGTCTAAGATAACTTGAATAGGTTGTGACCAATCGAATACATAACCCTGGAGAAAAAAGAAATACGATGCGACGAGGACAATGAGTGGTAATAAAAATGCTTGTAGTTTACCCTCTATATTTTGTAAATTCATGCGCACAGCAATAACTTTGCCAAGCATAAATACTGCAAAGATGTAGAAAATCACACTTCCAAAATAACCAACATCTCCGAGCGAAGGGTAAGGGACTTCAATACCTTCGATATAGATGTAATAGGCATATAACAGTTGACCTAGGAATTGAGCGAGTAATCCAAAGGAAAAGAAGTAAATACTTTTTCCGAAAACACTCTTAAGGCCGCCCCATTTCTTTGCGCTTATGATTCCAATTATTCCACCGAGGAGAGAAAGGAGCGGATATGACAGTGTATAAATATTATTCTCGACACCTTCTGTAAGACCCCGTAAATATATGGTAGTCCACCAAATACTAAGTCCTATGAATAACAAAATACTAAACTGTACCAATGCATTATCTCGAATCTCTTTTACCATTACTCTAGTATAGCAGCCTTTTGAGGCGCTCTAAGCCATTCTGTTGAAATCAATTATCGACCTTGGCTATCTGAGATATTGTATTTCTTCAACATTTTCGCTGGTCTGAAAGAAGCTTTTGAAAAACGTAAATTTGGGATTCCCAAGTCTTGCTCATAATTTATGAATGAATTCCCTAGGCTTACAAAATATTTTGATTTTTCTTGCATGAGTAAATCGTATACTCCGTTGTACATCACATCCGCCTTCCAAAAATGGCAAATTACATAGTCGTCGGGCAATATTTCATCAATACTAAAAGCTGCTAATAATCCTCGCACCGAGATTGCCGTCACTAAAAATCCATTTTTATTCATTGTTTTGCACAACCGATTGATGGCAATAAATTCATTATCCGATTTGATCGACTTTCCTTTTTGTTCTTTTCTCTTTTTCCAGATGTGAATAGTGTTAAGAATATTGCGTCGAACATCTTTTTTTACTAAATTGAGTATCTCGAATTGTGCTTCTTGATTTTCACGTTTGAATTTATTCACGCTTGTGCGTTTACGTTCAAGATTTTTTCCTGTAAATGTAGTAAGTTTCGCTATATCGTAAATATAATCAAAGTTGTCCCTGTCTTCCTTAACACGAAATCCCGCTTCAACAAGTCCTCTGGTTGAAATTTCCGGAACTAGTTTCAATGTTTCTGGCAGGCTACATGTCCTTGCGTAACTCATGAGCGATTGAGTTGTATGTAATATCTCATTCGAGCCAAGAAACGAAAGAAACGGTTCGTGTGTGCTGTAGTCAGTAAAACGGACAATGAGATTCCTATTCAATTCAGAAATCATTCGTTCACCATTTGTATCCCATGCCAACAAACTCGTAAAATTGAAGTCCGAGTAGGGTGGATATCGATGAGTATGCGACTCTACTGCCTCCCTATCATCAATATCAACTTTTTTAAATTCAGGAAATGTGGGAATCATGTCGTGGTCGGATTATGAAGTAGGTAATCGGCAGATTTGTGACGAACACATACACTGGATAGAGTGCGAGCACGAACGTCCATGATTCGAGCGCCAGGAGATTTAAAAAACTTGCTACTGTCGTCAATGTCCAAGACGACGTGCTCTCGCTCTCGGGACGTTTATATGCCTTTACTGCAGTGGGTATGAGACCGATGAATTCAGTGAGTAAAGCTACTATGAGTGCAATAAACGGTGCGTCGAGAAGTAGCCATATAAATGCGGCAATGAGCGCCCCCACGAGGCAGACACGGTCGAGGGTGTGGAGCTCAATTGGTCCTTCACCGTACCGCACCGAGAGAATTGCAATGACCAGAAAGCTTGCTGTGTATCCAATCGGGAACCAAATCGTCTCTCGTGCTCCGATCGCGTGATACGTGATTGCTATCATTCCTGTCGTCAGTGCAAGAATCCACCAGGTAACTCTGTCCGGCTTCGTTTTCTTTTTGAACATGTCGTAGACGTAGAGTGGACATGGTAGAAAAGAGAGGATACCCGCAACAATTCCGAAAAATGCGTAAGAGGTCATGACGCCTTCCCTCTAGAGCAGGTTACGCGCAGGATATTTTAGTCCGCGCTTTATGAAGTTCGTCTCCACCTCTTTCAGTCTAAATTTTTTCTTGAAGAAATCCACGACGAAATCCATATCTATGCCGTTCTGACATGTATATACATCAGCGGAGAGGAATCGACGCTTCGGGAAAGTGTGGATGCTGATGTGGCTTTCGGCGATGACGACAAAGCCGCTCCAACCTCCCGGATCTTTAATATGGTTATCGGGCGCGGAGACAATTTGTGGTTTCGCGAGCGGATGCATCCGAATCGCATCGCACAATTCGGTAAGGGCGGAATGGACGACTTTTTCACTATCAAGCAACTTCGGGCTACCGCCGTAGCCATCGATAGTGATGTGTTCGCCGAAATGAACTGCCATACGCCTTTATCTTATCACATATACCAACAACAATTCTGCAAAAGCAAAACTTGCGGCAATGTGTAGCAAAGGCACAAAACAATGACACGCTCGACATTACGTCAGCGTGTCTGAAGGTACTGAATTGACACATGTAGAAGTTTTACTGAATCTTCTTCAAGACGAACCCTTTGGTTGTTATTTCCTGATACATGTACGCTACAGCTTCTGGTACCGACATTGAGCCACTATCGATTATTGATGACCCTTGTGGTATTCGCAATGGATCCAGTGTTCGAGTTTTATCTCTGCGGTCACGCTCAAGTAGTTGAGAAAGCACATTTTCGTAAGTTAATTTCGGATGAACTTTTGCCAAATCAGAAAGTCGACGTGCTGCACGGATATAAACCGGTGCATCAACGTAAAACTTTGCTTCTGCATATGGCAACAGCACAGTTCCCGAACTTCTTCCATCTACGATAGCTGTTGGAAACGAGTTAATTACTTTTTCCGTAACTTCAATCATATGTATGAAGTACTTCGGATCAGACGAGAGTTTTGAAGTTAAACTCGCAATTTCTGGATGTGCCAGTTGAACGTCGAGGGATTTTCCTTCGAACTCTATACTTCCTCGGTGACCATTCCACTTGTATCGCATAGGGTTTTGTTTCAATAGCTTTGAGTTAATCTCTACAAATGCACCCGTCCGTCCACATACATACGCCATCCAACGAAAAATCAGACCAGCATCGACATGAATTAGTCCGAATTGTTGTGCAAAAGAACGTGAAATGGTTCCCTTTCCTGAGGATGCAGGGCCATTGATAGTTATGTACACGCAAACCTCCTTTGGTTATATCTTAAGACGTTTCTTCTGGAAAAAACCCCGTCTAAGACGGAAAGCGAGTCTCCCATCGTGATGCCGTATCGGATTACCAACTACAACATCGCAAGCCGAACAACGTAAATCAGCGAGGTCTTCTTGGTGTCGAATGGTTGTGTCATGTTGCAACCTCTCGAGCAGCTTTGGTGACAAGATACGATTAAGATAACAGCGCTTTAATTGTCCATCTCCGTCTTTTTGATACACAAGCACCTCGTTCTTACATTGTGTACAAATTACGGACACAACGAAAGCCTTTCCTCCGCGCGCTTTACGATACCGATCATTCTTCAGAATATATTTGTTCATAGAGACCTTCCTGTGAAAGAACTGAAGAGCACACAAAATGCGTGCTCTATAAGTTCTTACACGCTTGATTTCCTTATTTTCCTTACTTGGTTTAGTAAAGAAGGAGTCATGGGATGAAGATACTTGGCTTTTGCTGCTAGATTGCGTTTAATAATCGGATTACGGTCTTTTATTACCATCGGTTCGAAAGTCTTGAGTTGCATACCGAAAGAAGTGAAGGCTCCAACCTTTCTTGGATTATTTGTCCCGATACGGAACAGATGTTCATTTCCAAATCCAAAAGCTTTTAAGATAGTCACCGCCTCTGTATAAGTACGTTGATCTACATCTTCAAGCGATCCGTAGAAAAGTTCAGCCGCTACGACAGTATCAAGATCGTAGTCAACCATTAGTTGTTGATTTGCCATTTTATATTCACCCCATCCTCGACCATCATGTTGAGGCATATGAATGATGACTCCGTAACCATCTTTTGCACACGAGTCCATCGCCATAGAAAGTTGTTCGCGACAGTCACATGTGATGTCATCAAATAATTGACCCGAAGTGCAACCGGAATCCAAACGTACGAAAAGCTCTCTTTGTTTAAGGACAGTTTCAATATCTGGGTAGAAAAGGAAGTGATGTAATCCCCAACGTCCGTTGACAACTTGGGCGGGGATAAGCGTAAATCTCCCGGCTGAAGTCAGTAGAGGACCTGAAACACCGAAAGCAACATAATGGCTTTCTCGATTAAAGATGATCCGAGTGAAATGAAGCGATGATGAATGCAGAGCGAGACGCCGAGCAAAACTCTTTAATGATTCACCTGTCTTGCGTTGCGGTGCAGGGACATAATGGTCGGTAACGGCCTTGGAGGATATTGCATTCTTAAGGTGTTCTTCAAGAGAGCTTTCGTGCTTGCTTATAAGGATATTTGCAAATCTTTTCCCTTTTATATCTGTTATTTTGATCGGAGTGTCCATGGTGTGTATCATATACACACTTATACATATACACAACATTGCTTGCTGTGTATAACCATGGTATAAAGGGATTATATGAAAGTCTGCTTTGCCTGTTCAACATCTGAACTTGAAATACGTAAGGATACGTACCGCAAAATCTGCGCGCTCATAAAGGAAATGGGGAACACCATTACCCGTGACTGGCTTGAGGAGGCTATACGGGTTGTTGAGAATAAGACTCTTGACACACTCGACCGCGAGGAGGTTTATAACAAGGTTCTCGGTTCTATCCTTGCTTCGGATGTGATGGTTATTGAGGGAACAGTAGCAAGTTTCAGTGTTGGTCATCAGGTGACGCTCGCACTCTCAAAAAGCAAGCCGACGCTTTTTTTGGTGAAAAAGAAAACTTTAAACAAAAAACACGGTAAACTAAAGGATTCATTCTTATCAGGCATAACGTCACCCCTGTTAACAGTGGCTGAATATGATGATTCGAATCTGGCGGATATACTCAACGACTTTCTGAACAATAATGGCGGAAAACCAATCGTTAAGTTCAATATTGTACTTACGAAAGAAATTGAGAACTATCTTAATTGGGCAAGCTTCACTCATAAACTTAACAAATCTGAATTCATCAGAAATCTAATTCTCAAACACATGAGAAACGAGGACGAACAATATCAGAAATATTCAAGCCACAATTCTTTATGAGTAACAATTTCAAGGCCGACACACTAGAAAGAGTCTGGCTTAAGGTGTTGCGTGCCGTCGTTTCATCGGGGCAATTGGTCAAAGATGAGAATCCATTTTTTGAGATTCAAAATCTACAACTCGCATATCATAACGCCTTTGAGACCTTCTCCCCTAACTATAACGAAGTGTTCGGCAAAAAATTCCTTGACTATATTCATCGTGTTTACTCTCCCGATGGAGATCCCGAAACAGGACGCAACTACTATGTAGCTATTAATGACCAAATAATTCAGGTCGTGAAAAAACTTAAAAAAGAACCGTTGAGTCGATCGGCGACAATTATTCTCGCTACGGTTGAAAACCCGAAACAGCCCTGTGTAACCGAAATAAATTTCTCCATTCGAAATAATCTCTTACACATGATTGTTGTTTTTAAGAGCAGCGACTTGGCGAAAAAATTCATCCCCGATATGATTGAATTATCCCACGTTCATGAACAGATAAGCCGGTCGCTTGAAATCGCGCGTGGTGAAGTTACAGCACATGTGATAAGTGCCCAGATATACCAAGAAGATCGCAAAACTGTCTTACGTGCCATTCAATCGGCAAAATTGAGCAATTATTTCCAAACGCAGAGCATAATCGAGAATTGGGACAAAGAAGCTGCGAAATGGGACAAGAACATTCGACGCCCAGAATATTATGTAAATATAGAGAATGGATATTCTCGATTCCTCGACTTTTTAAAAAAAGAAATACCCGATTCAGACTGGAATTCTGATTCAATAGCGCTCGATTCGGGGTGCGGGACCGGAATTATTGCGGATGAACTAAAAAAGAAAGGATATCGGGTTGTTGGCATTGATATTTCTTCTGAGATGTTGCGTTTTGCACACAAAGATTCGGTCTCAACACAGTATGTACTCGCAAACAGCCTCGATCTGCCTTATAATGATACTTACTTCGATGTCATATGCTCGCGGGGGATATTGATTTCGCACGTTGGTAAGAAATACGTCGATGCGTTTCTCGATGAACATTATCGAGTATTAAAGCCCTGTGGTTTTTTTATGTTCGACTTTGTTACGCATTTTAATGCAGCGGAGATTACAAAGCGAAGAAAAAAAGCATATATGAGCTTCAAACATATGGTTCAGTATCTTGAGAGACACGGATTTGAGATGCTGAAGAGATCAGGAACCGATACTAATCGCGTTAACGCAGTTTTTTGCAGAAAATTGGTAAATAACTTTTGAACATGTATGAAATTGAACATCGTGCGCTGCTTACGGATGAAAGCTATAAGACTTTGGCAGATAAACTCGCACACGAGGCAACATTACTCGGTACCGATGACAAAGAAATCTCCTACTATATTTTCCCCGACAAACTTCTAAAAGTCGCACGAAATATCTCAAAGGGTACTGGAAAACTATCCCTTAAATTGAACACGCTCGGTGCAGGCTCATCGTTCCAAGAATTTGAGGTCTTATTCCCTGAAGATTCGTTTGAAACGATGAAGAGCATTTGTGAGAGAATAAGCACCCCCGACCAGGTAATAAGTGGCACGCAGAAACGAACTGACTACAAGTACAAAGAGGTCGAGATCGCGCTCAAATGGAGTGAAGACTGGGGCTATCATGTCGAATTTGAGATCATGATTCCTGATCTCTCGGGGAAAGACGCCGCTGATACGCATATTGCAGAAGTAGCTAAAGCTCTTTCAGTAACTCTTATGACCGAAGAAGAAGTTGGTGCGTTTTTGGCTGAAGTGCGATCAAAGAAGAAAGATGGATTATGAAAGTGCTTTTTGTTTGCCGGGGCAACGTGGGGAGGAGCCAGATGGCGGAGGCTATCTTCAAACAACGTACTGCGGGGAAATATCTTGCGGAATCGGCCGGCGTAGAGGCGCGTGGCAGTGAGGGAAAAGATCTCGACGGGATGATACTGAAGGATCGTGAGTCCTCCAAGTATGCTATTGAATGTCTTAGAGAAATCGGGATCGACATATCCAATAATCTCATCAAACGTCTGACTCCCGAGATGGTTGAAAGTTCTGACAAAGTAATCGTGATGGCCAAGCCCGATACAATCCCCGCATTTCTAAAAGATTCCGAGAAAGTTATCTATTGGGATGTTAGCGATCCGGATGGACTCACTTTAGAAACGCACAGGATGATCAGGGATGAAATACAGAAACTGGTTGAAGAACTAGTAAAAAGTTAATAAAACAAGAACCCCTCTCAATGTGGTTTGAGAGGGGGTTGTTCACACGGAAGCGATAATTTGCTTCAAAGAACAGTCAAGAACTGCGGTTCGAGCACTGGCTATGGCAGTGAACGTACTTTCACCACATCCGACACAGGCTGGCATCTGTAACTCTAAGGCCCTGATACATATGTGTGACGCAGGACCACCGCTTTTGGTGATAATTCCTGCAGCTCCGGAGTGAAACAGAAAATCATATCCCGGATCAGCATTTGGAATAAGCACCAGAGCACCCTCAACCTTCGCGTTCATTTGCGGACTAGTCAGTACGCAAACCTTCGCCTTCACTACCTTGTCCGTAATGAAGGTGGGTGCGGCTTCAGCATACACAACGACCCCAAGAGAAGTACTGCGCGGAATGATAACTTCGGGCAGAATCATGGGAAGTTTCGATGCTGCCACGTGCGGCATAGTCCCTCCCCCTTCAATAACCACCCTTAGATCATCCCATGTGTGCCCAGAAGCTTGCTCCTTGGACACTCCATGGAGCACAAGTGCTGTCTTTAGTTCTCCGATGAAGAGATGGAGCGCACGCGAAAACGCGAACTTAGTGTCTTCGCGTGCCTGCATGAACATTACGACGTTCTTGAAGGCGACTTCACTCTCATAACGATGAGACTGGGCTAGAACACTTTCGTCATGAGAACTGACGTGCTGATTGAACAGATAATGTTCCGGATCATCAGCATACGATTCTCCGAATACACTAAACTGTCCAGGTCTGAGGTGCCCATACCGACTGACCAAAGTGGTACGCGAGAGCTGATTTGACTGAACGGATTGCATATCAGCCTTCATCCGGCTCACAGACGAGTGCACCCGCCCAACCAATAGCCGGTTGAGATCTTCTCCTGGATACGTTTCTTCAAACTTATTTTTCCAGTAGAAAGCAAGCCGAGCAATCCGTACGAACATCTCTGTACCTTTGGCCACATGCGAAAGCCTCTCATCCAAAGATGGATCGTCCGATAAAGCATCAGTCTGCTGCTGGTAGTCAGACAGTTCGTTCGAAACTGACACGAAAGATGATTGCGACACTGTGTCGATAGCTATTGCAAGCCGCTCGAACGCCACGCGAACACCCACTTGCTCCTCTTCTGCAATACCGGCATCGCGCATAATCTGATCGAGCTTGCGTCCGCCAGTCATCGCATACACTGCAAACTCAACACGGTTTTGTAGACTTGGATTTGCAGTAAGCATGCGACGATAGACCTCAACCATCTGCCCGTACGTTTTCGTAGAAACGCCCTGTGGCCGAAAGCTGAATGCAGACGCAAGCAACGAAACGTACGGCTTCCCTCCCACGACCCTGATGAGCCCAATATCGAGTGGGTCATACCCCATCGTCCGGCGTACCTGCTCGACGATTGTGTCGGCAAACAAGTGTCCGAAGATTGAAATATCGAGCCGTGAAGGACTGGCTCCGAGCAATTCGAGCGGATTGATGTCAATCATGTCACCCAATACATCGCCACCAAAGTCAGCGGCTACGTTTTTTTCAACTTCTTTAAGCTGCTCGACAAGCCTCGACTCGTCAGCCGTATCGACTAGAGTTACACCGAGTGCGCTTATAGGACGACATTGGAGAATGTAGAGTTTCCCGTCCTGAAAGGCGAATTCTACATCTAAGCTATCGCTCCGATAATGACGTTCGATCTTCTTCATTGCCAACACAAGCTGTACAAGCCAGTCCTCTTTCAAGTCTCTGGCAGCCAGACCACGAGCAACTCTAAAGAGTCGCCCGTTTACTAAACCGCCAACAACTGCCTCACCCAAGCCATCAGAGACCGAAATGGAGTAGTAACCATCTCGGGCAGCAAGGCTGTGCGAGAATATCACCCCACTGAAATCAGGGGATAGCATTTCTTGCACAATAACGGCAATACTGTGAGTGTAGAGTGCAACTCCTTGCTGAACAGCATACGATCGAACAGTTTCTTCCTTCAATTCAGCGCTTTTGCGTACTTCCTCGACCGCGTTCATAACCGCGTCCACCGAGGATGCAACTGAAAGCTTAGTCGCATACATCCCAGCGAAAGAGGCTTGGGACGAATCTTCAAGCTCTCCACTGCTTCGCACAGCGATTTTCCCCGAGTAGTTTTTCAGAAAGCATCGAATGTGTTCCTCACACTCCTGCTTCGAGAATGATGCAAGAAGCACTATAAACCGAGGAACTACAACTCCGGCTATCGAGCTCAAAATCGTTAGATTCTGGGCCTTACCGCCCACAACTTTTTCTGCGTTTAACATGACTATTCTCCTATGTTGTTTTCAAGGAACGGCTAGACACATAATTCGAGGTTTGCGGCTTTTGCATAAATGAAAAACCGCCCTCGCGACACAAGCGTATAAACGCTTATATCGTAAGGGCGGGTTTCCGCGGTGCCACCTTACTTTTCCATCAGTTGATGGACTTTTACCGACTCAGACGCCTTGCGGCCGACATCGGTTATCCCATGGTTACGGGGGATTCCGGACCTCCACTTGGTGCAGAGGCCATCCTGTCCTTTGCCTTGCGGCTCAGAACGATTTCGGCCCAATCCCGCCTGTTCGCTCAAGAACAGGCGGGACCGAAATCATGGACGTTGCAATTGTGACGAACAAACGCCTCCGCCCAGAAGGTTATCAAACCGAAAATCAAAAGTCAAGGTGCTGTACTAGCTACTTCAGCTTCTTCGCTAACAGCCAGTCCGGAGGGGCAATAAACGTGATGGATTCCCAATGGTCGATTTCTTCATCGGTGAAATCGTAGTGCATTTGATAGATAGTTTCTACACTCCCGTGCATCGCATTCTTCCAGTCGAATCCAAGGTCGCTCGCAACTTCCTTCAGTACATCCTCGGTCGGCCCTTCGAGCTCGACGAAGGTCGGGACCCACGGCCACGTGTCGATAGTTACCTCCACTCCCTTATAAATCCACTTTTCTCGTTTGGTTTCTTGATACGATTTTGCCACCATACCGATGGCTTCCAGAAATTGGCAGGTCTTATCAAAATCGTCGACCACGATATTCACCTCTTTCATCCCGTGTAGTGTCCGGTCGTTCAACTGCTTAATAACTGAGCGTGACTTTATTGCTCTCGTCACGAACACGAACCCAACCATTGAACTGCTTCAGCCGGTGGTCAGGATAATCGAAATTCTTACGACGCATAAGGACCTCTGGATGTTCGATCTTCGCCTTCTTCTCTTTCAGTACTGAACGCAGGGCATCTGCATCTATATTCGGGAACTTTGCCTCGATTTCTGTTTCCATATAGAAACTCTATCATCCTGCAAATGGGGCTTGCTAAAAAAGGAAAGTGGAGATATGATAAAATCATATTAAATTATAGTACATATATGTCTACACTCTCTGTCCCACTCACCCCAAAACTTGAAGGGGCAATTGATAATCTCGTCCGGAGCGGTTATGCACCAACTAAATCAGAAGTGGTGCGCAGGGCTATCACCCGCTTAGCCGAAGAGGAAGCGGTGCAAGATGTGCTGAAGGCAATGCGTGAACCCATGCTTAAAGGTGATCTCCGCGACCTGATGAAAAAAATACGCTAGGTGCTAATCAAGCATTATGTTGAACGTATATTATAAAGCGTCCTTCATTCGCAAAATGAACGCGCTCGATTCAGCGCTCAATGAGGAGGCGGCCGAGAAAATAGCGCTTTTCAAAGATACTAAGAATCATAGAATTCTCAAAGTTCATAAATTACATGGACCGCTTGCAGGATTATTTAGTTTTTCTGTCAATTACAAAACACGGATTGTCTTCCAATACGTTTCAAAAAACGAAATCGCGCTTCTCTCTATAGGCGATCATGACGTATACGACTAGAAAAACTGTAGGAATTCTATAGTACTCCCCTTATGCTGCTTTTATTCCGAAATAAGTGTTCTAGAATGTAGATATGAAACACAACACCATTGAACAGTCCTCATTTGTCCATTTATTTACGGCGAGTACCGCGAGTGCTCCTTTCTGGTTCCTCGTCCGCCTGTATGTCGGCTATGAATGGCTTATGGCTGGATGGGACAAAGTAATGAATCCTGTGTGGTTCGGCAGCGGCGCAGGCGCCGCCATTAAAGGGTTCGTTGCTGGCGCGCTTAGTAAGACCACGGGAGCTCATCCGGACGTGCAGATGTGGTATGCCTCGTTTCTTAACACCGCGGTGCTTCCGTATCCCGTCGTATGGTCAAACGCCATCGCCGTCGGCGAAGTGCTCGTCGGGCTCGGGCTTATCGTCGGGCTCTTTACCGGCATCGCCGCGTTCTTCGGCTTCTTTATGAATCTCAACTTCCTGCTCGCCGGCACGGTGAGCATTAATCCTATCCTTATGGTGCTTGCGCTTAGCCTCATGCTCTCGCGGCGTGTCGCCGGCCATTGGGGCCTTGACCGCTATGCACGCCCGTTCCTCAAGCAAATCATTCGTTCATATTGGCATCCATTAAAAACGTAAGGAATGGAACACGTTATACGAAATTTCAAAACACTCGCCGAAAACGATTTGCGCCAGGACGCGCTCGCGATCGCCGAAGCGGGTTACATCGCCATCGACACCGCGAGCGCGCTCGAGCGGAAACTCCGCGTCACAGGCGATGAACTGCATATTGGCGAAAAGACGTTTTCGCTTACCGGACGACGGATATTCTTCGTCGGTATCGGCAAGTGCGCGTTCGCGGGAGCCCGTGCGATAGAAAAAATCCTCGGCGAGCGGCTTGCAGGCGGCGTGGCACTTGATATTGCTTCGAATACCGAGACTCCGAGCGCAAAAGTAGAAGCCCTCACCGGCACCCACCCGCTCCCGAACGGAACAAACGTACAGTCGTCCAAGCGCATCATTGAATTCCTTTCCGACCTTCGTGAGGATGACTTAGTCATTATGCTCATCTCGGGCGGAGGCTCGACGCTCCTCTGCCTCCCCGACGCGCCAATGACCTATCTTGATGAGAGCACACTTTTTCACGAGCTCACTGCGCACGGTGCCAGTATTCAGGACATCAATATCGTGCGGAAGCATATTTCGCGAGCCCGCGGCGGCGCGCTCGCGAAGGCGGCGTATCCCGCTGAAGTCGTGACGCTCATC
>Ga0209542_10002801_pt1 | contig 38459 bp, 40 predicted proteins | sample RifCSPhighO2_01_FD_184028 | JGI IMG/M metagenome (GOLD analysis project Ga0209542, IMG submission 184028) | Soil microbial communities from Rifle, Colorado - Rifle CSP2_plank highO2_0.1 (SPAdes) (version 2) | ecosystem: Environmental > Terrestrial > Deep subsurface > Rock core/Sediment ... | reverse complement strand
AATGTCGATCGAATGGGACTCGAACAAGAGTCGGTGGCAATGTGTCGACTACTCCGATTCTGACAGGACGGAGTTCTGGCTCAAGGCGCGAGCTCGGAACAGGTGAGCCGATGACTCTCACCACACCCGCCCGCGCTTCTCCTCACTTACGGAAATGGACCAAGTTTTATTAGCAGCAGGTTTCGTGCTGATTTCCCAAAAGGGAGACGGCGCGGGATCTGCTGTTTTTGTTTCTGCTTTGCAGAAACAACCCCGCGAAGCGCCGTCATCCGACAGGGCGAAGTGGGGTAACTATTTTCCCACCGTATCTACAAAGTTTTGAATCAACTCTTTTATACCCATAACTGAAATGATCACGGCTATGCCGATGATACCCCAGAGCATGTGCGCCCGGCCTTCGCTCGCTTCGGCCGAATCAGACCGTTCATGCGCGCCAATGAAATACTTGATCACCCCCCAGAAGAAATAGATCACGGCCGCGGCCAAAATTAACTTTAGGAGAGGATTAACAATCCCCTTTGTGAAGATTGTTATAAGATCCATTATTTATCCTGATTATGAACCCAGGCCACCCACCTTAGGCGGAACGATAGTGTTAGTTTTATCAATACCCAAGATATTGCCGATGTAAGTGACGATACCCCAGATCGAGACGATCACGAAGAGAGCCACAATACCCCACCACATCATCATCTTGCCGTCTTCGCGCGCTTCAGCGTCGGCCGAGATAACGAACTTGATAAGACCCCAAATGAAGTAAATCAGGGCAAGGGCTACTAAAATCGGAATGAGTCTACTAACAATCGTCTCAATAAGCGAGAGCAAATTGAGCAGGTTGCCGCCTACTTGTGCGGCAGCCGCAAGCGGCAAAAGGACAGCGAGAACTGTCGAGAGACCGGCGGCAACTTTCTGCTTAGTCATAAATTATTTATATAAATTACCATTAACCTTTTAATACCCTCAATTATAGCAACATAAGGCAAGAATCCCGCAATGACTTGTCCACTGTCCTTATTATGGAGAAGTTGGCCCTAGGCCAAGGCTATTTGCTATGAGATTAGCCAGAGCCCAAAAAGAGACCATCACGAATAAGGCTATCACGCCCCAAGCCATAGTTCTTTTGGCATCCTCGCGCTTAGCCTCATCGCCGGAATTGAGTATAAACTGGGCAATACCCCACAGAAAGTAGACAAGTGCCAGACCCACCAGGAGGCTTACAATGGGCTTCATCTGGGTAATTATGTTATCCACAAGACCGGAGAAGTTAGGGGCCGCTTGGTACATGTTAGGAAATAGGACAGGTTACGCTAAGAGTTGCACATATCACAGCTGCGATGGCCTTGGCACCGAGGAGCACAGCTCCGCCAAGGACAGCCCACCAGAGAGCACTCTTAGCCTCATCAATTTTAGTGGTATTACCTTGGGCCGTCACAAAGAGGAAACCGGCGTATACGATGAAGAGTACCAAGACCGGTATGCCAATTTTGATAACCGTATCGAGAATCTTGACTATCAAACCGGCAAAATCCGAAGTGCCCTTCAGGGGATTGACGAAGATACCGCTGCCATCTCCGGGCTCTGCCGCGGAAACATAATTTATCAAATGATACATATTATTTTTATTTAAGTGGGTTGCTAAAACCAGTGGCCCCAAGGCTAGTCAAAATTGTGTTGACAATAACCCATGAGGCGGCGGCCAAAATGAGGCCGATTACGGAAGCCCAAAAGATTTCTTTGCCTTGAGTCCGCTGTGATTCATTGGCACTGCCTAAAATCATGTACACCCCCCCGATACCGATGCCTAAAATAGCGAGTGGCACAACCAAGATAATCAAGAAACCGAAAATATTTGAAAGCAACTGCCAAAAATCTTTGAACGTACACGAATCGCAAGGCACAATTCTGGCGGATGTTTGAGCAAAGGCAATTTTGTAGAAGATATCAGCTATCATATTCCCAGTAGACTCCGCAGGCGGGCATCGGCGCTTGAGATGGCCGCTTGAGCCCCGCTCTTGCCTATCATAACAGACTCGACCATATCGGCAAAGATGTTGCGGGTGGTTACAGAATCCGGATCATACCAATTCTTGCTGATAACAGCAGATTTATAGAAAACACTCAAATATGGATCTGTTGGGGGCACAGAGAGAAGATCGCGTCGCGCTGGGGGCAAATTGAGTGCTTCAGAAAAAGTAGCCGCGCTCCCTCCCAAACTCATGCGATAAGCCACTGCGAAAGCGGCATCGGCGTTCTTTGAGTTTTTAAGTAGGCCGAGGGCGTAAATATCCGTATAGGTGGCTCGAGTGGGTGAATCGCTGATTTGGGGTAGAGTCTCGACGTCGAAGTTAAGATGCGGATTACGCTCGCGGATAGTTGGAAGGTCGCTTGCCTTGCCGAAATAAACGGCAAGTCGCCCGCCAATAAATTCGTCCAGTGAATTATGTTTGGCCGAGTTCCAAGAATATTTTGACAGACTGGGATTGGCGAACTCGGTGAAATAGCGGAGAGCCGAGTCGGCCCCGCCATCAACTGATAGGACCACTCGGCGATTAAACTGAGCTGCGCCTTCAGCATCTTTAAGTTTATCTACGGCCACAATCTTGTTGCCAGTCTGCATGATCTGGGCCGAAAGAATGTCTTTGAAATGATTAATATTGGAGACACCACCTAGGGCCACGGCCGACTCGGTAATATTGCCTTTGCCGTCGCGCTTGGTCAGGCGCTCCGGTAGAAGTTGGATCTCGAGCCAAGAGTGAGGGGCTGTGGCAATACCCGCCTTGGTGAACATATCTCTATTCCAGTACATGACCAGTGGATCAAGATAAAGTGGCAGTGCAGTAACGTAATCTGCTTCGAGTAATACTTCAGAGGCCTCGATGAAGCTATCGCGGTAAAGTCGCTCGGAAAAAGATGAGTACGGCAGAGGAAGGAGTTTGTCTGCTTGCTTGAGTAAGAGGGTATGCGGAGCAAGAATAAGATCTGGCCCTTCGCCGGAAGCGAGAGCATCTACAAGATCAAGAGCGAAAGTGCGTTCATCTTTCTCGACATAGCTAATCGTGAACCTATCGCCGGCAAGTATCGCTTTCTGTAACACGTCAGTAATCTGCTCCTTGGGTAAGGTTCCCCACAATATGGCTGGCTGTTGGATAAGCTTATCTGTACTACTATTACCACCCCCGATCACCCCCGAAAATATAAGTACCGCGCCCACGATAAAAAAAGCGAATATTATAAGCAGAATTGTCTGAAAACTTTTCATCTTACGTTTGCCATTTAAGATTTAACATTTACTTTTTGCGAAGCAATAAGCCCCAGTGGTGCGCACCTGCATCAAATTCTTTCACTTTAGAAAAGCCGACATTCTGCACGATCTTTTCCACTTCTTCCCGTGAGATGTGTATGCCCCAGTCGATCACGAGTACTTCACCGCCGGGTTTAAGTATCCGATTTGCTTCTTTTAGAAATGCTTCCCTACTCTCTGACTGGAAGAGGACGTTCGAAACAACAAGAGCGTCACAAATATTGTCCGCAAGTTTGGTACCACCAAGGACATCCACGTCACCCCAAATGACACTGACATTGCCCAAACCTCGCCTGTCCGCCTCCTGTTTGACCCGATCAAGCAGACTTTTCTGTACTTCTATTGCGTAGACAATACCATGCCCTCCCCCGCCCATTGCCTTTATTTTTTCGCCCAGCGCAAAAGCGTAATGTCCCGAACCAGTACCCAGATCAGCCACGACTGAATCGCTCTTTAAATGCAAATATTCAATATTCTTCTTCGGATCAGCAAAACTTTCCATTCATATCATTGTATCACTACAATCGCTCAACGGAAGCTATGCTGTCCCCAGGGCGAAGTTTCATAATGCGAACTCCCTGAGTTTGGCGGCCTGACGTGGGTACCTCGCTACCGAGAACGCGAATGACTTGCCCCTGCTTTGACATAGCCACTAGTTCTTCCTCTCCTCCGAGCAACACTTTCGCGACTACTAATTTGCCAGTTTTGGCATTCACTTTAGCTGTTTTAATACCGGAGCCCCCCCGCTTTTGAATTTTGTATTCTTTTATTTTTGTTTTCTTGCCTAAGCCATTCTCGCTCATAACGAAGAAGGCGTACTCCCCTTCCATACCCTTGCCCACTAGATCAGCGCCAATTATTTCGTCCCCAGCTTTGAGCTTCATGGCTCGTACTCCTCCGGCCGTCCGACCCATGGCTCGAATGTCGTTTTCCCTGAATCTGATCGCTTGACCCCCCCGGCTTGCCAGAATAACACTATCCCCTTTCTCAACTTCGAAAGCAGCTAGGAGTTCATCTCCATTATCTAACCCAATGGCAATAATACCTGACCTGCGGACATCGAAGAATTTGTCAGCTTCAATCTTTTTGCCCACGCCCTTGCGCGTAATCATCATAAGCTCAAACTTTTCCCGAGCCCTTGATTCCTTGGGTAATGGCAAAATACTGGTCACTTTCTCTCCTTCTGAAAGAGAGAGAAAGTTCATGATCGACTTGCCTCGGGTGGCGCGTTTACCCTCCGGAATATCATACATCTTCAGTTGATAAACCTTGCCTTTATCAGTAAAGAAGAGCAGGTCCGCATGAGTGGAGGCTGACAGAAGAATTGTGATAAAGTCCTCTTCTTTGGTGTCTAGATCCACCACCCCTACTCCACCCCGGCGCTGGCGTTTGTATTCTTCCGGCCGAGTGCGCTTGATGTAACCTCCGCGAGTAAGCACGAGCATAGAGTCTTCGTCGGGGATCAGGTCCTCGGTGTTTATTTCTTTTGCCCCGCCTTTGACCACTTTAGTCCGACGATCATCGCCGAATTTATCGATTATCTCCTGTGATTCTTTCTTAATGAGCCCAAGCATCTTAGCCGGACTTTTCAGGATACTCTCAAGCTCCTTTATAAGTTCGAGCATCTCCCGCAGTTCGTCCTCTATTTTTTTGCGCTCTAGACCAGCGAGTTTCGAAAGCTTCATCTCCAGAATGGCAACAGCTTGCAGTTCGGAAAATTTGAAATTCTTCATTAGGGCCGCTCGGGCAGCACCCACATCCTCTGATTTCTTTATACTCTTTATAATCTCGTCTATATGATCCAGAGCCTTTTTCAGACCTTCCAATATGTGGGCCCTCTCATTGGCCTTACGCAAGTCAAAAGTAGTTCGGCGCTTGACCACAACCTTGCGGTGATCGAGGAATTCTTCAAGAATCGATTTAAGAGAGAGTGTCTCGGGAACACCGTCAACCAGAGCAAGGGTATTGAAATGGAACATAGTCTCCAGATCAGTGTGTTTGTAGAGAGCGTTTAGGACCTTCTGCGGGAAACTGCCCTGCTTGAGGTCTATCACAATACGCGTATCATCTAAAGTGGTAGACTCATCGCGAATATCTTTTACTCCCTCAACCTTCTTCTCATGGACAAGATCCGCTATCTTGATGATAAGCTCGGCTTTGTTGACCTGATACGGGATCGAGGTGATGATAATTTGGGAATTTGTCACCTGCCTGCCGGCAGGCAGGTCCACGATCTCCGCCTCACCACGCAGAAGCACTCCCCCGCGACCAGATGCGTAAGCATGAGCAATATCTTTCTTATTGAAAATGATGCCACCGGTCGGGAAATCGGGTCCCTGGACAAACTCAAGCAGATCCTCGATAGTTGCGTCAGGATTGTCCGCAAGGTGAATAAGTGCTTGCATCACTTCGCGCAAATTGTGTGGCGGGATCTTGGTAGCCATACCCACGGCAATACCGAGCGTGCCATTAAGTAGAACCATTGGTACACGAGAAGGTAATACTATCGGTTCCTTGCGAGTGGCATCATAGTTGGGACTGAAATCTACAGTCTCTTTATCGATATCTTCCAACACAAGCGAGGCTAGGGCTGACATACGTACTTCGGTGTACCGATATGCCGCCGCGCTATCTCCATCAATAGAACCAAAGTTACCCTGACCCTCGATGAGCGGATATCGACTTGAAAAGTCTTGGGCCATTTTAACGATCGAGTCGTAGACAGCCATATCGCCGTGGGGATGATACTTCTTGAGGACATCGCCGACTACGCCGGCCGATTTGGTGAAGCGGTGCGAGTGCGTCAAACCATCTTCGTTCATGGCGTAGAGGATGCGTCTGTGCACGGGCTTAAGGCCATCCCGCGCATCTGGCAGAGCACGCGAGACGATCACGCTCATGGCGTAAGTGATATAAGACTCGCGCATTTCCTTGTCTATGGGTACATAAACGATACCTCTGCCACCACTCTTCTGTTCCATTTTCACTTCCTTGGCCATAATTATTTCGTTACATTATTCCACTCTTGCTTAAGTGACTCAAAAGGTGAAGCAACTTGATTGTCTTGGGTAGAGAGCGTAAGTGAGCCGAGGTAGCCTAGAGCAATAATAATCGTAATACCTAAGCTCGCCCAAAAGGCGATGGCCCGGCGGAGTGCTTCAGGCTTGCTACGCAATTTCTCTAAAAACTCCATACTGGTATTATCTCTCCTTCTTTACTTTCAATATCTTTGCGCTTGATAACAAGTTTGTCTACTGACTTACTGTCTTTACCTTTTAGTGGGTAAAGCGGCACAATTATCTTTGGATTAAGACGGCTACCTAATTTCTCAACCTTCTGTGGCAAAAATAATATGTCAGCATCGCCGATTACTTCTTTAGCTTCGGTTGTAATATTTTCATCCTCCAAAGCTCCCAGATGGACCAGGTGGATGTCGTCAAATCGTACAGAGTAAATAATATTAATTTTTTTATCAGGCCCGGGGCTCGCGATGCCACGGATGAAAGTACCATTGACTTCATATTCTCCAGGACCGTTAATCACGAAAGGTTCTCTTGTACCATAGGTAACCTGGTCAACTCCATTATAATTTGGATCATTAATGGGAATCAGAGCAACATTTGCCCCAAAAGAAGGGCCCTTTATCTCGGCTGTTTTAGACAAAGGCGCGAAAGCGATGACCTCCTCACCCACAGATGCCTTAATCATGCCCATTCCAAAATACTGTATTACCATAGTCGTATTATAGCATTTTGAATCGCCTTATGCTAGCTTCATGATTCATGATTTAGTTACCAACATGGTGGGACATCCGGTGTCCCACCAGCTCATTATTCTTTGGCTGTGCTGTTCATCATAAGCTCTTCGTAACTAAGACCATTCTCGAGTTGATCCAAAATAACTTTTTTATCAAGTAAGCCCTGCCAATCGGTACCCTCAAGATAATCAGAGCAACTTGACCATGGATACATGTGCTCCCTATCTTTCCATCCCGGGAGATCCCTTGGATTACGGTGTATGTATGTCGACAGGTAAAGTAATTGCTCATTTGATTCTACATGGACAATTTTATATGGTCCCTCAAATAGATGGCCTTTCAGATCATACCTAGTATTCCAATATTTAGTATACGAATTTAAAAAGCGCTGGGTAAATCTCGCCACGCCTAACTTGCTTTTTTCCTCAACTGCGAGATGCAAGTGATTATCCATGAAGACAAATGAGTTTAGTTTTAAAAATCTTGATTCTTTTACTCTAAATGCCATATCATCCGGGAGAACTAATCTAGAATTAGTACTTACAAATTTTGTTAGTCGATAGTAGTCTGGGATAGCGAAATCTGAATGTGATGTGAAAATAGTAACAAGGAGTCTTTTCCTGTCTTCATCATCCTGAAAAATGATATTTTTATTATTGCCTCTACAGAGTATATGATAAAACTCACCTGGCACTGTCCCTGCTCGGATCATAATAAACATCATAGCATGGTGGGACATCCGGTGTCCCACATTAGGGTACCTTGCGCTGGGAAAATATCTAGTTTATAATCGGCGTTTATGGAGAAAAATGAAATAACAACCGTGGACGCAGCAATGAGCGACTCATGGATGGCGCTCGTGCTTAAGAATGCCCCGCCCCCGCCGCAGAAAGAGGAATTGGTGGAAGGACGGGTTATCGGCAAAGACAAAACAGCTGTTTACATTGACCTACCCCCCTTCGGCACGGGCATTATTTATGGACGAGAATACATCAACGCCCGTGACATACTGAAAAAGACAAATATCGGCGATTCGATTACGGCCAAAGTCATTGATGTTGATAACGAGGATGGTTATATTGAACTGTCACTTCGAGAAGCGCGCCAGGCACTAATCTGGACAGAAGCGGAGGAAGCGATCAATAAGCATACAATGTTTGAAGTGGCCGTTAAGGATGCCAACAAGGGTGGGCTCATCATGGAGTGGCAAGGTATTGTTGGTTTCCTCCCAGCATCACAACTGAAATCCGAACACTATCCTCGCGTGGCGGATGGCGATAAGGAATTGATATATCGGGAACTCAAAAAACTTGTGGGCCTTAAGCTCTCCGTCTGTGTCATTACTGCCGATCCTAAAGAGAGCAAACTCATATTCTCGGAGAAGAGCCCGGAGGAAAGCGATAAGAAGGAAATTTTAGACAAATATAACATTGGTGATGTACTCGAGGGTGAAGTGACCGGTGCAGTGGACTTCGGCATTTTCGTCAAGATCGAAGAGGGACTGGAAGGATTAGTGCACATATCAGAACTTGACTGGGCCTTGGTTGAGAATCCTCGAGCCGTCTGGAAGCCCGGCTCAAAAGTAAAAGTGAAAGTTATTGAAATTAAGGATGGCAAAATATCACTCTCGATCAAGTCACTAAAGCCAAATCCGTGGATTGAGGCTGGTAGCAAGTACAAAAAGGGTGATCTAGTGGATGGCATCATCATCAAGTACAACAAACACGGCGCTCTGGTCTCGATTGAGGAGGGTGTGGCCGGCCTTGTTCATATCAGTGAATTTGACTCCGAGGAACACCTGCGGGCTACTCTTGAATTGGGTAAAAAATATCCATTTGAAATTACTCTTTTCGAGCCCTCCGGCCAGCGTATGACTCTTTCGTACCGCAAAGCTCCCAAAACTTAATTAAACATATTCATAGCCGCTTCTACTCCTTCCGATTCAGTTATAGAGATCGCCTTGGCAATTTTCTTAGTTTGCTTTTTGATAATTTCAAGCTCCTTGCGCTTAAAACTACTCAATATAAAATCAAGTACTTTTTTCTCACCCATTGGTTTCTTGAGTTTGCCACTTGGAGTAGAGGGGGAGATGCCTACTCTAATTCTTACAAATTCTTGAGTCTTGAGAGCTTTTATTATTGAAGCCACTCCCCTATGCCCCCCTGCGCTCTTCCCAAACGAAATCTTAAATTTACCCAGGGGCAGATCAAGGTCGTCATGAATAATTATGAGTTTAGCGCTTTGAACTTTTGGTTGTGAAATTTTGAGGAGTGCGGAGCCAGATTTGTTCATGAAGTCATCAAGTACCCTAAATCCCAGCCTTTCGGCAATAATGCGACCTGTATTATGCCGAGTCTTAGCATACTCTGCTCCAGGATTGCCTAATCCAACAATTGTATACATACGATTATTATACTATAATGAGTCGCCACTATGGAAGAAAACATACAAAGCCCAAGGAGTGATCTACTCCCGTTTATTGTTGTCACTCTCTTAATAGTGCTACCAATTAGACTCTTCATAGCTCAGCCCTTTATAGTCAATGGAGCATCGATGGTCCCCACCTTCGAGAACGGTGACTATTTGATCGTGGACGAATTAACATATCACTTCCGCGATCCAGTTACTAACGAGGTAATAATATTCAAGTATCCAAAAGACCCTTCCAAATATTTCATTAAGCGAGTGGTGGGTATACCCGGAGACACAGTTGATGGTACGAAGCTTGGCACAGACGAATATTTCGTCGAAGGTGACAATCGCAACGCCAGTTCTGATTCGCGCATTTGGGGTACAGTTAAAAGAAGCCTAATAATTGGTCGGCCTATCCTGCGTCTACTGCCGATTAAAACACTTGATCTTCTACCTGGGACAGATACCGTTATAGCCCCGTCATAAGTATGAAAAAGAAAGATATTAAAAAGGCTGAACCAAAATCCAAAACTCTGGAGGGGCCATATCAGAGTCCCAAGGGTATGCGCGATCTGGAAGGCAATGATTATTTTGCCTTCCAAGGCTTCTTTGAGAAGGCCGCTGAAGTGGCTCTCTATTACGGCTTCACTCCCATCGAAACACCAGTATTGGAATATGAAGAGGTGTTCGAGCGTGGTGTAGGACAAGAGACAGAAGTAGTCTCTAAAGAACTCTATAGCCTGCGAACAAAAAGTGGCGACCGTTTAGCACTGCGTCCCGAGTACACGGCCGGAATCATGAGGGCATATCTGGAACATGGGATGCAAAGTCTGCCACAGCCGGTTATGCTTTATGCTTTTGGCAGTCTTTATCGACACGACAAACCGCAAAAAGGCAGATACAGAGAATTCCGCACATTTGATGTTGAGATCTTGGGATCGGAAAAAAGTATTAATGACGCTATCACAATCAAACTTTTCCTCGCAATTTTAGCAGGAGTCGGTCTAACAGATATATCACTTTCGCTAAATAGCATAGGAGATAAAGATTGTCGACCAAATTACCGTCGCGAATTAATAAACTATTATCGAAAGAATTTGGGAAAAGTCTGCACGGATTGCGTGGAGCGATTCAAAACCAACCCAATGCGTTTGCTCGATTGCAAGAGTCCAGAGTGCCAGGAAATAAAAACCGGTGCCCCTGATTCTATATCTTACCTGTGCGAGCAATGTAAACGTCACTTCAAAGAAGTACTCGAATATCTAGAGGCACTTGGCATTGAATATTCGATAGATCACACTCTCGTGCGGGGACTAGATTATTACACTCGCACAGTCTTTGAAGTCTTCCAAAAACAGGCAAACTTAGCACCTCCGAGTGTTGGGGATCCCTTAACATCCGGAACCGGTAAGCTCGCCCTCGGTGGAGGTGGTCGTTACGACTATCTGGCCAAGGCACTTGGCGGTAACAAACCTGTACCGTCGGTCGGTTTCGGTATGGGTGTCGACCGGATTATTGATCTGCTGGATAAAAGTGCGCTGGTCCCACGAGTGATCAAGAAACCGAAAGTATTCTTCATCCAACTAGGTACCGCCGCTAAGCTCAAGAGTCTTTCGGTAATCGAGATCCTCCGCGAAGCTCACGTACCTGTTGCCCATTCAATTAGTAAAGACAGTCTGTCTTCGCAATTGGCCACTGCCGAAAAGATGAATATTCCACACACCATAATCCTCGGCCAACGTGAAGTGATTGACAATACGGTCATTGTTCGAGATATGCAGAACAGATCACAGAAATCTGTGCTACTCACAGAACTGCCCCAATATATTAAGGGACTTGCCAAAAAATAGCCCTTGTGTAAGGATACACAGCACTAATGCGTAAACCGGTAATAAAAACAGATAACGAAAAAAGTCAAGGGGCATCAGTAGTCATGCGCCAGTTCAGTAAACGTGTTTCCGGTTCTGGTATATTGCGCGCGGCTCGAGGTAATCGTTACCATACTCGTCCGCAATCTGAACTTGGCAAAAAACGAGGTGCTCTCAAGAGACAGGAGAAACGCAAACTGATACAGAAACTTCTCAAACTAGGCAAACCTATTCCTGTCCGAGGCAAGAGACGCTAAAACCTATATTGAATGCTTGATGTGTTAAGCAAATCAAGATATAAGATCACAAAAAGTGAGCTTGTTTTGTTTACTAAAATTGCAAATTACGTTCTGGGTAATAGATATGATTTGAGTCTTTTGATATGTACAGACAGGATAAGCAAACACAACGTCTTAGCATATGCGCTATCTGGGAATGAGGGTGAGATATTGATCAACCCATCCCGACGGGAATCATACTCAATTCCCCATCTATTCGTTCACGCCTGTACACATTTGAGGGGTTACAACCACGGTAAGGCTATGAACACATTTGAAGCAAAAGTTAGAATGAAGTTTGATATAGACGAGTAATCCACAAGAGCAATTGCTGCTTTCGGGTGTACAATGTACCCATGAGTAAGGGCATCATCACCGGATTGGATATCGGTAGTTCCAATATCAGGGTTCTTGTGGCAGAATATTTCTCTGGTGAGAAAACATTCATTGTAAGAGCCTTGGTTCAGGTCCCGTCAGAAGGATTAAAAAATGGCTATGTCACAAACAGCGAAAGATTAACGACCAAAATTGCTGAAGCACTGCGAGAGGCCGAAAGAATTGCCGGAACGCGGATCAAACGCGCCAACATCGCCATAGGTGGTGTGGGTCTTGGTACTGTAATGGACACTGCCGTAATCGCGGTATCGCGAGCCGATTCGATCGTAAACGAATTTGACGTTTCCCGTCTTGTTTCAGAAAGCGAAACGAAAGTGGCAGAAAGGCCGAATATCAAGATTCTTCATACAATCGGAATTGAGTACAGGATAGATGGCAGGAAGATTATTGGCAAACCTTACGGATACGCCGGAAATCGCTTGGAACTGCGAACAATGTTCATAACGGGAGCCACACCCCACCAAGATGCCCTTGTTGCCGCAATTGAAGCATGTGGAGTTGAGGTAACAGATGTGTGCGCCTCTCCCGTTGCCGAGAGTATAGTCGTTCTCTCAGCAACAGCCCGTAATGCCGGCGTTGCACTGGTCAATATCGGGGCAGAAACCGTTTCAATCCTAGTTTGCGAGGACGGATTGCCCATATCACTGAAGATATTCCCTCTGGGCTCAAACAACATAACACACGACATCGCCTTAGGACTACGTATCAGTCTTGAAGAAGCGGAGAAAATGAAATTGCTTTTTGGCGAGAAAGATCTAGAAAAGAAAATCTTCAAGCAAGTTGAGGATATAGTCGAAGCGAGACTGACTGATGTTTTAGAACTGGTGGATACTCATCTACGTAAGATTGGTCGCTCTGCACTTCTTCCCGCTGGTATTATTTTCACTGGAGCGGGTTCGCTTATTCCGGGTCTGGAAAATCTTGCACGTAAACAACTTTCTCTTCCGGCTAAAATCGGCAAAAGTACTATCCCCGGACAGATAGGTGGGATACCCAATGCAGAAGGTAAAGGCGCTCGCCTGCGCGAAAAATTGGAGAAGGCGCGTGGCCCCGAATGGACAATAACCATGGGACTTGTCGTCATGGCTGTATCTGAAGGCCCCGAAGAATCTCTAAGTTTGAGAGCCGTCCGGCGCACAAAAACTGGAATTGTCAAGTTCTTGCGCCAGTTCATGCCGTAGAGTAAAATAGAAACATGCCAAAAATTAGCCCCGAAATCGAAGCTTTCGCTCGTATTAAAGTCATTGGCGTGGGTGGCTCCGGTACAAACGCGGTCAATCACATGGTGCGCACGAAAGTTAAAGGTGTAGAATTCGTGGCAGTCAACACAGATGCTCAAGACCTTCATCATTCACTCGCTCCTAAGAAAATTCATATTGGTAAAAATTTAACAAGAGGCTTAGGTACGGGTATGAATCCGGAGCTCGGACGCAAGGCTGCCGAGGAGACCTTAGAAGATGTCCAGAGTGTGATCAAGGGCGCAGACATGGTCTTTGTGGCATGTGGCATGGGCGGGGGCACTGGCACTGGTGCCTCATCAGTGGTAGCTAAGGCGGCACGCGAACAGGGTATACTGACCATCGGTGTTGTTACAAAGCCTTTCGCTTTTGAAGGTGCTCAGCGAGGGCGAATCGCCGAAGAAGGTCTCGAGCAACTCTCACGCGATGTTGACGCTCTTATTGTCATCCCCAACGACAGACTGTTGCAGATTATTGATAAGAATACCACAGTGGCGGCCGCTTTCGCAATGTGTGACGAGATCCTACTTCAAGCTGTCGAGGGTATCTCGGAATTGATCACCACTCCGGGCATCATTAATGTTGACTTCGCGGATATCAGAGCAGTTCTCGAGGATGCCGGTTCGGCCCTTATGGGCATCGGTACCGGCTCTGGAGAGAATCGGGCCACGGACGCGGCCAGAGCGGCCATCAATTCACCACTTCTTGATCTTTCTATTGATGGGGCCCACGGGGTACTTTTTGCCATCGCAGGCGGTGATGATCTATCCATGATGGAGATTCAGGAAGCGGCTGCCGTTATTACCGAATCAATAGATCCTGAAGCCAAAGTTATCTTCGGTGCTATCCGCGACGAGCGTCTCAAGAAGGGCACGGTTAAGATTACCGTAATCGCCTCCGGTTTTGGTGGCGTTTCGGCAGCGCCCAAGAAAAAAGGTCTGTTCAGTTCCGCAGGCCTAGAAACTAAACCGATATCCAGTCACCAGTCAGGAATATCTCCTGTCCAGTCTCCAGCATCCAGTCTCCAATCTCCAAGTTCCGATATGGGTCTCGTCCAGAGCCGGCCGGGGAAAACTTTTGATAAAAAAGAAGAAAAGAAAGAAGAGGAGGAAGACGATAGTTGGGCCATGCCTGCTTTCTTAAGGAGAAAAAAGTGAAGTGTACTCACCGAAATCCCGCGAAGCTTTAGCGAAGTGGGATAAACAAATCGAGGTCGGTCGTCTTCTTGGACGTCCGACCTCTGGTGTTCAACCCTTGCCAGCATCTCCGTCGAGTGCGGCGAGCACTACTTTGCAGGATATGTGTCCTTGCGGATCATCTCTGCAAAATTCCGCTCCCCCAGCACTACGATGCAGATCGTCCAGAGCAACCTCCAAAGCCGAGCGCATATGAGCACACGCTTGTTTCGCATGTTTGAGTTCGCTTTTAAGCCGTTCGATCTCTCCCTCCTGCACGTTGATAGGTTCTGTCTTGTTGAGAACCTCATCCAAAGCCTCGGCAGCTTCCAGAAAATGGTCGAGGACTTTTGAGTCTCTCTCCCCTTTTTCGTTGTATGCTCTGCCGATGGCCATGATCTTTGTCAGCTCCTTTCTATACAGAGCACATGTGGCCTCAAGTTTACGAACGTGATTTTCTCCGGCACCAGCGAGAAGCTCGAGCACTTTCTGGATAACACCGAGCTGTGTGAGTGCCGAATCCTCGCTGGTCATTCGGCCATTATTGATCCGCTCAGCGAACTGACGAACTGCCACACAAGTCGTTTCAGCTTTCTGGCGCGCTTGCTTTTCGTGTTTGAGATCGGCCTCAAGCCGTTCGATCTCTCCCTCCTGCACTTTAATCGTATAGTCGAGAAATCCACTTCCATTTGCCAATCTCTCGGCACTGTCCTGCTTGGTTTCAATTTCTCGACGCAGACACGCAGCACAGTCGTCATGCGGCCGATTCGATGAATGCTGACACTCGTTCATAATGAGACCCTCCTCTGTTCTATAAGCTAGCATACTTCGCCAAGAGAGGGAAGGCCGAGGATTAGCGAGGGCAGTGAGGTCCGACCTCGGCCCCGGAGGTCGGACCTCACGATACGGGCAGGTAAGGCGCTGCCAAGAGTGATTACCCGGCCGCCATATTTTGCATACAGACTATCGGCAACTTCGTGCACTTTGAGCCACTTCTCTTCTTTTTTATGTTCACCGAATAAATCGTGCGGAGGGTTAACCTCTATAAGAGTACGGAGGGTTACACCAGTGGCCCGGTAAAGCTCATTTCTACGGATTATGCTAGGCAAGCACACGCGTACTTGCTTGAGCAAACTCTCCGGCGTCTGGACGGGAACGATTAACTTGATCTTGCTTGTTCGATATCTGAACTTCTCTGACTTGATGAAAATGTGGGCCTCGGACGTGGCGAGTTCGAGCGATCTGGCGTACTGGAAAGCATTCTCAATATTTTTGGCAAGTTGCGACATTAACACATTCGGGTCTGAAGTAGGAGGATGAAACGTACGGGTTTTCTGGATAGACTTATGCTTGGCAAGATCGCCCTCCCCCACTTTATAAACTTCTTCACCGCGCAGTTCTCGCCATAAATCAAGAAAGTTCACATTCCAATTTTTTTTCACCCATGATTCACTTTGCCTAGCGAAATCTCCTACTGTCTGTATACCGAGAGCGTGCAAGAGCGGTACACTCTGCCTGCCGATACCCCAAACTTTCTCAATTGACATATGGTAAAGCTCTTGGGTAAAGTTGCTCATGTCCGTAATCACACAACCATCTGGCTTATCGCGTTTACTTGCAAGTTTGGCTAGTACTTTAGTCGGTGCCAGACCCACAGAGAAAGTCATGCCCAACTCTTTTCGCAAAGTTTCTTTAATTCCTTGTGCAATTCCCCGAGGACCGTCCTCGGGGATTAGGGCGAAACACTCATCTATACTATATTCTTCTACACACGGGCTGTAGCGGCGGACAATTGCGTACATTCGCTTTGCATACTGCTCGTATAATTCATAGTCACCGGCTAGGACAATAACTTGGGGAAAATCTTTGCGAAGTTTGAAGATTGGATAGCCGCGTGTCACGCCAAGCTTTTTGGCCTCATAACTCATAGCCGAAGCAATGCCTCGCTCGGCACCAGTAACGACAGGCTTGCCTCGCAAGTCCGGCCTACGCGTAAGTTCACATCCCACAAAGAAAGCATCCCCGTCAATATGCAGAATCATAAAATTAGCCGTACTTTCTGATTACTGCACGAACGACAGCGGCAATCTTGAGATCCTCGCGCGGGACAATGGGTCTGTACTTTTTATTTGCTGCCTCAAGTACAAGCTTGCCAGCCTTGGGCCGGAAATATTTCATAGTAAACGCGCCATCCACTTCGGCAATGACGATGTCACCAGATTTTGCTTCCACTCCCCTCTCCACGATCACCAAGTCACCTTCATGGATACCGGCATCTATCATCGAGTCACCCTTAACTGTGAGCACATAGGTTGCCTCACGATTTTTGATCAAATATGAATCGAGGGTAAGCGTATCGAGAGCCTCCTCTTCTGCTCCCGTGGGGAAACCAGCCTCAATCACCCCCAAAAGTGGCACACCCATGAAGATGTCACCCAGAGCCAGGCGACCTGTTCTGTCTTGCTTCACGATGCCGGCCTCTTCAAGCTTGCCCACCCACTTAAGTACGGCATTCTTGGAACGCACAGAAATTTCCTTGGCAAACTCTGAATAACTAGGCAAACGTCTGTGCCGCTCATAAAACCGGAGCAACTTGCCCCGCACCTCCCCCAAACTCCGCTTCCCTTCTTTCATTGGCATGATTACAGTCTAAACCACATGTGTACGATTGTACACTCCCGATTCGATTTATCGAATCGTGGATCCTCGATTTCGTAAACGAAATCGGGACATAGCAAGATCACCTTGTGGATAAAACGTCAAATCTGATAGGATAGATGGGCTTGGGCGCGTAGCTCAATTGGTAGAGCATTGTCTTGACGTGACAAGGGTTCCCCGTTCAAGTCGGGGCGCGCCCACAAATTTTATAAGAATCTGTGAATAGGCCGAGTCAAGAGGCCAAGCAGACGATCCTTCAGACCCGGATGCATGAGCTCTTTCGAAAATACGGCTGATGCTTTTTCTAATTCCTGAAAATTGTCTTTGATGGGGTTAACGAAAGCATGATCGCTACCAGCAAGCACGTGTTCGTAATTACTTAACATGCTTAGGTTATCGAGATTGGCACTGCCCATCATTGCCCACGATAAATCGTGTTCTTCATCAATTAGAACATATTTCGCGTGGAGCATAGTTGGGTACGCGAGCACAGTCGCACCGCGATGCACAAGCGAACGTGCATACTCGTGCGTGGCCAGATCCGCAAAGTGAGGGTCAGATACAAGCGGCACAATCAACTTCACTTTCACTCCCCGCTTGAGTGCCCGGAATAATGCCCGCTGGAGTCGCTCGGTGGGCACGAAGTATGGCGTGACCAAACTTATTGAGCGCTTAGCATTCTTGAATGCACACTTCAGTACCCTGTGGATCTTACGCTTGCCTATGTGAGGCGTACTAGTGATGTACTCAAGCTTCCCATCAAACATATTGGCAAGCGTCACTTGAACAGCTTTGCGTGATAACTTGCCCAGCTTGGCCGCGTACCAAAGTGTTTTGAATGAATTTGCGATAGCCGCAACACCCTTCGGTTCTGTGCTCAAATCAAATCTCACAGAGGCTTCGCGCCAATCTCGCATTCTCTCATCAATGCACACGCTGCCAATGTGGGCTACGTGACCGTCAACAACGAGCAGCTTCCTGTGATCTCGCCGCGAGAACCATTTTAAGAAATTGTCGAGCCGCCAAAATGCAATGGGGTTGAAAAAAGCAATCTCAATCCCCGACTGCCGCAATTCGGAAAGCCGTGCTGTATCACGATAAAGCGGCGATGAACCGTACATATCAAGTAGTAAGCGCACTCGCACACCCGATTTGGCCTTCGCCTGTAATGTATCGAGAAATTCGCGCCCAATCCCATAATCGGCAAAAATGTAATTCTCCAGATCAATACTCATCCGTGCGCGCTCGCAATCCGCAAGCATGGCCTGCCAAGCACCCTCTGCCGTAAATTGGAATTGGAGGTTCATGTTACTTCTCTTCACCGAAGAGGATCATGTACGGATAGCCTTTTGTTACTCTTTTTATTTCTCCACAATTTAGACCCTTCAGAAATTCGAGCATTTTGTTTGTTGTTTCTTTGGGATCAACTTCTTTTTCACTTTTGTATTCTACTTCCACGAAGTCGCCGAGATTCTTGACCGTGTCGAGAGCCACTTCGTAATCATTCCATTTATACGCGCTGCGCTTCTTATCTACCACGCAGATAGATTTGAAGTCGAGAGCAATCAGAATATTACGGGCAGATTCTAGGTCACCCAGTTTAGTCTCATGCTCAATGTTATAGTCACTTATATTCGAGCCCGGAGCGTACTGCCAATTTTTGTAATTGATAGAACAAGAACCATTCTCCTTGCGCAGACGCAACCATTCCTTAGTTGGCGTAGCCGCAAGAAAATCACGATGAGCCGGCACGAAATATTCGTCATACTGATCCTGATCATATAAGTGAATAGCGCTCTGAAGTAGAAAAGCCTTAAGAGCCCCAGCATCCCCCACCCGAACCTTAATTTCAATTTCCTGTCCTCTCATAATTATTTTATTTTACAAACGGAAGCGGGAGGATTCGAACCTCCGATACGGTTTCCCGCATACCAGTTTTCGAAACTGGGGCCTTCAACCACTCAGCCACGCCTCCTCACAACTCGTACGACCCTACCGGGAGTTGGACCCGGATTCCCACCTTGAAAGAGTGGTGTCCTAACCGTTAGACGATAGGGCCTCGTGGCTATTTATAACACTTTTTGTTAGAATCGCCAAAGCATGCGCATACTTGCAATTGAAACAAGTTGTGACGAAACGGCTATTTCGCTACTCGAAACGCAAGACGGGAGGGTGTTCGATGTGCTTGCACACGAAGTATCAAGTCAGATTGACGTGCACAAAGAATGGGGTGGTGTGGTGCCGATGCTGGCTAAACGGGAGCATGCCAGAAACTTGCCAGAAATACTGGCTCGAATTATGAATAATGAATTAGGAATTAAGGTTGATTTGATAGCAGTGACATATGGACCAGGATTGGAGCCGGCACTCTGGGAAGGAATTAATTTCGCCGAAGAGCTTGCCACCAAATGGGGCGTGCCGATTGTGGCAGTGGATCATATGGCTGGTCATATCGCTTCGGCGATAATAAAACCTCAAATACCCAAAATCCAAAGCTCAACCAAATCTAAAATCTCAAGTTCCAATTTGAGCTTTGAGCTTTGTGATTTGGAGTTTCCCGCGATCGCCCTTTTAATTTCAGGTGGGCACACAGAACTCGTGCTACTCAAGAACCTAAATAATCTTGAAATTATTGGGCAAACGCGGGATGATGCTGTGGGTGAGGCGTTTGATAAAGTGGCGCGCATGATGGGCGAGCCTTATCCTGGAGGACCAAGGATCTCGGCGCTCGCCGAAAAATTCCAAGGTTCAAATCCCAAATACCAATTACCAAGGCCGATGATTAATTCGAAAGACTTGGATTTTTCGTTTTCGGGACTCAAAACTGCTGTGCTTTATCTGGTCAAGTCCCGATTTGATTTATCAAATCGAGGATCCTCGATTTCGCAAGCGAAATCGGGAAAAATTAACGAATTGACAGAAGAAGAAAAGATAGAGATCGCCTATGAATTCGAGCAAGCCGTGACAGACGTGCTGGTCAAGAAAACGTACGATGCAATCAAGCAATATAATGTCAAATCACTTCTGGTGGGCGGCGGTGTCATAGCGAATAAGTCTATTCGCACTTCACTTGGAGGCTTAGCCTCCAAGTTGGGAATCAACTTGTATCTGCCAGATCAGAAATTCACAGGCGACAACGCCACCATGATCGGCATCGCCGCCCTACTTCGCCTAGGCTTCCCTCCTTCGCACAAGGCTTCGGGAGGACACAGCGCGGGGCAAGGTTATCAACATCCGGAGCATATGCTTCATCCTGGCACAAAACCTTTCGAAGAGTTACGGGCAAGTGGTAATTTGGCATTATATAAATGACAACGGGGCCCTGAAGGGCCCCTAAAGGATGATGACCTTACGTAAAGCACCGCGGCAGAGAACAAACTGCCATTGCGCATGAGCGTCCTGCGCCTTGACAGTTTCGATCTCAACCGGGGCGTACGCATGCCCTGATTTGCAGAACGGGCACGCCACGGTCGTCATTACAACAACCGGCTCTGCCTCCTTTCCGAAATTCAAATGATCCAAATTAATACCTCCCATTCTCAAACTACCATAGTGGGCGGTATTTTGCTAGGATTGAAGGCATGGAGCTGCCGGATAAATTAACCAGACCTTACAACCCAGGCGAAACTGAAGGCCGGATATATTCCCTATGGGAAGAAAGCGGCAAGTTCGCACCATACGGTGATGGCAAACCGTTTACCATCCTCATGCCGCCGACCAATGCCAATGGGAATCTGCACGCCGGGCATGGCTTGGTGATGACCATCGAAGACATCATGATACGCTACAAGCGGATGCGGGGGTACAAAACGCTCTGGCTGCCGGGCACTGATCATGCCGGATTCGAGACACAAGTGGTGTATGAGAAAAAACTAGAGAAAGAAGGCCGCTCGCGCTTTGGCATGGATCCCAAAGTGCTCTACGACGAAATCATGGCCTTCACGCTCGAAAATAAAAAAAATATTATCGCCCAGATTAAAAAAATGGGCGCGTCATGCGATTGGTCGCGGGAAAAGTTTACGTTCGATCCCGATGTTATCAAGACTGTTTATGCCACGTTCAAAAAATTATCTGATGACGGTTTGTTATATCGTGGCAACCGAATCGTGAGCTGGTGCCCTAAGCATCAGACATCGTTTTCAGATCTGGAAATCAAAGACGAGGACCGTGTTGAGCCTTATTACTACCTCAAATATGGACCTTTTACAATTTCAACATCAAGACCAGAGACAAAATTTGGTGACAAGTATGTCATCATGCACCCGAATGATAAACGTTACGAACAGTACAAACAAGGACAAACGCTCAAACTAGAGTGGATAAATGGAGAGATTGAAGCAACAGTGATTAAAGACGATGCGGTTGACATGACATTCGGTACGGGGGCGATGACCATCACGCCGTGGCATGACCAGGCTGATTTTGAAATTGCCGAGCGGCACGGCTTGGAAAAAGAGCAGGTCATTGACTGGCATGGCAAACTCTTGCCGATTGCGGGAGAATTTGCCGGCCAAAAAATCACTGAAGCTCGCACGAAGATTGTCGAAAAACTGAAATCCAAGGGTCTGCTGGATCATATAGACGAAAACTACAAACACACGGTCAAGACCTGCTATAAGTGCGGCACACTCGTGGAACCGCAGATCAAGCCGCAGTGGTTTGTAAAAATGAAACCCCTGGTGGATAAGTTAATCCCAAAAATCGAATCTGACGAGATAAAATTCATTCCCGAGCACTACAAAAAAATCGTCTTGCACTGGTTGAGCAATATCACAGATTGGAATATTTCTCGGCAGATTGTCTGGGGCATACCCATTCCGGCCTGGCAGGCGCCTGCGCAAACAGGGAAAGAGGGTGCATGGAAGATAAGCGAGGAGTCTCCAGGCGATGGCTGGACGAAAGATCCCGATACGTTTGACACCTGGTTTTCATCCGGGCAGTGGTCATTCGCCGCGTTGCAAGGAAAAGATTTTGATACTTTCTACCCGACTGATGTTCTCGAAACTGCAGGCGAGATTATTTTCTTTTGGATAGCACGTATGCTTATGCTAGGCCTATATCGTAGCGGTAAACTCCCCTTCTCTACTGTATATCTCCACGGTCTTGTACTCGATGCCAAGGGGCAGAAAATGAGCAAAAGCAAGGGGAATGTGATTAACCCGCTTGATTTGACTGGCAAATTTGGCACGGATGCTTTTCGCATAGGATTAGTTATTGGCAACACACCCGGCACTTCACTCGCTCTATCCGAGGACAAAATCAGGGCATACAAGCACTTCGCCAACAAAATTTGGAATATGGCTCGATTCGTAGTATCCAATGCAACAGAAACAAGGCTGGAAAATAAGCCAGAGCTTACAGAACCAGATAAGCATAAATTAGAGGAATTGAATACGCTCATCACTGAAGTTACCAAAGAAATGGATGAATACAAATTCTATCTTGCAGCCGAGAAAATCTATCATTACATCTGGCGTACTCTGGCTGATAAATACATAGAAGAATATAAGCCAATCCTAGCAACCAGTGAATCGGCTCGCTGGACACTCAAAGAACTCTACCTCACGTCCCTGCAACTCCTTCATCCCTTCATGCCTTTCATCACTGAAGAAATATGGGGGATATTGGGCTACCATAAAGATGGGAAATTGCTTATGATTAGTAAGTGGCCAGCTCCTTAAGTGCTTTACAACTATTTTTCATTTTATGTGCGGGAATCTTGCCGCCACTCGTTTGGCTATGGTTCTGGCTCAAAGAAGATACTCGAAGACCGGAACCGCGCAAACTTTTAGTGCTCTCCTTCTTCGCCGGAGCACTCTCGGTACTTTTTGTAGTTCCATTTCAGGCAGCGGCTCAATATATTTTCTCTCCTAATCTTGTTCTACTGCTCGTTTGGGCCACAATTGAAGAAGTGACCAAGTACGCCGTGGCTTTCTTAATAGACTTCAGGAAAAAGGCCTACGATGAACCCATAGATGCCATGATTTATCTTATAACCGTGGCTCTCGGCTTCGCCGCCTTCGAGAATGTCCTGTTTCTTATCAAAAGCATGGTGGCGGGAGGTCTGTCTGTAGGTATTATGACAGCGGGTATGCGTTTCTTGGGTGCATCGCTTCTACACGTCTTCTCTTCGGCCACTCTCGGCGGTATAATTGCTCTGGCTTATTGCAAGTCGAAACGGGAAAGGATTGTCAGTGTCCTAATCGGAATTATGGTTGCCTCGGCATTGCATACTCTTTTCAATTTCTTTATAATGAACGAGTCACTATCAGATGGCTCGGGCAATGTACTTGCGGTATTTGCAGTGCTCTGGGTGGGGGTTATGTGTTTGCTTTTATTTTTTGAAAAGGTCAAAACAATTACTTGTAAACTTTCATAAATATTTATGCCAAAGAAACCATCATTTTTCGAACGCCTGACCGGTAGCCATTACTATGAGGAAGAAGAGAAGGAGATCCACCTGCCAATCAGCGGCAAGAAAGGAAAGGCAGTAGCAGAGGAAGCCGGAAGTGAAGAGAATGAGGGCGAGGGTCAGCTAACCGTTGACGTCTATCAGACACCTGATGAAATTATCATTGAGGCCATGATACCAGCGGTCAAGGCCGACGATCTTGATATTGCCATAACTCGCGAGATGGTCACCATCAAAGGCACTCGCATGCGCGCTAGGAGCGTGGAGGACGATCAATACTTCTTCCGCGAGCTCTTCTGGGGCAGCTTCTCCCGCACCATCTTGCTTCCCCAGGAAGTGGAACCGGACATGGCCGACGCTCGCGAGAAAAGCGGCCTGCTAACCATCGTCCTACCCAAATCCGATCGTAACAAGGAACACAAAATCCGCGTCAAAAGCTCTTCACAGAATTAAAAGCTGGTTATTCGACGGTTAAATGCCAGTTCTCTGGCCGCTCAAGTATGTCTTTGATAGCAGAGAGAAATACTTCGATATCTTCTAAATTTCGGTGGATAATTTCGTAAAGCTCGTCTGGCATTATGTCGGCGTAAAAGTGTACCAGACGATTGCGATACTTAGCCATTTTGGTTAACTTATCCTTGGCGAAAGTGTTTCCCACTATACCTTGTTCCCCCATTTGCATAGCAATTTCGGCATAGGTGGTGGCTTGAGCACCAGGCAGACGCGATAGTATGTGACTGGCAATATGGAATACTCCCTCAAGGGCGCGATGGAGGTGAAATTGTGCTAGTTTGAATCCGACACCATAGCTAAATTCGTCTAGCGAAAGCTCACCCAATTTCCTAAGTTCAGCCAGTTCGGCCTGGATACCATTTACTCTCTTGAGAATAATTTCACGTTCAAGTGGTATCGTCATACGTTAATACGAGCTATAATGCTATGCTCAAATAATGAGCGATGTGGGGCAAAGTCGGAAACATTTTCCATCACCTGCTCGCGATAATTAGCAAACGTCCCTTGCTGATATTCGTACAACAATTGTCCGTGCTTCATCACATGCGATTGCAAATCAAGCGGGGCCTGATGCAGAAAAACTATGTCAATATTCACAGGTGCACCAACTCTTACGGACAAAAGGTCATATATGGCGTCATATAGTTCTGTTCTAGCCGTTCGATCATAAATTAATCCAGGATTTTTAAGTAAAATACCGATATCATAGTCACTCTTTTCGCTAGCCGTACCCACAGCGCGCGAACCAAACAAAATAACGGCACTAATGCCAATCTTCTCTAGTGCGTCCTTATCTCCCTGTTCCAGAGTCAATGTATTGTTAATCTTGTCCATTAGTATATCATAACATACTCGCCATAACATCACAAAATCCGCTATGGTGAATTGATAATCTGTAGATTCTATGTTCCTAGGGATAACCTAGTCAACCCTCAAAAGTGGCAAGTAAATTTGCCGATGGAGTCTTAAATTGCTAGAATAAATCCCATATGCCGAGGTAGCTCAGTTGGTAGAGCATCGCTCTGAAGAAGCGAGGGTCGGCGGTTCGATCCCGCCCCTCGGCACTTGACAATTATCAGTATACGCTGTACTATTCTGGACGGGAGGAAACCCCATGCGAGTCAGACAAACCTTATTGATCGTACTTGCGAGCGTGATTTCGATCTGGTTTATCTGGATGACGGCCACGGGTTGGAACAGGCCCATAGCGGAACCTTTTGCGCGGGGGCTTGGAACGGGATACTGGAACATGCTTTCACTGACGTTTTGCATTAGCGCGATCGCTCTGGTCTGGGTGGCGGCAGTGCTATACCCCGTCATTCACCAGATGCGAGAACCGATCGGGCAATTAGACCGACATGGCAAGCTCGTGCTAAGCGTTTATCTCTGCCAAAAGTGTGGCAAGATCACGCGAAGTGCAGGCAATTGTCCGAAGTGTCACGGTCCTACCCACAAGACCAAGTTCGGGATTTTGACTTCAGGACCCACGCCCAATCAAGATGAGTAGAGGTCGTGACAGTCAGTATGCTTCACTCTATGGACCCGTCACTTCCTGTGGCAGGTCCTTTTTTTATTTTTTTTCTACAACCTCAATACGTCTCTCCCAATTCTTGCTGGGATTAATAATGTAACTAAAATCTTCTGGCAAAATCTGCGTCAAATTCTCTGTAATCGCATACAAGCTCTTCACCTTCTCTAATGTCCCGCGCGGCAATCACACTACCCTCCTCCCCACCTTCATTAGAACTCAGAACATTCGGCGAGTTTGAATGATTGATAAATCTATCATCATCAAAACATAAAATGTACCTCCCAGTTTTGGTACTTAGATAAGCATAATTCATAAATTGCTCTCGCGCTGGTTCTGCAAGTTTATCAACTTCAGTGACTTCAATTTGAAGATCAAACGGGGGGATAAATTTCCAGATTAATTCTCCTTTCATAATGTTCTGGTTCGCAAACAAACCGATTCCATGAACATAGCTCCTTTTGATTTTTGTCCTAACAAACAACATTTCCTGTTCTTCTCATTCCATTATTGACCGGTTATTTTGCCGATACTGTCCTGGATAGTGGAATAGGCTTTGAAGAGAGACTCGAGATATGGTTGCAGGAAATGGTAAGAGGCAACCGCGATTCCGCCGATTACTAACCAATAAAGAATATGAAAGAACGTCGCCCACCTCTGACGCTTACGTACGCCCCGAAGTATCTCATTGTTCTCTTTTTCGAGCTTGAGTAGCTCATCAAGTTTTTGGTTTTCAGACTCAACCATGTGTTTATGATAGTATAGCAAAGTTAGCTGCCGTAGTTCAACGGATAGAACGGGAGTTTCCTAAACTCCAAATGGAGGTCCAATTCCTCCCGGTGGCATCAGGAAACAAGGGTCTTGATAAACAAGCCAACGAAGTAGGCAAGGAGAGCGGCTATACCTCCCACTATTAGCACCTCAAACCCGGAGACGAGAACACCCTTTTTGGTGTAATGACTGCGCAGTGCCCCGATCACGAATAATCCCGCGCCAGTGAAGACAGCCGAGATAGTTAGAGCCCTACTACTTGATAGACCGAACAAAAAGGGAATGAGAGGCACAAGACCGGCAAGGGCGAATGACGAGAACGTGTACCAAGCGCTACGCCAGAGATGCTTAGGGTCGCATTCCACCACATTACCCTCTTTGGCTTCACACTCGCTCTTTGTGCCCAGATAATCGGAAGCGGCCATGGAGAAACCGTCGGCCAGCAAATTGGCGAAACCCACTATCAAAATGACTGTGGACGAGAGACTGGCCCCCACTACGCCCGCCACAACGGCAAATGTAGTGACCATACCGTCATTAGCCCCGTAAACAATATCCTTAATATATTTTCGCAATTGCATCTTGGTCGTCTTGCTTTCCTACCCTGTTACGCTTAATCATACCGCACTTAACACACTTATGTTGGATCTTGTTCTCATCAGTAGTGTAGAGGACGCCGAATGGCTGCATCAAGCCATTGCAATTATTAGCCCGATCCCCCGGCTCATTGTCCACATGGAGACTGTAGAGGCAGCGAGGACAGTGATTAGTGTAGCCATCCCCTACCACATCCGCGCCACAACGCTCGCAGGTGAAGTCCTCAATTACACGCCTGAATGATGCTGACATAATTTATAACTAAAAAATGCGAGATACGGGAATCGAACCCGTGTCCCCTGCTTGGGAAGCAGGTATCCTGCCACTAAACGAATCTCGCATGCTGTAACTAACATCATTAGTACTGTACATCTAAGGTTTAGTATCGGCTTCCTCGTCAAGGATTATGATTAATTCTTCACCGGGTTTGGCAACCTGGAAGTTTTTGCGCACTTCTGCTTCCCAACCTCGCTCGGTCTTGAGACCAGCCACTGAAGCTTCCAGCTCTTTATTCCTTTTTTCCAAATTCTGGTATCTGGACTGTGCTTCATTACGCTCTTTCCTGTTGCGATTCCACCTTTCGTAAACTCCCCAGACTGATCGAGAGAAGTACAAAATGACAATAGCAAGCACAATGATGGCCGGCCAGGAATAGGCCAACCTTCTCCATCCATGATATACCCGTGCTCGTTTTGCTTGAAATAACTTCACTCTCCTATTATACTCTTACTATGCTATTCGAAAAGAAAAATCAAAAACGCCTAAAAATCTTCTGGACCGTCATGGCACTTATTTTGGCTGTCTCCATGGTCCTCTTATACATACCTAGTCTGTTCAGATAGAAACGATTCACGAAGCAAGATTCACGATTCATGAATGGAGATGGGAAAATAAGAGAGTTTACAGATTTGAGAGCCTGGCAGGAGGCTCACAAATTAGTTATCCTGATATATAACACTACCAAGAAGTTTCCGAAAGACGAAATCTTCGGCCTATCTAGTCAAATGCGCCGGGCTGCTATCTCGATAACTTCTAACATTGCCGAGGGATTCGGGAGGCATGGATATAAAGAGAAAATCCAGTTTTATTATCTCGCCCATGGCTCTTTAACAGAGCTCAAAAATCAAATATTCGCCGCCAGAGATACAGACCTAATGTCGCAGAGTGACGCAGAATCTCTTCTCGAACAATTACGGACCACGCACCAACTTCTCCAAGGCCTAATCAAAAAATCCAAAGAGTATCTTAAAGATATATAATCGGAGATTAGAAGCAGGTGGTATCGTTTATGGTGCGAAACGCGAGTGGATGGATAGGTATTTCAGGAATGAGAAAGCCCGCCTCGCTCTGTCTGTCGTTCGCCAGTTGGCGGAGACAAATCGGAACAGGCGGGCCACGAAAGAGGAACCAGTGAGGCCTGAAGCCCGATGTCGTCAGCTCAATAGTTTACTGGGACACAGCCGATGGCCAGAGGCGAGAGCGTGAACGCGATCAGTAGAAACGACGTCGCGCAGACTCCCACCTATTTCACCCCGTTCCTCTTGGGTCCATAGGCGATCCCGAACGTGACAAGCTCGACACCGCTGACGACGATCGAAAGGAACATACAGATGATGACCGTCATGATCTGACCCCCATCGTTCCCAACGTTGATGGTACCCTGATTCTGCCAGTATCCGCCGAGAATAACTCCGGCCATCAGCGCGAAGAAGAGTGCCATGGCCCACGCGAAAGCACAGATGATCTTCATGTTAATACCTCCTCCGAGCCAAAGTGACATTACGCACCATGCGCTTGTCCTTGGCCCTATAAAAACCCCAATTCTTAGAGCCTTAAACAGGGCCAAGAACAGGGATTTATGAAGAACTGCTAGCCGAGAACTTAGCAAAAAACCCTGACAAAGTCAAGTATTTTGGTGTTGTAAAAGACGGAATTTTCTATTCGTGAATCGTGCTTCTTGAATCGTGACTCATCCCCTAGGCTTTGGTCATACCCAAATAGGCTTTTGGGGGAATGCTAACACTGCCCCGGGATTGCATTTTCTTTTTGCCTTTTTTTTGTTTTTCGCGGAGCTTCATTTTGCGAGTGATGTCGCCACCGTATAAGTAATCTGTGACATCTTTACGCATAGCGCTTTTGCGTCTTGCCGCAATAATCCGGCCCAGGGCTTTGGCCTGAATCTTAACCTCAATCATTTGCTTAGGTATTAACTCCTCAAGTTTATCGACAGTAGCATTTGCTTCACTCTCTATTCTCCGACGCGAAACAACCCGCGAGAAAGCAGCGATACGTTCATCATTTACAAGCAAATCTAGTCGAGCGATATCTGCTTTACGCAATTCACCAATCTTGTACGAGAGCGAAGCATAGCCACTTGAGACACTCTTCAGTTCATCAAAGAAGCCTCGCATAAGCTCGCGTAGAGGCATCTCGCCTTCTATACTCACCCGCTCTCCAGTCCAATTTTCTACATTAATCTGAACAACTTCATGATCATGAAAGAGCGTTTGGAGCGCTCCGGCATAAGTGCTCGGGGTAATAATCTTGATGCTTACCCATGGTTCATAAACACTCGTATACATACCTTCGTCGGGAAAGTAGACAGCCGAATAAATTTTACTGCGTTTGCCTTTACTATCCTCAATTTCGTAAGTGATAGTGGGCGAAGCAACAATGAGTGAGAGATTAAACTCACGTTTCAATCGTTCGGTGATAATCTCCATATGAAGCATGCCTAAGAAGCCGCAACGGAATCCTCTGCCGAGCGTACCGGAAGATTCTTCTTCGAAAGAGAGTGATGAATCAGAAAGAGATAAGCGCCCCAGAGACTGGCACAAAAGTACAAAATCATTTTGATTCTCGGGATAAACGCTTGCCCAGACCACCGGATCTGGTTTACCAAATCCCGGAAGGCTGGGGGCTTGATGCTGGAGGCTAGTTATTGTGTCACCAATACGGGCCACACCAGGCTCTTTAAGACCAGTGACAATATAGCCGATCTCACCGGTCGAGAGAATACCCGTTGGCACTTCTTCGGGTTTGAAAATGCCCACTTCAATGGCACCGAATTGCTTGCCCGATGAAGCAAATATGAGCTTATTAAGTCGCCTTACTTCTCCACCAAAAACTCTAACAAACAAGATAACTCCTCTGTGGGTGTCGTAAGCAAAATCGAACACTAGAGACTGGGGACTGGAGACTGGAGACTGGATGGGAGGAGGAACTCGTCTGACAATCTCCTCTAACAACTTCTCTACACCTTCACCTGTTTTGCCCGAGACAGAAAGTATTTCTGCCCTCGGGCAGTCAAGCAATCTCACAATTTCATCCTTCACACTCTCCACATCAGCATGCGGCAAATCGATCTTGTTGACCACGGGCACAATGGGTAGATTTTGGGCTCTGGCCATTTCAAGAACCGAGAGTGTCTGGGCTTGCACGCCCTGTGAGGCATCAACTAGCAAGATCGCCCCCTCAACAGCTGTAAGGGCCCGCGACACCTCGTATGAAAAATCAATATGCCCCGGTGTGTCTATCAGATTCAAGATGTATGATTTATGATTTATGATTTTCGATTCGTGATTCGTAAATCGTGATTCATGATTCTCCGGTTCGTATTGCATACGAACCGGTTGCATCTTGATCGTAATGCCGCGCTCGCGTTCGAGATCCATTCGATCAAGAACCTGATCGCGCATTTTACGCTTCTCGATTGTGCCTGTGATCTCAAGCATTCGGTCGGCAAGGGTGGATTTGCCGTGATCAATGTGAGCAATGATAGAGAAATTCCGAATTGTACCTTGATCCATAAAGTTCTGTTAACCCTGATTGATCTCCTCCGGCCCGGGCACACTGACAGGGTAGGCCACACCTCCCTTCCAGAACCTCTTGCGCACCGTAGCATACAGACTTCCTATCTCTTCGTTCTGAAGAGCAATCAATACAAGTGCTCCACAAATTATAGACACTAGCCCAGATAAGAGCCCTTGCATGAATATGCCAGGCAGAGTCTCAAGGTTAAACAAATTATCAAATAGTGCAAGGGCCTCGTATGCAACAGCTCCCATTAGCACAGCCGCATAGAAGGAATGCCTCAAGGTACGCATAATGTCCCTGTTCTCCTGTCCAAACCTACGTGAGAAAAGTATCAGGTAAATAAGAGCTGCCAGAATAATTCCCAGACTATATGCAAGGGGCAGCATTAGTATCACTATTTCTCTGCCACTTATGCCTGTAACACGGAAAAGGGATTCGAAGAAGTAGAAAAAACTTTGAGAATTAGTAAGCACTTCCGTAAATATGTAAGCAAGGCCAATCATTGTAAGTCCTGAAACAATATTAATTACTAGTGGCGTTCTGGTATTGCCTGAGGCGTAATAACCACGTACGAAGAGCAAAACCAAACCTTGAGCAAGCACGGATATTGCGAAGATAGCAAGAGCTGCAGCCGTGAGACGAGTGCTTGTCCAGTCGAAGGCACCAGTGCCTAGAATTGTGCGTACAATCTGGGCCCGCAGAACTACAAAGAGAGCAGTGATAGGTAATGACCAGAAGATGATATTGCGCGCGGCAAGACTGACTTGCTGCCCAAACTCTTTTATTGCCCCACTTGCGAAAAGTCTAGAAAGTGTGGGGAAAGCTGCCATGGAGTAAGAGACACCAATGACGGCAAGGGGTACTGACTGAAGATTGAAGGCGAAATTGAAGACAGAGATCGAACCGGTGGCAATACTCGAAGCCATCGCCGTGAAGAAAATTATAATTATCTGATGGATACCTAAGGTGAGTGTCCGCGGTATAGATACAAGGAAAACTTCCCTCACCTTCGACCAAATTATTGGAAACCTAGGTCGCGGAGCGAAACCGACAGATTTAACAGTAGGCCACTGCACGGCAAAGTGCAGGAAAGCGCCAAATACAACTCCCATAGCAAGACCAGGCAAGCCAAAATGCGGGTAAAGCAAGAGCGCCCCCAAAATAATACCTAGGTTATACAAAACCGGAGACAGAGCGTATATGGCAAAACGCTTGAAAGAATGCACAACACTTGAGATATGGCCGGATAGACCTAGAAAAAGTGGTGAGAGCAAGAGCAGGCGCGAGACTCGTACCAATTCTGCCAGAGCTTCGGGGGAAAATCCGGGAGCCACTAGCGGAGCGAGTCGGGGCATGAATAAATATGCAAGACCTCCCAAAGCGACAAGAAGAGTGATGAAAACAGTAAAGACAGAATCAAGGAAGTCTCTGGCAGCTTTGTCACTCATCTTGAGCTCTCGGGTGAAGTATGGAATCAGAACCGACATAGACACGAGTGAGGCCACACTTACAAACAGAAGATCTGGAATCTTGAAGGCGGCATAGTAAATATCGAGTGTAGCCCCTGCGCCGAAAATATGAGCGAAGATTCTGTCACGGACAAGCGCGAGAACCTGGGAGATGATCGCAGACAGGCCAAGTATAAGAGCCGCCTGATGGAGACTCTCATAACGACGTCCAATTAACTCTCTTAAACGTGAAGCAATCATTCGTTACAAAGGTGGCATACCTGCCGAGAGATTATTCATGATTCTTGTAACATCTGCACTGTCTGGATTGGTTTTGTGAAGTCTGCTGAATTCTTCAAGAGCCTCCGCTATATTACCTAAATAATATTGCGAGAGACCCAAAAAATATCTGGCATCTGCATAATCCGGCCGCTGTTCGATGGCTCTTTCCAGAACTTTTTTAGCTTCTCCATATTCCCCATCTTTGTAGTATAAATACCCAAGACGCAATAAAATATCCGGATCAGAGGGAGAGTATGATACTCCCAGTTCCAAAGCTTTTCTGGCAGTCGGCTCATCACCACCGGAAAGTGCTATCTCTGCCGCAAGTAAATAAGCCGGCACAAAATCTCGCTTGAGTTCCAAAGTCTGATTCAAATATCCTAGAGCAACAGTGCTATCTTGTTTATTCCACTCAAGTCTGGCTTGTTCGTATGGAACTGTTGGGCTTGTGGGATTAAGTTTGAACGCATTCTGGTAGGCAGTTTTTGCTTCTTCATAAGCCCCCTCAATGCCAAGATAAACACTACTGCTGTAAGCTCTACCTAAGGTAATCCAGTTTGAATAATTAGATTTATCCCTGTCACGTGCTGCCACGGCCGCCTCAAGCACTTTGTTATACACTTGCCGGAAATGTTCTCTTAAAGCTTCAACATTATCTCCCGAATCGCTGGAAATAACTTGACCCAGCTCAAGCATGTACTGCACGGTAAGAGCCCGGAAGTACCCATCTTGATCGTCAATTGCAGCAGCCTTTTGCAATGATTCAAGATCCCCTTTCTGATAGAATGCGGCCGCTCGATACATTTGTACATACAAGTAACCCACCGAAGCGACTCCAAGGGAAAACAAAACAATTGCAAGAAATGCCGCCTTGTTTAGAGATGGGAAAATTTTAGTCGAAATTACCAATTCCTTCAATTTGCCACTTTCAATATTTAGAGCGATGAGTAATCCAGTGAAGATAAATGTGAGAGTGATCATTGTGATACCCGGCGTATAAATAAAAGCAAAAGTCCACAAATACAGTACACCCACTGCGGCAACTAGATGATAAACATACTTCTCGCCGGTGTTCTCGGGATTCCTGACATCGATCAATGAAGTGCGTACGACAGAAAACAGAAAGAGTAACCAAAAAAGAAACCCTAAGAGACCCATTGTAACTAAAGTGGTAGGAATATATCCGACACCGAAGTTAAAATCATTCTGCCAGAACAAACCCTCATTCATTCCCTGTGGCTTGTACTTGTGCCAGTCCCGAACAAAAAGATTGGGACCAACTCCAAGCACCGGATCGTGTTTAAGACTCTCTCTCCCAATAACATAAGTACCTTGCCAAGACGGACGTACGTCTGCCGGTGCAACGATGAATCGAGACAGTTGCTTGTCTAGCGGTATCCCAAAGCGACTTGATAAAATAGCAAGCAAGGAGACAGTGATAATTACGAAACAGAAAATTGGTCGACCGCGTTTGAGATATATTTTCAAAACGGCGAGCACCACTGCAAACACAATCATAAGAATCCACACCAGATTAAAATTGACAGCAATCAATGCAGATAACGAAAGAACGCCAACAAATAAACCAACGCGTTGGAAAAAAATGAGTTTCGCTCCAAATTCGACAAAAACAAGCGAGAGTACAGCGATAAAACCAAAAAATATTCCAAGATCGTACCAACTACCTATCGGGTTTGAAGTAGCAATATCGAGCATCCCTCCCCAACTCCAGCTAAGCAATATATGAGAGAGTTGCATAATATAAACCCCAAATGCCGCGGCAAATAGTACAAGATAGGCGTAAGCAATCCGAGAAATAGTGTGGAAATTTATTGCCACCAGATATGTAAGAACGAAAAGAAGAGTCATGATCCAGAATGTCTGGGTATCAAAAATAGTACCCGTAAAGGAGACTCTTGCGTTAGTCGAAAAAATACTGGTGATGAGATACGCGAGCCAGAGGAAGAAAGCAGTCAATAAAATACCCGAACGTGGAATTACAAATATCCCGTCCAAAAGTCTACCGATAAAATAGGACAAAAGAGCCAGTAGTGAGATAATTGTGAGCATTAAAACTTTTTGTCCTGTGATGTCTACAGAACCAGGGAGGAATGCTACTGGCAAGATGAATAAACCTAAAAGGAGCTCGTAAAATAAAACATTATAGAAACTGGCACTTGCCCATCTACTCATATACGATCATAATACCAAAATAATGCCAAATGGCCTAGTTACAATCCGCTCCGCCGCCGAGATCCTCTCCGTTAGTGTTGAGACCCTGCGTAACTGGGATAAGCAGAGCAAGCTCAAGGCCCGGCGGAATCGTAACGGCTACCGTGTATACAACATCTCCGAACTTGAGAAATTCGCCCGCGAACAAGGCCTGCGCCGCCCAAAACCCAGGATTAAGCTGGTTGGCTAGTCCCGATTTCGTTTACGAAATCGAGGATCCCGAAGTAAGCGGGACAAAAACCCCGCCTTGCGGCGGGGTTTTTGATTTGCTGGTGTGTCTATAAGCCGGATTCTGTGCCAAACTGCCGAGTGAAGCGAGATGCAGTTTGTGCATCCCGCCATCGGCGGGATAGCGATGGTCATCTGTCTGGGCCCGGGATCGCTCCCGAGCTCGAGCGTATGCTCCCCTCCTCAATTGCTTTTCAATTGGGGAGGGGCACGATACTTGCACGCGAGTAAGAATTTTGCCGTTGCATCCTCTCGGTTACCCGAAAGATTTATCCCTTGCGGGATACCCCCTTTCTTTCGATCGTGAGCGTCACTGTTCGCATCTCTTGTCTTACGACAGGCAGGCGTTACCTGCTACCCTTCCCCGACCTAATTCGGGATACGTGTCCGGACTTTCCTCCCCAACCATTACGTCAGGGCGACCACCCAACACACCAAAAGAAATCATATCATGCTGTTACTTCTTTGACTAGATCACTCATGGAAACATCCACCTCGCACACGCCTGCCACACAGGCCAGTTCTTTAGCACCTTTTGTTTCATCTTCGTACTCGTAGAGAACAAGTTTAGCAAAGTCGATTTCGGGGAACTTCTTAACCAACTCGTCATACTTTTCTTTAGTAATTTCTTCGTAGGGAGCGAGGCGGTAAACGTGATTTGAGCGGGGCAGGAAAGAGAGGCCACCGATCATATCCCAATTAGCATAAACCCAGTTAGCAACCTGGAGCCATTCATCATCCCCCACCGAGATGGTAGTAGAGGGATTATGCTCGGTGAAATTTTCCTTAACCATTCTCCAGTACTCCAGTTGTTGTATGGCCGTCATATCATCCTTGAAGATAGATTTATCCGGCGCTTTGATTGGGAACTCGAGCACGTAAGTGGTCGCGCTCTCAGCCGTTTGACCAACCTCCGGGAAATATGGCACACCGGCATCCTTCATCATCCGGAAAATCGGATTATGAGCTTCTATGCGCACGCGGCGGATATAATAAGGCGCGTGGCGCGGATGCATGCCGGAGGATGAGTTAAAGAGCTGGGAAGTATTGCCCGAAGGTTTAACGCAGGTGATAGCGGCCGAAGGTCTGATACCGAAGCGGGCAGCATATTCTCTATTTGTCTCAATAGCCACTTCTTTAAGTTTCCTGAAAGTGTTGGGGTTACGCAGAGCCGGACAATCCCACTGACCTGTAATCGAGACACCCAGGAGGGCCTCCTCTTCACAATTTTTCTTCCATTCCGGAGACAGATAGCCGAAGTTAGTAAGCGTGGCCTGATAAGTGCCTAAGATGGCCCCGATGCGCACTTTTTCCATCAGTGTCTCTTCTGTGTCCTCTTTACGAGCACAAACTTCTGTCAGATTGCAGAATTCTTTTGATTTGAGAACAATTTCACCGCAAGGATTGACTCCGGAGCGCCACATATCGCGTTCAAAAAGCTTCCAGCGGCGCACAGGCAATTGCTTCTTGAGACTGCCACGATTCCACATCCCACGCTCACCAGAGCCAGATTTGACTAAATTATTCCACTCATCCAGAAAGACTTCCACGGAGGGCTTTTCGTTGTAAGCAGCCGAATTATTGGCCATAGCCCGATGCTGGTTTTGGAGATAGAACTGTCCATCTTTGGCGTGGCGCATGTCAGTGTCGTCGAGGTCAGAAATGGAAATAAGAGCAGATCGTCGCACGCCGCCAGCTACTACAATCTCCCCCTCCATACATATAATGTCGTGAACGTCGAGCGAAGTCAGTCGTCGGCCTTGGCGCGAGAGCATCCGCTCACGAGTAAAGGCAAGTAGGCGCCGTAAAGGATCGGGTCCAGAAGCGCGACCACCCATTGTTACAAGACGTGCTCCGGCAGGTCTGATTTGTGAGAAATCGAATTCAACACCAAGACCTTTTGACCAAGTTTCCATGCCGTGCACCAGAGAGTCAGCCCAACCCTCCTTCGAATCCTTAATCACATAGGTGGGCACTTTTTTGCCCGTTTGACGTTCGATCATTGGGAGTAAACCTACTGTTTGTTGCTCGACAGAAAAACCCAAGCCGGTGCCACACATCGAGATATACATAATCTCGCCAAAATCCTGCCAACTAGAAGGTGCGACATAAGAACAATTGTATGCGCAAACATTACTCTTGCGGGCGGCCGATCCGGCTGACCAGAATAATCGCATCGAACCCATCGAGCGCATGCGGAGCATCGAGTCACGAATCTCGACGTATTCATCTTCACGTAATTTATCGCCAAGATTCTCACGCATGAAGTTCATATAACGATCAACCGTCTCGATCCATGTCTCACGACGATTCTCTTCGGGCACCCACTTAGAATAGGTGGTATAATAAACCAGTTCAGAAAGCTTGTTAGAAAAGTATGCAGCCGACTCCGCGGCCAGTTCCCTGACCTTCTCCGGTACCTCGCGGGCAGCCGCTCGCATCTCCGCATGTTTCTGCCGATAAAGAATATAACCCTTGGCCGCAGCCGCAAATTTATTTAAAATTAGCTGCTTCTCCACCAAATCCTGGATTTGCTCAACCGTGGGGACAAAATTCCTGCTCAATTTATGTAAATGCAAAAGTTCCGCCATCACTCCATCACGCACAAGCTCGGGTGCCCCTTCTCGCAATTCCCCTGCCTCATTCATCGCTTTACTTACTGCAATCGTAATTCTTTCTTTATCAAAAGGCACAATCCGGCCATCGCGCTTAACAATTTGTTTAGGCCAAACAGATTTAACTGTAGATATCCTGCTTGCCCCGCGAAGCTTTAGCGAAGTGGGACGACCTTTCGAAGAGAGCCTACGCATTGCTGTCCTAGCCATTTGTCTATGAACTAATTGATAAAGTTAATCTATTCTACTCCCACCCACGCAATACCAAAAACTCTCCCAATCTGTGGACAAACTACCTGAGATACGCCTAGACTGCAGGATCACCAAATGATCCCTACTTTTGATGTGCTTAGATTTTGTTGTACCTACTCTAGAATAATTACCTCACCATCTCTAATGGCCTTACAAGCTATATTGTTTTCCTTACAATAAGCGATCTCTTTCTCGATATCTGCTGATTCAGGGTGATTAGAATCCCAATGCGGCATGAAGGCCCAATCAACAAATCCTAATCCTTCCCATATCACTTCTTTCTGAGCTGGATATGGAGTATCAATCTTGTCTACAATTTCGTAGCTCCTAAGACTTGGCGCAAGAACACATCCAGCAGCGCTGTAGCCCGCATAGAGAAAATCGGTGTCGCGAAGCTCTTTCAAAATCTCGTCGAGTCCACTGTATGATACTTCGAGCCGTGAGAGCTCTGATTTAGCTCGAAGATTACTGACAATTTCGCGGTTCCAAAACCTTTATTTCTCGTGTACGGAATTCCGTCGGGGAATAATAATCTTTGGAACCTCGGACGCGTTTCGGGCCGCAGGTCAAACCACTGCCGGCCGAGATCGCGCAAAAAGGCGGTGGCATAGGCTAGGGCGGCTTCAATATCAAACTGATCAATTTTGCATTCGGCCATTGATATCTTTACGGCCGCCACTTG
>Ga0209542_10002799_pt1 | contig 38460 bp, 41 predicted proteins | sample RifCSPhighO2_01_FD_184028 | JGI IMG/M metagenome (GOLD analysis project Ga0209542, IMG submission 184028) | Soil microbial communities from Rifle, Colorado - Rifle CSP2_plank highO2_0.1 (SPAdes) (version 2) | ecosystem: Environmental > Terrestrial > Deep subsurface > Rock core/Sediment ... | reverse complement strand
TCCTATCTTTTAAAATGAAGCACACGATTCGCGTTACTTTTATTCTTCTTGCCATGTTTTTTATTACACAATTAATCGGAATTTTTGTGGTTTCACAATATGCCCCGGTTATTACTCAATCAACAGATGAACAGGGAAATCTAATAAATGAAACTTCTCATAATCTGCCTTTTGGTTTAGACCCTCCTGAAGAGGTCCAGCCTCGGAACGCATTAGTTTCAATAATTATTGCAATTATATTTGCGGCATTTTTAATGCTCATTTTTATGAAGTATAAATTTGAGCTAATTCTAAGAGTTTGGTTTTTTCTGGTTTTCACTTTAGCTCTAAGCATAACGATAAACTCTGTTTTAATAGGGAAAACTTACGGAATAATAATCTCCCTGATTGTTGCTCTGCCTCTGACCTTTCTAAAGGTTTTCAGGAGAAATATGACTATCCACAATCTTACAGAGCTTGGAATTTATCCGGGAATTGCCGCAATTTTTGTACCTCTCTTCAATATTTGGGCAGTCGTGGTTTTATTAATAGCTATTTCTATATACGACATTTATGCAGTCTGGCACGCGGGGTTCATGCAAAAAATGGCGCATTACCAAATTAACAATGTAAAAACTTTTGCAGGTTTCTTCATACCATATATTGGAAAAAAAGAAAAGGAATTAATGAAAAAAGCAAGAAGCTCAAAATCTAAAAATAAAAAAGAAAAAAGAATTAAAGTAAACGTGGCAATTCTTGGCGGAGGGGACGTTTTGTTTCCGATTGTTCTGGCTGGCGTTGTGTTTTTCCAGCTTGGCCTGGTGCAGGCAATTTTAATTTCCATCGGTGCAACGATTGCCTTGGGCACATTGTTTTACTATTCGCAAAAAGGTAAATTTTATCCTGCGATGCCTTTCATTACAGCGGGTTGTTTCCTTGCTCTTGCGGTTGCTTATTTGATTTAATCGCTCTGAATAATTTCTAACTCCGTGCTCTTTCTGGCCTCTTCAATCATAAGCTCGTAACCCTTTAGGTCGCCTTCCTCAAATAGAATAATGTTCCTCCCACTTCTATAATTGAGAGTTGTCGGAACATCATGCACCCAAACAGGAATATTCTTAATTTCACAGCCAACTCTGACAGTCCTGCCTCTAATTACCGGAGTGAATATTAATTGTCCTCTTTCATTAATTCCTCGATAATATCCCCTTATATGGGTGTCATGAACAGCTTGAACTGTAACAAACTTACCTCTATAAATCTTGTAGGGGTCTTCAGATATATCTAAAAATGTTGCTCCAATAATCTCTTCCAATTCAGTCTTTGGAGTTTCCTCTCGCACCATCGTATGATGTTGAAAACCCAATATTTCAAAAGCCATAACTTTCTATAAATTAATAAGTTATAAAACTTTCTAATTAACCATTTCTTAGTTACAACATTAGAAAACTTTAAATACTCAGAATATGTCGCTCCTTTATGATGATAAAGCAAAATTTAGTAGGAAAAATCAAGGAATATTTCGATCTCAATATTTACGAAACTAAAGTCTGGATAGCTTTGCTTTCAAAAGGCGTTGCTTCAGCAGGGGAAGTTGCATCAATTTCAGGGGTTCCGAGGTCAAGAACATACGACGTTCTTGAATCTTTAGAGAAGAGGGGATTTGCCATAGTTCAAATCGGAAAGCCCGTAAAATACTTGGCCGTTAAACCAACCGAAGTCCTAGAAAAAATGAAATCTTTAACTTTGACAGAAGCGCAGGAAAAAGTCAAAACACTTTCCACATTAAAAGATACTCAGGAATACGAAGAATTGGAATTATTGCATAAAAATGGAATTTCTCCAATCAAAACTCACGAAATAACCGGCTCTCTAAAGGGGCGTTCAAATATAGTAACAAGACTTCGCGAGCTTGTTCAAAACGCAAAAAAAGAGTTATTGATAGCAACCTCTATTCCTGATTTCGAAGATAAAGGGAGGGTTTTATTTCCGGCAATTGAAGAAGCTGTAAAGAGAAACGTCAAGATAAAAATTAATTTCTCCGACTCTCCTGAAAAAATAAAAAAGGCAAAATTAAAGCTCGACCCTTCAATTAAAGTTTCAGCAAGCAATTCCGACTCAAGAATGTATATTTCAGACAAGAAAGAAGTCCTTTTCATGATAACTTCAGAAAACTCAGAAGAAGAAATGGGTGTATGGTTAAACTCGCCTTTCTTCGCATCTTCATTGGTAAATATGGCTTCCTCTCCAAAGAATCTAAAAGATTAAATACTAAACAAGAAACATTACGAGGTAAATTAATTTAATCCCTAAACTCAATACCCACAATTCCCATTTCCCCCAATTTGCCTTTATTCTCCACAAAGTAATTTTTCAGGAAATCCGCGGCGCTAAAATCAATCTTCACACGTGAATGCATAAAACCATTCTTCTCAAATGTTTCTTTATTTCTTCTCTTGAATTCTTTCACACTTTTTTCCATTTTCAGAGGCGGACCAATCCTAACAATTTCCTTCTTAGACTTTAAAACAAAATATATTTCAGCTTTATTTCCTGCACCTTTATAATCAAATTCACTTTCCAAAATATCAAAATACTTCTTTAATTCACCAGTTAAAAAATTAGAGAATTTTTTCATCTTTGTCCCCGCGATATCTCCTTCTTGCCTGTTCGTCTCAAGAATTAAATGTAAAAATTCTGCTTTTCTTTTTTTAGCAATTGCTTTAATATTACCCACATCTAATTTCTTCATATAAAAAAATTTCTCGCTTGGCCTTGATAAAAATTTCAGCGCAATTTCCTGAAATTTTTCAAAAGTCCCTCCGGATAAAGCAGCTAAAACATTTCTTTCTTTCCACGTCGGGTCAACCAGAATAATTGGCCCATGAATTTTGCTCTCATTTAAATTAAATAAAATTTCTTCTTTTTTCTTGTAATGTTTTTTAGGGTCAATAATTAATCTCTCGCTTTTTTTAACTTTAACAAGCGACTTCAGCATTTTTTCGAAACTTCCGTAATTAATAATCAAACACTCAATTCCATAGCCGGAAAAACCATTTATGTACGACTCTGCTCCATAAATTCCGTTGCACTTGAAAAAAGTTTTTGCCAGAGAAACTTCAGAGTTCAGTTTTCCTTTGATTTTTCTTCTGACATAATTTACATGAAAATAACTCTGGTCAGTCACATTCTGCGCCTCGCCAACTCTTTTGATTCTTAATACGGGAATAATTTCAAAAGTAAGATTATCCCATTCAGAAACTCTAAAATAATCCCTGCTCCCATGAACTTTTTTCGAGAGCATATCAAGGCCTTCAACAATTTTTTCCAGCTGTTCAGATAAATGTTCCTGTTCCTTCCATCCAAATCTGATAAAAATATCTATATCATAATCTTCTTCCTTGGCGAGAGTGCCTTTGGCAAAACTTCCCCCGACAAAAACGTCCGCATCAAATTTATTTTTCACAATTTCTCTCTTTAATTTTTCAACAATTTCTTTTGTTTTTTCCTCCAAAAATTTTAGCTCTTCTTTGCTTGGAGAGAAATTCAAATTTTTTATTAATTTTCTAATATTCATTAATAAGACAGGCAAAAAAAGCTTTTAATCTTTCCTCTCTTTGAAACTTGAAGAAAGGTCAATTATATATTTCCCATCCTCTAACTTATAAACTCGGGGTTTATCGGTGGCAAAAAGGTTGCCTACATCAACGATATATTTTCCAGACTTGATGACTTTCACACTTTCAAAATCCAGAAAGACAGGAACCTCTTCATCCTCAAATCCTGCAATCTCCCTCACTTCTTTTTCTATCTGTTGTTTCTCTGCCGCGCCAAGCTCAATTTCTTCGGAGATTTCCTGTTCTTTTATCCTCTGCAACTGGTCATTTCTTATATAGAAGAAAAACTTCCTTCCGCACTCATCACAGCCGTTTAGAACCTGCTCAGAGCCGTCATCATACATCTTTGAACAGTTGACGCACTTATATGGCATAGTTCACAAAAACAGTTTGAATTAATAAATATTTATGTTCAATTAAGCATTAACTCTAATTTCTTAGGGTCTCTTTTAATTTCTTTTATAACTGAAGCAGGCCCAATCACCGTCAGACTGCTGTTATCCCCAACAAGTCTTTTAGCAAACCCATATTTCATCCTTACAATTAAACTTTCGTCTCTCAGGTTAGGCTCTATAACTGCTAATTCAATTCCCTTAAAGCTTTTAATGTGGTCAACCATCGCCATTGTGTCTTCAATTAATCTCGCTTCTTCTTCAGGGCGCAAACGTCCATGCAAAATCACAATTTTATTTCCGAGAACTAAATTCAAGACTTTCTTTACTCTTTCAGAAATTGACAGGTTGCTAACCTCTGAGAAAGGAATTACATGCAGGCTTAAACCTTTTATTCTTTTCGAATTTCCGTTATTTATTATATTATTTGTTTTCTTTTTCATTTTCAAACTTTTTTCGCCAATCTAAATAGGGATTCATAAAATTCCTCCATATTTTTACCTTCTTTAGCTGAAATCCCAACAATTTCATATTCGGGGAATGCCTTTTCAATTCTTTTAACATCTGACTTCTTTAAATCTGTTTTGTTCGCTGCAATCAGCACAGGAATTTTTCTTGCAACAAGATTTCCTATTATTGTAATATTAACCTGAGAATAAGGATTCTCAGTTGCGTCTAATACCACAATAACTGCGTTAACGTCGTCCAGCCATTGTATTGCTTCAATAATTCCCTGCGTTGCTTCTTTCGCTCTTTTCTTAGCGCCTGCTTTTTTCATCCCGAATTTCAGGAAATTTTCATAATCTATTTTTGTGGCGATTCCCGGCGTATCGATAAGTTTGAACATCAGAGTTTTACCTTTATATTTTATTTCAACTTCTTCTTTTACTTGGACTTTTCTTGTCTCATGAGGGACATGGCTGACATTTCCTATTTCTTCTCCTGTCCAGTCCTTACAAATTCTATTTGCCAAAGAAGTTTTTCCAGCATTGGGCGGACCATAAAAGCCAATCCTTAGCTTCTCTCTTTTCTTAAATAATCCTCCAAAAATTCTCTGTGAGAATTTCTTAAGTATCTTAAACATATCATTCAATACATAAGTTGTTTAATAAATCTTGTGTCTTGCTTTTGTCGCATCTTTTCATTTTACTCTGATTTTTTATTTAATTCTATTTGAGATAATATCATTCCAACAGGGCTAACAAATATCAATAATAAAAAAAGACCAGCCACGCTAAATCCAGTTAATTCATTTATTGCCTTGCTGTATTTATAATAATAAAATAAAAAGATAATGGAATTAAGAAAAATTAGAAATATTAATAATATAAGATAGATAATGCCAAAATTAAAATCTATTAAATAATAACTAAATGTTCCAATTAACATGAAAATAAAAGTAATTACTGGCAATAATAAAAGCTTAGGGTTAGGTGCAGATTTGGTATTTTTTCTTAATTCATTTGTTGTAGACACGAGCCAATATATTGAATAAATGCCAAATGTAATAATTGAGAATAATAATACCAAAAACGGGTTTCTTTTCTTTATTTTACCATAAATCTTTTTCGATGCAAATTTTTGTGTTTGATGATTTGTTGTAGAATTCCTCCCAAAAAATCGCGCATCCACAGGAGCTCCTTGCCTGCGCTCAATTTCCTCTTTTACTTTTTTGTTTTCAACAAACTTAAACAGAGGAATCTCCCACATTCCCGTTCTCTTACCGTCTATTTTTCTAAAAACATAAGTTATTTGCTCCTTACTCCATTTTCTTCCTTTCAATTTCTCTTTAGTCTCATTATCTCCAATCTCTGACTTTCTGGAATTATAAATAAAATTAATCAGATTGTATAAATCGTCAGGATTATTGAACAAATGTTTCTCATAATATCTCTTGTACCACGATTGAAGAAAAACATAGGCTCCAAGAAAAACAATAAAAAGAATAATCATGGCTATTATGAAGAGACCCCATCTGAAATTTCCCTCTTGGTCAACGAAACCACCGTAAGGCTTTCCAGAAGTTCCAAGTTCAGTCAATGAAGGGGATAGATAAGCGCCAAGTTCCAAAATTTCCGGAGCAGTTTCTCCAACTATCAAAAATTCAATTGATTCTTGGTCGGATTCACCGTTGATAACAAAATATGTGGCGCTGCTTGAGCTAATTTCAAGTGGCTGCTGGGAAGAGCCCATTTTAATTGAGCCCACAGGAACATTTATTATCAAATATGAAGTTCCGACGCTTGCGCCAATTTTCTTTCGGAGTTCTATTTCATATTTTTTCAAAATAATTTTCTCTCCTGAATCTCTGAACGAGGCAATATTTTCAAATCTAATCGACACATCATAACTTTCAGAAAGCCAGGAAACAAGACTGCCAATAATTTCATTCCTGTCACCTGCCTCAACACGGGATATTTCTCCTATATGCGTTAAATCAATGTTCTCAAATCCAACATCAATGGGTAAGCTCCCGCTCTCAATTGTTGAAATAGAAAAAGGAACATCTAACTCAATCAATCTTTCAACAATCTCCATATATTCTTCATCCTCTGCGTTTTGCCCAAGTAATTCATAGTCTTCTTCTATAATGCTCAAACTATGTTCCGCACCAGCTATCTCTGTCTCTTCCTCCAATTTTGTTTTAACCCACGTCGGATAAGCAGAAATTTCATCTTTTATGTTTACTATTCTTTCCTTATAGTCTGTTATTGTTTTTGCTGCTGAAGTTTTTGGGTCTCCAACTATGACTGGAAAAATCTTGACAGAAATACTTCCGCTTGAGTTTGTTGCGCTGACTTTCAGGTTAAACTCTCCTTGCTCAGAATAAACATGGGCCGCAGAATCGCTGTTTGAATTAACTCCGGCGCTTCCATCGCCAAAATCCCATTTAGAAGAAGAAATTTCCGCGCCGAAAATTCTAAAACTGACTTGTCTTCCCAAAAGAGCAAATCTTGGTCCGACGTTAAATTCAAAACCCTTTTCGATTTCTATTTCCTCTTCTGCAATTTTAAAGCCGTCAAATTCTAATTTAAAGTCATGCTCTCCGGGAGAATTTGGGACTTCAAATTTCATTTTCTCGACGTCCAAATCTAAAAATCTTTGCGTGGAAATTAGGGGCTCGGATTTTTCCAGCAGATAAATTTTATTGTCGTCAAAAGACTGGCCGTCTGTAATATATTCGACAAAGCCATTGTTTGCGTTTACACCTAAACTACCGTTAACTTCAATCGGAATAACACATCCCCCATCACCACAATTATCACCGTAAGTTTCTGTTAAATAATCTACAGCGTCTTCAAACAAATCTCTGCCCGTGAAAGCCTGATAAGTTTTTGAATTTATTACACCGTTTCCGACGCTGCTGTAACTCATTGCCTGAGCGAAAATCTCATAATCTCTCTCCATCTCAATTTCATTTTCTGAGGGATTTCCCTCGCCGCCGCACGAATCTTCAGCACCATCCCGGGATCTAATTTTATATTCATTTCCTTTAGTTGCTTTTACACAAACAAAAGCGTTGAAACTTTCAAAAGAAGAAAATAAATTTATTTGACTTTTTGCAATGCATCCGGCCTCTTGTAAGGTATTTACTATGAAGTTATTTCCGCTAATGTCGCATGAGCCGGTAAATACGCTTCGGTTGTCAGAATCTATTTTATAAAAATTAATCACTAAAGGGCCTGCATTTTCATTAATCTTTTTGGCTTTGACTCCAATTTTATAAGCCGGAGCAGGAGGAATTTTATCTATCCTCTCGCAATAGCTTGAATCTGAACGTATATTTGGTTCAATATCTTTAACGTAGGAATCTTCCTTAAAACATCCATAGCTCTTGAAACAACCTTCTTGACTGTAGTGCGTGTTATAAAAATCTATTTTTCCGTCGCCAAATAGGTCAAGAGTTACCTGATTATCACAGCTTGGAGCATCATTTATCGCTGAAATTGAGAAAGTAAGATTTTCAATTTCTTCAACCCCATCGCCTTCTAATTTAAATCCAAAAGATTTTCCTACGCCTGCCTCCAAACTTTCTCTTCCTTCTTCCCCGTCCCCGGTTTTATAAGTCACACCACAACTGCTTGGCTGGCATTCAAAATCCTCACCGGAAACATAACTCATCTCCTTTAACAGCTCTACCAAACTTATTCCTCCATCAAAATTGCTCTCAAACATTGAATTTATTTGTTCTGAAAAATTCATACTTATTCTGCCGCTGACAAATTCTCCGTCGAAATAGTTTTTTTCTATTATTGTTTTGTTATCATCTATCTGAAATCTTGCACTAACTATATTAATCGTTATAACGAACAGCAAAACAAGGAACAAGCCAAGCCAAGCCCTTTTCATTTTCCCTCTTTTTTTCTGTGCAAAATTAAGTAAATTAAACCTATCACAACAAGACTAATTACAAGATTTAATTTATTAAAGAAAGGAAGGACTATAACTTTCGGACATTGCACTTGCTTAACACATTCAGGAGCCCCATCACAAGGACCTTCACATTCTTCAATAGGTCCCCCGTTAACATTTATTACTCTTATTCTCACATTTCTAAACAAATCGTCAGGACCACATTCACCTTCATATTCATATTCTAATCTACATTCTATTCCACCATCTACCCTCACACTCTGACATTCCTCTTCCTCATCTGACCACTTACATGAAAATCCAAATTCATTTTGTTGTGCATTAGCGCAATCTAATTCACATGAGCGACTTGTAAACTCATTGAGATCTCCATCATAACCAAAACCTTCAGCTCCATGTAAATTATACTCTTCCGTAAACTCATTATATTCATCACAAAGAGAAACTACAAGAATTTCTGGTGGTTCTCCTTCATAAGTCTTTGTAAATGGTGCGTATCCGCCATTTTCAGGCAAGTTACAGAAATCATCTCCTCCACCCCCATCATCACATTGACTAACATCAATTTCACATTCATTTGTGCAAATTAAATCTCCTCTTTCATATCGATTATCATACTCTTTACATTGATCTACTCCATTTCCATAACCTCCAAAATCATCTCCGTCACATTCTTCATCACCTTCTCTTATATCATTTCCACATTCTGGTTCTATCGGCGGCGCCTCACCACTGGAACAACACAATTTATAAGGATAATTTGCTCTTCCAGGAAGTGCAAGATGTGCATTGGTCGTGTCAGAAAGCATCAAAATAGCAACAGAATTATCAGGACATACGTTCCCTGAACTTATCAAAGTACAACTCAAATCTCCATATTTCACAAGGGTATTATAATTGACCCCATTAGGCCCTTCAGCATGCGCATTTGTTGCTCCAGATAATCTCAAAACCAATCCCCCATCATGCGGATTTTGTCCTTCCCACTTCCCTCCAAAATAATCATCGAAACAAACATCTCTGTTGATATTGGGATTTTGAAAACCATTCGCGTTATATGTTTCACCGTGCGCATTGCTCTCCGCACTTAATTTAAGAATTAACTGGCTTTCATCATTATTGCAAGAATCAGGAGAAAACTGCACATCTCCCTGTCCGTTAAAAACAAAAAATCCTGCCGTCACAATACCAGTTATTAAAAGAATAACAATGACTTCTACACTAATACCTCTCATTCTGATTAAACAGAACCCAACTTTATAAAGTTTATTTAAGCTCTCCAAAGGAAAATTCTAACTTTTTTTGGGTCAAATCTTGGCTCTTCAATACTCGTGCTAATAACTCTCTCCGCAACATAAATGTCCTTAGAATTCTCTGGAGCTTCAGTTAAAGAACACAAATCATCCAGTTCACAAATTTTTATCTCAAATTTCAAAGAAGGATTTTCAATTCTATCATCAACAAAACTCTCAAGTTCCCCCAAAACATTTTCTCCTCCCACTATCTTTCTCCTAAACCCTTCATCATGAGCAATCTCGTTTAAAATCTGAGGCAAAATCTCCGACAAGTCTTTTCTTTCTTCAAAATCCTGCCTCGAAGCTAAAATAATTAAAGAACCCAAAACAAGAATAATTGCAATAGTCGCTTCGACAACTCTCATAAATCCTCTGTTATTCATCACCACAATATTACCTCCAATTTAGCAAAAACTAAAACCAACTCTCCTCCTTCATTTTCTTTCAAAACTTCAACTCTTCTTGCTTCAACAAAACTATCCAAATTGCTCGGAATTTCTCTCAAGCCCTCTATTTTTTCCTCCTCAGAAAAAACAAGTCTGTATCCAAAATTAATTCTATTTGGCAGATTAAATTCCTCTTTCAAACCTTCATAATCTGTCCTGTACTTTCTGGAAAGTTCTAATATTCTTTTCTCAGAAATCACTTTTCTTTTTTCAGAAGAAGAAATCTCATAATATTCTTCATTAAACACCCCTGCCCCGACACTACCTTTTTCAAATTCTTCGCTAAAACTAACACTAACAAACTCAATTTCCTTCCATCCCACGTCGGAAAAAACCGAGACAACATCTCCATCTCTCGAGGAATCCAAAACCATACCTTCGGAAGTTTCAACTTTACTATTCAATCCTGCAGGAATTCCAGATATATCTAAGGCCAAAATCTCAATCCCCTCAATCCCCTCGTTATCATTATTTATCTTAATATTCACAACCTCAAAAGGAATTTCACTTGCTCGCACTATCTCGCTAAAAACATAACCCATTGAAGTATCAATCAAATTATCAGAATTTCCCGGATTAAAAAAAACCAATGCAAAAGCTATAGCAACAACAAAAAGCACAAATGACAAAATAACTTCGACATGATTTATTCCTCTTTTATCAAACATAGGACAAAACAACTAATTAGATTTATTAAATTATGCTCTTATCATTATTAATGAAAAAACAATTAATTTTAAAGATAAAAGAAAAAAAAGAGCTTTCAGGAATTGAAGATTCAGTTGTTGAAAAAACACTCAACAATTACCTGGAAAAATACAGGATAAATTTCGAAAAAATTTCAAAAAAGGAGATGAAATTAATTGTAAAAGAAGTTCGTGCAGTTCTAAGAAATATTGTAGGCCAATATCGGGCATCTCTAAAGAGCAAGGAAAAACTTCTGAATTCAAACTCAATCCACAAGCTTCTTAGCACGCACTCTTCAACAAAAGAAAGAATGCCTCACTACACAGAGCTAAAAGAAAAAATAAGCGAGATAAATCCAAAGTCAATCTTGGATTTAGGATGTGGATTAAACCCTATTGCGTTGGCAAATAAAAAAATAAAATATTATGCGTCAGATATAAATGAAGAGGATTTAGAAATAATAAAAAAATATTTCTCAAAAAATAAATTCAAAGGACAGGTCTTTGTGCATGACTTAACACAAACAGAAAAAACTCTTCCGAAAGCAGACCTTTGTCTTTTGTTCAAGGTTCTCGATGTAATAGATACAAAAAACCACACCCTCTCAAAAGAGATAATAATCAAAACGCCTTGCAAGGCATTTCTCGTCAGTTTCGCAACAAAAAAACTTTCCGGAAAATCAATGTCGAGTCCAAAAAGATTCTGGTTTGAAAATCTTCTGATGCGCTTAAAAATTGAATTCGAAAAATTCTTTACCAATAATGAAGTTTTTTATTTCTTCAAAAAATTAAACTAAAAATAAATTAGCTCCTGTTGAAACTAAAAATGATGTAATCATCAGAATAAATGAATGTTTAATTCCCGCTTTCAAAGTTCCTTCAGTCAACTTGCCAACTACGAGCCCCACAAATAATCCTTGAGCCAGCAATAAATAAAGAAAAGGTCTGGTAAGTTCATCAGCAGACAATCTTCCTTCCTTAACCTGATTATTTTCTATGTCTTCTATATTGCCTGTAAAGCTGGAAAAGTCACCGACTCCTTCGGTAAGGGGAATTATCTTGAATTCCATAACTAAAACAATCCCTATAAATATAAAATAAATAATATATCCCTGAACCATTAAGCCGTAAATCGCTGACTTCCTTTCTTTCTTCAGTTTTTCAACTTCAGAAATTGACTTCGCTGTAGAGTCCAAAATATAATCTATTTCTCCTCCTGCCTTTTCAGCCTCGCTTATCAGGGCAATCGCTCTTTTTACAACCGGGCTTCCCACATCTTCTGCAAAATTCTTTAAGGACTTATCGACAGGAATGCCTAATTCAATTTGATTAGCCAACTTTTTTACATGGGGGTTCAAAACGCCGTAATTTTTCGCCCTCATATTTGCTATGCCTTTGCTTATAGGAGTTCCTATCGCCACACTCTCCGCCAGATTTCTCGTGAACTCCAAAAACATTTCATTCATTTTTTGTTCATTTTTTCCTTCAATAGTCAGACCAATAACAAAAGGCAGGGCTACAATTCCGGAGGAAAGTCCAAGCAGAAACAAAAACATTCTGCTGTCTCCAAAAAAGAAAACAAAGTCAAAAAGTATAACTACTACTGCGGAAATTATTCCAAACCAATGCATTTTTTTTAATCTCATTTAATATCCTGGTTGTTTTAATTGTAAAAACACTATGAAAAAGAAATTTAATATCCCTATTCCTAAAACACCTACAATGCTTAATTGTACTGAAGTAAATCCTACTTGTATTCCTGAAATAGTCATCATGACCAGCAAAAGAAGAAATATCATTGGCGCTGCAATAACGACGCTGATATAAATATCCAAAAATGTCTCTACAACCCTCGTATATTTTTCTCTTTCCAGCCTATATTCCAAAAGCAAGCTCTCCGCCCTTTTTTCAAAAAATCCCGGTAGGCTCGCCCCGGAATTTATGCTTGTCGCAAGCCCTGAAAAAAGCTCCGCCAGATTCTCACTCGGCGCAGTTTTAGCGGCATTAATTAACGCAGTGGTCAAATCATAACCATATAAATTAATTTGATTAAGGACCTTTCTTATTTCTCTTCTCAAATAAGGATATTCTTTACTCAATCCTATTATCCTGAAAATCTCGCTCGGTTCAATCCCACTCCCCGAAATAGCGCTCATATGGATAACTGCAAAAGGCAGCTCCTGATTTAGCCTGCTTCCTATAGCTTTCTTCTCCGTCGCAGGATAGTAATACAATGCAAGAAATGTTACAGCCGGCAGAGCTACAACAATCCATGAAACTTTCAAAAACCTAATCAGGCTATCTCCTTCATAAAAGCTAAAAAAAGGCCAGCTTGTTCCGACGCTAAAAAATAACAAAAATAAAATCAAAAAGACAGAAACAAAAAAAGATAAGAAAACAGAAAAATAAATAAGGGCTATATATGATTTAAACAAAACATCTACATTTGCTTTTCTCAGTTCAACAGATAAACTCTTAAATTTCTCTTTTTCAACAGCATTGTTTGCGGCATTCAAAAAAATCTTATTCGCTAGTTTAAGGTAGCCTCTTGAAGCTTTGAATTCCTCATAATCTTCTTTTTTATTAAATCCTTTTTTTTTCAGTTTCCTTATAAGTCCTTCACTTATACTCAGCTCTTTCAAAAATTCTTCCTTGCTTTTCGTGTTTAAAACAACACCCACTTTGGAGTCTACCCTTTTAATTTCAATTTTTTCAAAAATATCTTTCTCTTTCTTTAGCTTGCCTGAAGACGGCAGTTTATTGTTCGGAGAAATGTCCTTCAAAATTTCAGGAATAGAATTATTTATTATCTTAAGGCTTTCCTTCAAAGATTTAATTGCTCCGCCCAGAAGTTTCTTTTCGTAGTCGTCCGAAAATTCCATTCTTCTTGAGTAATTAGAAATTTCCCTGAGCATCTCAATCTCAGTTTCAATATTTCTCTTTAATCCGTCTATCATAATAGCTCCTTAATTTGTCTTTGAAAACTCAAAATTTCTTTTTTAGCTTCTGCAATATTTTCCAAATCTTTTTTTCTCTGCGCCTGCTCAAGCTTTTCAGCACTGTCTTTCATCGCAGTTAAAAGCTGGGCAATAACAGCAACTTCCTCTTTTTCCATGCCTATGAAAACCAAAGAAGATTTATATAGTTTTCAATGAGGTTAAATCCTGCCCATAATTTAACATTATAAAAAGAGATTACCCATATTTCTTTTAACCTAAAACTTTAATTTAAATAAATAGGATTATGTAAATATAGACTATAAACTATAGACGGCTTTGAATAACCTTGTTTTTGAAGAATTTATAAAAAATTAAGTTACCTCCTGATTTTAAGATATTAATTTTGTCGTAGGTAATTATTAAAAAATAAAAATATAGCTATTTTGAATTTGAGATAAGTTACAGAGAAATGGGGTTTTTCCAAGCCCTCTATATTGTATTTCACGATTTACTTCGTAAATGGCTACTCTACGATCCCGTATTTATTCAGAATCTCAACGGGGTTCTTATGATATTCATTAATTATTGCGCCTACCTCGTCAAATCCAAAAATCTTTTTCTTATATAGCTCGTAAAGTAATTTTGCCCTACTGGACATGTCTTGCTGAAGTTCCGCGACGGGGATTCCTGTTTTAGCTGAAATTCTCTCAAAAACCTTGCTTTGCTTTTTGAAATAAAATATGTCCTTGGCAGGGTCCCATTTGAATGGGGTATTAACCAAAGCAGTTCCGTCCTTGTTTACATTCACAATTTCAACTATTTCTCTTACTTTTCTTGTATCAGTTTTCTTTACAATAGCATGTGTTGTTATCGCAACACAATCAAGTGAATTAACTAATGTCGGAGATAAGCTAATAGGGGGGGTCTGTAGTCTTCTTATTAATGTGTCGACAGATTCCGAGTGTATTGTGCTTATTGAAGAATGCCCGGAAGCCATGCCCTGAAAAAGTACAAACGCTTCCTTGCCTCTGACCTCTCCAACAATTAAGTAATCCGGATTTTGCCTGAATGAGCTTTTTAATAATTCAAATAAATCAACCTCCCCAATTTTTCCAACGCCTATTGATGTCCTAGCAACAGAAGGAAGCCAATTTTCTCTTGGCAGATTAATTTCTCTCGTGTCTTCAATACTGACGACTCTCGCTTCAGGAGGAATAAAGAACGCAAGCGCATTAAGCAAAGTTGTTTTTCCTGAAGCAGTTTCTCCACTAATTAAGAGATTTGACTTATGCTCCAATAAAATCCAGAAAAAAGCGAGCATTTCCGGACTAAGAGTATTCATAGCAATTAATTGCGTGGGCGTCCACGGAACCTTCGTGAATTTTCTTATGCTGAACGTCGGACCTCTGGAAGAAACATCTTTTGTATAAGTCGCATTAACTCTTGAGCCATCCGGAAGAGTTCCGTCAAGCAAAGGTTGTGCATAGGAAACGTATCTTCCCGTCCTTTGCGCCAGTTTTTCGATAAAACTTGCCAGTTTATCCATATCTTTGTAAATTAGGTTGGTTCTCAAATTCCGGTAAACTCGGTGAATTATAAATACGGGCGTATCAGCTCCGTTGCACTCAACATCTTCTATAAAATAATCTCTCAACAAAGGGTCAACTTCATTCAGTCCAATAAAATCTCTAAAAAGGTAATAAAATATTTTATTGTAACTTTCCTGGGTTATTTTTATATTAAGTTCGTCAATAAGCAATCTTGCGGTTTTGTCTATGTAATTGCTCGTTGCTTCTAAAGTTTTCTCGACGGCAACATTAACATTGATTAATTCCAGCATCGCATCTTCTATCTTTTCTAAAGTTTCTTTTTCATAATCTCTCAGTATCGGCTCTTCAAGCTCATAAACCAATTCACCCAGTTTATTATTCCAATAAATATGCGCCGAAGCATAAGGAGGAATTAGCATATATCTGACATCAACTTTCTTTTTATCCTGCTGTTTGGGAATGGCTGGAATTGTAGGATTAAGATTTATATCATGTAACATTTAACTGGAAGTAAAATAATTTATTTAAAGTTATGTCTAACTAGCTTCTCCTGGAAGTTTCCTGAATGTCCACAACAAAAACACCACGGTCATTTCTTTCTCCAAGGTTTTGTATAGAAAATCTATAAGGTGTGCTTGAAGGCGTGAATTTTTTAAGCTCTTCAGCCTGGCCACCATAGATTAAATCTGTATCTCCTTCATATTTAATTTTCAATGTAACTTTGTTGTCTTTCTGCCCTTCTTCTGAAACAACTTCAACACGTCCGATGTTTATCGGAACCCCGACCTCAGAGTAAGGTTTTCTTAAATTACTGATAACAAAACTTATCTCGTCGCTGGAAGAATCAACAAACAACTCTCCTCTCTTTATGCTAAAAGAAGGAACAATTCTTATATTTCCAACACCTCTGTCCAATACATCATTAATCCTTTCATCCAGAACATTTAAAGAATCTATAGTTTGTTCAACAGAAATTCTGTCTCTCGCATCATTTATCTTCGGCGTTACAATAGCAAGCACAACCCCTATCAAAGCAAGACCTATCAAAGTATATAAAACAGTTTCAACCCAAATCTGTCCGTGCTTATTATATTTCATTTTCGCAAAGTTCCCCCGCTATAGATATTTTATCGCTCCTGTCACAAGTTTTGTCATTTTTCAAGACAGGATAAATTTCCAAAGAGCTGAATAAATCGTTTTCATCTCGCGTCACATAAATATAGGTTCTTACTTCTCCTATTCTTGGAAGTTCAAAATTTCCAGTTCCATCCTTCATTTTAATTTCTTCAGTAACTTCAGCACCATTTTCAATGTAAATAGATTTGGCGTTTCCTTGTCTTATCATGGAGACTCTAAAGCCTTTCACACCATTTTCCAATTCTTTTTTATTTCCTTTTGAGCCGACGGAAAAAGCGTAAGTCCGTTTATCAAATTCTCCCCCATTTTCCTGAGTAGTGTAACAATTCAAGCCAAATTCTTCTTCAAAATAAAAATAATCCGAGTAATCAACGCACTCGGTGCTTTCTTCTAAATTATTTTTTACAAAAGGAACCACAAACCCTGCCACAACTACAACAGCGACGACGCTAAGCAAGATAATCAATATTGTTGCAACAACCGTAGACACTCCTTTTTTATTTTCCATTATGCTTTTATTGTGGTTTCTACACCATACTCACTATCACAAATATACGCCTTCTTTTGAGTTTGAGTCTCCCCCAATAAAATAGGGACAACCAGAACACTATCTTCAACAGCCAAATCGCCTGATTTCTTTGTAAGATTTATCTCCCCGGTTGCCCCCGGCGAAACACTCCCATCAAAAGTGTCTACTAATTTTATTTCCCCGATTACCTGTTTCTTCCTTAATTCCGCGCCATAAAGTGGCACAGTTCCGGTGTTCTCAATAAACAAAGTTTTTTCATCGTCCGGTTCATCGCCCGTGAAAATAATTTCTGCTCTGAAACTCGTCTCAGCGCACGATTGATCTACGTCCCTTCCTTGTTTTTCAACGCTCTCACCAACGAAATTCCGCGCCCAAAGAAAGACTATCACTGCCAAGACAAGAACTATGGCAACAAGCAAAACCGTGGCAATAACAGGAGAAACCCCTTTTTTCCTCTTAACAATCATCCCCAAGAAAACCATTCGTTCTTTAAAAATTTATTCAATCGTGGTTAACTGGTTAATTTTATAAACAATAAAAATATAATTTCTCAATGAAGAAAAAGAACATAGTTTCCTTCCTGATGATTTATCTATTTTTCTTTATAATTCTAAACACGACACCCAATTTAGCGGAAGGAGAAACAATAGAAAAGCAACCAACTTTTTTGGATAAAATTTTAGAATTTTTTCAGATTGCCCAGTCATTCTCTTTAAGTCCAACTCTAAATGGTAAAGAGAAAATTAATAATTTAATAAGCGCGATTTCTATAAATGAGGTAGAACTAAATCCCGTGGGAAACGACTCCGGAAACGAATGGATAGAATTATATTCAGAAAATGTATTTGATTTAGGAGGATATTACCTTGAGAATAATCGTGGGGAAATACAAGAGCTGGAAGGAATTTTTTCCGGTTACTTTGTTGTGATTTTTTCATCACAATGGCTTGAAAATTCAGATGAAAAAATATATCTGAAAAAAGAAAATATAACCGAAGATGAAACTCCTCTCTTGGGGGATGTAGCAGATAATTATCTTTCATGGAATAACTGTCCAAGGAGATGGGAGTTTAATCCTTCAACACAGGAAGAAGAAAATATTTGTTCTGGAGGAGGAGGTGGTGGAGGAGGAGGAGAAAGAGGGAAAGCGCGGATCATAAATTTAGACACAATAGTTGATGGCAAAAGACATGAAAATATAAGCCACGAAGAAATAATATTGCCAAAAGTCGGTCCAGGTTCTGAGCTTGAATTTGAGCTTGAAATCAAGAACATATTTACAGAGGAAGAAAATATTTCCATTTATAATATAACTGTTGAAGTAAAAATTAAAAATATAGGCAATGGCGACGATATGATTGAAAAAAGCACGGCGTTTAATTTAGATGCTCAAGAATCCAAGAAAGATATTAATTTAGAATTTGAAATCCCTGTCTCAGTTCGGAATGGTAGATATGAGGTGGAAATCCGCGTTACAGGACAGGAAGAAAACGGAAAAAAACATTACGATTTCCAGGAGGTTTACATTGATGCAGAGTCCTTAATCTTGATTAATAGCTGTCAGATTTTAGATATTGAAGGAGCAACTTATGTTTTGCAGAATGACATCATAACCTCGGGAAATTGTTTTGAGATTTTAGCAGACAATATAATCTTAGATTTAAATAAAAAATCTATTTCTGGCGAAGGCAACGGGTCTGCTATTTATCTCACGGGAAGCCATTCAATAATAAAAGACGGCAAGATTCAGAATTTTAATAAAGGGGTTGAGATTTCCAACTCAAGCAAAAATACTTTCACTGGAAATAGCATATTAGAAAATAGAGTTGGAATTTATTTTGGTTCGACAGTAAATAGTAATTTAATTTATAATAATTATTTTTCCAATGAGGAAGATGTGGAATTTGAATTTGAAAGAAATCAAAACTCTTGGAACGTCGAAATGAAAAAAGAACCCAATATTATCGAAGGTCAATTCATTGGAGGAAATTTCTGGGCAAAGTCGGACGGAACTGGATTTAGCCAAACCTGTGCTGACTCCGACGGCGACGGTTTCTGCGATGAATTTTACGAGTTGGAAGAAAACAATACCGATTTCCTGCCATTAGTAGACTTAAAGAGATTAACAACAGATGTTGCAGCCAAGAGTATTAAATTATCGCCAAGACATCCCGAACTTGGAAAATTAATAAAGACAAAAATGAAAATACAAAACTTGGGCGCAGTAGCAACCGATTTAAATGTAAGTTACGGACTTAATGGCCCAGGTTACGGAGGAGGCAATATACCCTACACTATTCGTCTTGAACCAATGGAAATTAAATTTATTTATGAAAACTTTTCAACGTCAAGAAGTGGCCATCATTTAATATGGGTTAAAGTAACCCCTGAAACCTATGACCCAAATTTAGATAATAATCAACTCTCAAAAGAATTTTATGTCTAATACTTAATTCTTTATTCAATACCCCTCAATTTTTCCTTTTGTGATATATTCGTACGCAGAATAAGCCGCAGTGCATCCTTCAGCAACACCTGTTATTGCCTGCTTGAATGGCTTGTCTGCAACATCTCCTGCCGCATAAACACCCTCAATATTTGTTTCTGAGGTTTTGTGGTCAATTATTATTTCCCCCTTTCCGTTTAATTTAACACCAAGGGGCTTTGCCAAATCGCTTAAGACTATATGCCCTATGGCAATAAAAATTCCATCCAATTCTAATTCCTTCTTGCCTTTATACATTCTATCTAAAACAACGCTCTTCACAATTTGTTCTCCTTTAACTTCTGCAACATTTGTGTTGTTAATGATTTCAATTTTTTTGTTTTGCTCAACTCTCTTCATGTTTATAGGCTCGGGATGTATCTTTTCTCCTCGGTAAATTATGTAAACTTTTTTTGCGTGTTCACTAAGTAGCATTGCATCTTTCGCGGCGCTATCAGAACCTCCGACAACTCCCACTATTTTGTTTCTGAATAACGGGCCGTCACATATTGCACAATAGTTAACTCCTTTATTTTCAAACTCCCTGCTTCCTTTCACGCTTTCAGGAAGTTTTTTCCACTTCGTTCCTGTTGCAAATAAGATTGTTTTGCCCACATAAATTTCTTTATCTGTTTTAATCTCAAAACCACCTTTACTTTTCTTAATTTCTGAGGCAGACTCTTCCTTAATTGTAACTAGCTCATAGCTTCTCGCGTGCTTCTCCAGATTCTCTGCCAGCTCAGTTCCCGTCACTTTAATAAATCCCGGATAATTCTCCACAATATTTGTCGTCGTTATAACGCCGCCAATCGGCAGTTCAGAGCCGCTTGATTTTCCCAGAACTAAAGTTTTCAAACCGAGTCTTGCCCCATACATTCCCGCAGCCAAGCCGGTAACTCCTGCTCCCAAAACTACAAAATCAAAATCATTTCCGGAATTTTTTCTCGCCGCCATTTTCTAATCCAATAAATTCTAACTATTAAAAGATTTGTCCTGTTACTATAACTTCTTTTTTAGCATTACTTAACTTTCAACGCCTTCTTCAACTTGGCTTCATCAAATCCAACGATAACTTCCTTTCCAATAACAGTAACCGGAACACCTTGCTGTCCGGACAATTTAATCATTTCCTCCGCTGCCTTTCGATTCTTCCCGACGTCTTTATTTGTGAACTTGATTTCCTTTGCATTAAGAAATTCTTTAATCTTGGCACACCAAGGACAGTTTTCTGTAGAATAAACGACGACATTCATCATCTGTAAAAAAATCAAAAGGATTTTATAAAACCTTTGTTTATTTTAATAATGGAAAAAAAGCTTTTGTCATATCTGAAAAAACATGATATTCAATTTAAAGAACATTTTCATCCAGCAGTTTTCACAGTCGAAGAATCAATAAATCTTAAAAAACAGATCCCAAAAATCTTCCATACAAAAAATCTCTTCCTGAAAGATGAAGCAAAAAAATTCTATCTTGTCTGCATGGATGCTCACGAAAAGCTCAATTTAAAAGCATTAAAAGAAAAGCTAAATGCAAAAAAGAAATTTTCATTTGCATCACCCAAACAATTAAAAGAACACTTAAATCTCACCCCCGGTTCCGTATCAATCTTTGGTATGATTAGCGCAACAAGTGTCTTTCTGATTATAGATAAAAAAATTTGGGACGCAGAGAGAGTGGGATTTCACCCCAACATAAACACTTCAACACTTGAGTTAACGCATGAAAACCTCGAAAAATTTTACAACTCTTTAAATTCCAAAAAATTAATTTTGGATTTGTGAAAATGAGAGCAAAACACGCATTAATCCTGGCCTTCCTCTTGGTAATCCTGATTGCTAACAACTTATATGTCTTTTCATTGCTAAATCAGAAGGCAAAAACAACAATAATCGTCAGAACAATCGACGGAGATACGATAGTGACTTCAGAAGGAGAAACTTTAAGGCTTTTAAACATAAATACTCCTGAGAAAAACAAAAAAGGATTTGAGGAAGCAAAGAACTTTCTTGCGCAATTCGAAAACAAAACTATTCGGATTGAAATCACAGAGAAGGATAAATATGGGCGCTCTTTGGCGAGAGTTTTCACACCCCAATATCTTAATTTGGAAATAGTCCGCCAGGGGTACGCAAATAAATACCTTGTGCAGGAATCTGAATTAAATGAATTTTCAGAGGCTGAAGAATCGGCAATAAAAAATACTCTGGGCATCTGGGAAATTTCGCCCGGTTCTGATTGCATAACTTCTAAAATCAACCCAGAAAAAGAAACTATAAAAATAATAAACTCATGCAGTGAACTAAAATTCAAAAACTGGATAGTAAAAGAGGAGGGAAGAAAAGAATATATATTTTCAGACATTGCGTTTTCCGAGATAAATCTTCACACAAAAAACGGAATGAACAATAAAACAGACATCTTCTGGAATTCGGCCCAAAATATTTGGAATGATGACCGGGACACTCTTTATATTTTCGATTCTGAAAGGAGGTTAGTCCATCACAATTCATATGGATATTAAATTCGCCGCATTTTTCGCAATTCTCCTGATTCCAATTTCATCAGCGGTTGAGTTTTCTTTGATTTCTCCTAAGGAGATAAATCTGGACGAGGAATTTTCAGTAACAATAGATTTCCAGTCAGAAGAAGCATACGATCTAAAAATTTACGTTCACGATGACGTGCAGGCATACTCTGAAATTTACAACGGTAACGAGTGGAAATCCACACATTATTATCTTCTTAGAGTTTTGCCTGCTCAAAAAGAATTTAAGTTAATATCCCATTATGCAGGCGAAACGAAAATCTGCGCAAAAATAAGAAAGCCAAATTCAACACCTTCTCCTGAAAAGTGTAACAATATAAAAGTAATCCAATCAGAAAGCCGGCAGGAAACAGAGGGCGAAAAGGAAATGCATGAAGAACCGGAAAATATCCCTGAAGAAACTCCGCAGGAACAACCGAAACAAAGCCTCCCCCCTCCTACGCAAAAAGAGGAAGAAAAACCATTCGAACAGGAAAGAATAATCTTAAATGCTCCTGCTCCCCCAGTAACAGAAGAAGCTCCTAAAATCTACAGAACAAAACAGGAAAAAATGCGTCTCGGAATAATTTATGGATTTTCAATTTTTACAGTAATTATTATAATACTTTTGGCATTAAAAAAACTCTGATTCTGTTAAGTCCATCCCCTAAGTTAACATCTCTTTAATCTCTATACTTGAAAAATTAATTTTGTTATTATTAGGAATTATTATTTACTTAAATTTGGGATTATCGTATGTAAATTATGTTAAGTTGGAAGATTTACTTTACAGATTCCAAATCTTTAAAAACCACTCTTCCCCTAACAAAATATGTCAAAACTGCAGACTTCAATGATTTTGGAAATTCTCGGCCGACCGGCAGAACATGTTAAGGAAGCCCTTGAAACATTAGTTGTTAAATTGGGGTCTGAAAAAGGCGTAAAGATTTTGAATAAACACCAGCACGAGCCGATTCCTGTGGAAAAATCAGCAGACTTATTCTCAACATTTGCCGAGGTGCAGTTAGAATTGGAAACTCTCCTTGACTATTTTAAGATAATGTTTGGCTACATGCCTTCAAACATAGAAATTATTTCTCCAGAAAAATTAACTCTTCAAAATATAGATCTGAATGAAATAGGAAACGGCCTGGTATCGAGACTCCACAATTACGATGCAATAGCAAAAAGACTTGTTGTAGAAAAGGAATTTCTCTTAAGCAAGATAAAAGAGCTATCTCCTGAAACCTACAAACAATTAACGGCTATTCCCGAAGACAAAAAAAATTCAAAGAAAAATTAAGGGACATTTCTTTCTATGCTAGAAACTCTCGATTGTAACGGCCCCCTAGATGCCCCGGTTCCCGCTTTTTTATATCTAAAATAAATCACTCCCAGAATTGTAATTATTATCGCCGCAATCAAAAGTCCAACCCATGTTTTCCCTCCGGCGCTGCCGGGATTCTGGCAGGAACTCAGGCAACACAATCCATCCAAGCTTGAAATCTCATCACCTCCGCAAATTTCTTCGCCGCTGCAAATAACTCCTGAAAGTTCGGAGCAGTAATAATTTGACGATTCTCCCGTATTTTCTCTTATATATTCGGTGGAAACTTCTCTTTCCTCATCTGTAAAACTGATGCTGACTAAAAGATATTTGCTTTCAAGTTCAGAATCCGCAATTATCACGCCGCGAACTCCCTCCTTGTCAGGATTTAAAACTTTTAATTCAAACTCCATGCTTTCATTGGCTTCAATATCAAAATCTTCTTCAGGAGTTATCAAAAACCTGTTTCGGTCATAATCAAAAATTAAATCGCTTATCGTCTCATTTCCGGAATTAAAAATTTTAAATTGGTAAATTATTTCTTCCTGCGAAAAAAGGACGGTGCTTCTGATTAATCCCGGGTCAATCCTGAATCTCTCTGAATTTCCATCGCCGCCCCCCTCACTTTCATCACTCTCCGAACGGTTATTTTCTGAACTTTCATTCCCGTCACTATCTCCTGTATTCTCTTCCCCAATCACACATTGTTCAGTGTTGAAACTTAAGCAATCCATAGAACAAGTCAAATTTCCACTCTCAAAATTTTTTATCACACAACTATTACCAAACAATTTATCGTCGCTATTTCCACAAATTCCATCAACACCACATTCACAAACCTCGTCATCCTCAATTATATTGTCTCCACAAACAGAACTGTCTTGACCTAAAATATATGCTGGAATTTTATAATCTCCAAGACTAATCATCTTAAATTGTGCACCGTTTACACTTTCAATTGAAAAGTCAACGCTATTAGTTCCCGGCTTCAAAATTAAACTTTTCGGTTCAGGAAAATCGACTGATATTTGTTTATCCGAACCGCTGAAAACCCTTGCTTCAATTTCAAAATCGCTCGCTGTAAAAATAAATCCCGGATTAATATTGTAATCAGCAAGTTCAGCGTTAATTAAAAAACTTTTTTGATAATCAACAATCTGGGGCCCATTCAGCGTATCTTCAAAAATGTCTTCTATAACTAACGTATAGTTGTTTTGGTTTTGAGGAGCTATCAACCAAATGTAATGGTCTCCACCTATATTTTTAATATCATATTCAAATGCAACAGGGACGTGGTCTCTTAAAAGTTTAACTTGCTCTTTTTTTATATTTTGCAAAATGCTCCCTGACAGCTTCCCAATAATAGTTTCCTTCTGGTTATAACTTTCTCCGATATCTAAACTGACAGCCAAGGCATTTTCGCTAAAAAAAACAAATACCGCAAAAACAAAAACTAATTTCCAATTCTTAATCATTATTCACTCATTTTTTTTAGTTTAGCAAGAGTTTCTTCCATGTCTTTATCTCTCTCACTCTGATTTCTCTTGGTAATAGACCTGTTGACCTGAGGAGTTCGGGGCATCATAGGCATTGGTCTACTAGGCACTCCCGGAGGCCCAAATCTTGGAGGCGGCCTTCTGCTGACTAGCATTCCAGAGGGCTCTTCACTTGGCCCTGTCTTCGAACTCTGAATTTTTCCTCGTCTCTTAAACCACCATATTCTTAATTTATTCCTATATAAAATTCCTAAAACAGCAAGGAGTATTAACACTGCTAAAATAACAATGAACCATGTCAAACCATTTCCGCTGCTATCTTCTTCTGCACCACCACCCCCATCTCCTCCGCCTCCGCCATCTTCACCACCTCCATCTCCTGAAAGTCTGCAGATTTCTAAACAACAGGAACCATCGCTCGCCTGAACAGGATTACTTGAGCAGGTTTCATCAGAACGACATACACTTCCCCCTAATTCAAAGCACGTTTTTGCGTTATTTTCATTTTCAACAGGAACTGTGCAACAAAATTCAACGTGGCTGACGCAGGCAAAATCTCCTTCGCTCAAAATTTGTCCTCCTTTATCAAGGCAAACCCATCTATCGCTAACACAATAGTTTCCTGAAATCTGACAACTCGTTGGAGTTTCAGGGTCAACAGGTCCGTCTCCGCCACCCGGTCCGCCTTCCCCAACACACAAGTCATAGTTAAATTCTTTACAATCAGCCCCACAGCTTAAATCTCCCTCATAACCAAAACTTCCGCAACTGTTATCAGACAATTCATCGTCTGCATTCCCACAAACTTTATCCTCGCCGCATTCACAAGCTTCATCTCCTGTTCTGTTTCCGTCGCCGCAAACCGGAGGCTCAGCATCCACAACTAATTTACATTCGGTAGTACATCCTTTTCCTTCGACACCATTATCAACCCCCAAATCACATTCCTCATTAAATCCATTAGCATTTGGTTTTTGCATTATCCCGTCGCCGCAACTGCCGGTTCCTCCCGAACCATCTCCACCACGCAGACCCCAACCCGCAGAATAAATAATAAATGCAGTGTCTCTTATATTGCCGTTATTCCAGCATCCGCTGTCGTCTTGGTTGTCAAAAAGATAAGCAAAAGCGCCGTCTCTGATTACTGAAGAATCCCTGCCGCTAAGAGCGAGCATCCCCAAACTGGTGTCATAAAATTTCCCATATTTGCTACTTGGCGCTTCCCAATAAAATCCTACAGGCCTTGTTTGCCTGTTTTCCATAATCTTTGTTAGTTGTTCATCGCCTCTCGCAGTCTCCTGCAATACATAATACAAGAAAGAGCTCGGAAATAATCTCTCATTGCTATTTGCTAATGCTCTGAGATAAGGTGCGAACTCGCTCGTCTCGCCGTCGACAGCGTAAAACGCAGCCGCTCCCCATAATGTTCCCTCATATTCACAATTTCCTCCCTGCTTGAAACATTTGGCGTTTATCTCCTGTGAAAGAAAGGCGCCTTTAGAACCCGACTGAGTTTCTGAGCTTACAAAAAGAACTTGTCCAGAAGAATCTTTATACAATAAATTAATTAAAAAATCTTCTTCACACTTAACACTAAAAGTCCGGTCTATGCAATTGCTATTTATCGCCAATTTGTATCCTGTGTCGTCAATCTCTAAGCAGTTTCCCGGACTTCCAGAAAGTTTCATTTCTTCATCTATAGTTATCTGATGGTCTATATCTCCGTCATAATTAACTGCGCATTGCGCCGGTCCGTTATTCGCAGTTGTTATCTGTAAAAACCAATTCAAATCTTGGCTCATTCCTATTTGCTGTCTCAACCAAGTCATAGTGCCGTTAGTGCTTTCTCCTAATTTCTTTTTTGCCAGAACAACTAACGCAGTATCCCTCACCGTGCATCCTGAACTCGGCCAGCATTCAGCAGAACCGCTTTTCTTTGAATTAATCTTTCCGCTCAAATCTTTGTCAGGCACGCCAGCCAAGACTGAGAAAACCATTTCCTCCAAAGTCAAAGAAGAACTGTTAACTGTTTTACTATCAAGGCAGACAATCGCGTCGTTAAACGCTTTGCTTTCGTCATCGCTTTGTGCCCCTGCAAAACCATATATAAAAATGCTAAACACAATCAAGCCCAAAGCAAAAAACACACCCTTTTTCATCACTCTTCTATGAATGAATTATTTAAAAAACCTTCTCATTTTCCTTTGCCCTTCCACAACGCCCTTTTCACATCAACTAAGGGGTTTTTAGTCTTCGGCTTTTCCTTGAATAATCCCAAATCTCTGTAAAAACTGTCATTGCTATAATTGGGGGGAAGTATTTTTTTGTTTTGTTTAAAATTCCACTCAATCTGGCTTCGGACATAGCCCTCTTTCAAAGGAGGTTTATTTTTTTCATTCCACGCTCTTATTCTGTTATTAATTTCTTCCGGTGAAAAACCGGCATTTCTTAAAAAAGTTAGAAGAACAAATAATCCTCTTTTTCTCCCGTCTTCTAAACCTTCCATCAATTTCTTTATCGGCGCTGGAAACATTTCGTCGCTGACTCCTTTTATTTCCTTGTCGTCAAATTTTCTCCCCCCATACTTCTTTTCTTCAATATTTTTTTCTTTGGAATCTCTTTCTATCTGCCAGTCAAGCGCAGCGGATAACAACCTCCTTCCCTCTTCCCCAAAATTATCAGGCATAAAATTTCTTATTTTAATATTCATAGGGTTTGCGTCTTGCGGAGTAAAATTTTCAATCTCCTTCTTTTCTAAAACAATGCTTGCCAATGCAGTTTTTTCATGCAAAGAATAAGGCATCCTGAATAAATGTCTCGAGGCAACCAAAACCAAATCCAGCGAAGCTACTTTCTCCGCACTCACTCCTTTCGTCTCTTCAAAAAATTCAGGATTTTTTAGCGAATCCATGGGATTCTTTTCATTTTCAAAATCATTGCAATTCTCGCAGAAATAATAATCTTTTTTTCCGGAGATTTCCAAAACACCCGCACAGGAATTATCAAGACACTTTAATCTTTTTTTTGTAATTTTTACATTCTTTCTTTCAACAATCATATTGCAAACCGGACAGGCAAACTCCACAATCTCTCCCTTAATAGCGCTCTTCCCACAATTTCTGCATCTGACTCCTTGCAAGTCTTCCTTAGTTAAATTGGTTCTCTTCTCCAAACTTTCCAGACTCATTATCTCTCCCGCTTTTTTATTATAGTCGCGTCTTATGTAATCCATCAAATATGAACAAATAATTCTCGGCCACTCAGGAAACATTAATTTTTTGTCGCGTCCGTTATACTCTTTCGGAAATGCCTTTCCAGAAACAATTATATGAAATCCTTTGCTTCCTGAAAATTTAATTCCGTAATTCTTAACTCCGTGTTGTTCCAAAGCCTCCAGAATCAGTCTTGCCGCAATTTTTGAGCAATCTAAAAAAGGAGAATCAATATCAATTAACAAATCCCAGTCTTTTCTCAGCTCGTCCAGCTCTTTTCTCAACAAGTCAGAATTTAATTTCAAAGCGTCATCCCACAGTTCTTCGGAAGCGTGAAATGAAGTAGCACCTTTTTTCACTAAGCCTATCACGTCAGAACCATATTGCAAAACATCCGGCCTCTTCCCGAAATCCTCAAAATATCTCGGCACGATTTCTCTGTCTTTCGCGAAATCTAAAATCACTTTCTGCACTTCCGGCTTAGAATAATAAAACTGAGTTATTACTCTTATTCTGTCTTCTTTAGAATCCATATTCTTCCAAATCGTGATTGGTATATATGATTTGTTGTTTTTCCACTACAATAATGTTTATAACGCTCTCAGCTCTCCCTAAAAAATGCGCTTAACTTTGCAAAACCCCAAGATATTTTCAGACATTGTAACTATAATTTCAGAGCTTGTTACCGAAGTAAGAATAAAAGTAAATAAGGAGGGAATAAGCCTTACAGCAATTGACCCGGCTAATGTAGCGATGATTTATTTCAAAATTCCTGCTGCTCTTTTCTCTGAATTCGAATTGGAAAAAGAAGAAGTCGAGCTTGGCGTAAATCTCAATAGTTTAAAGTCAGTTCTTAGAAGATGTAAGCCGGGAAGCGCCTTAGTTTTGGAAAAGCACGACAATCTCTTGAAAATGGGCATAAGAGACAGAATCAAAAGGGACTTTTCTCTGGCTCTGATTGACATAGACTCGGAAGAAAAAGACCTGCCTAAATGGGAATTTAATTCGGTTGTTCATATAAATTCTGATACCTTTGTCGAAGTAATTGAAGATTGCGCTGTAGTTTCTGATGCCTGCACATTCATAGCCGAGCCGAATAAATTTATAGTTGAAGCATCCGGATTAAACTCAGCAAGAGCCGAATTTTCATCAGACGAAGCAGAAATCCATTCGGGAAATTCACTCGCAAGATTTTCTCTTGAATACCTCTCAAAATTCATCAAGGGGGCAAAAATCTCAAACCGCGCTTCACTTTCATTTTCAGACAACCATCCAATGCGCCTTGATTTCCACACCGGCGACGTCGTTCTTTCTTTCGTTCTTGCACCCCGCGTCGAGCAGGACGATTAAGGATAAGTTTATCTAATCTTTTTCTTTATATAAATATGCCAATCGAATTGTCTATATTGTCAATTATTCTAATAGTTTTATTTTTATTTATAGGTCTTTGGATCGGAAGCAAATTCGGCGCTTTCAAAAGAGATAAATTCTGGGAAAGGGAATTGCCAGCCCACAGGAAAGATGCAATCATGAAATCAAGAGCAGTTTTAGGCGGGCAGTTTTCAGAACAGTTAGCCCCTTATCTGCCTGATTTTCCTTATCTGCCGACAGAGTGCAGATTCATTGGCAAACCGATTGATTTTCTCGTCTTCAAAGGAATGGACGACAAAAAAATTGATGAAGTTGTATTCGTTGAAATAAAGAGCGGAAATGCAAAGCTATCGCCTCAAGAAAAAAATCTCAAGGATGCAATCGAAAAGAAGCGAGTTAAGTTTTTTGAATACCATGTTCCTGAAGATTTGACTAAAAAGAAAGATTTTGATTTTCTTGATTCCGGGAAGGAGATTTAATAGATAAATAATCTATTGACAGCTTTGAATAACCTCGTTTTTTAAGAATTTGTAAACAAATTAAATTACTCCCTGATTTTAATTATTAATTTTGTCTTCTATAGTTGCATATAAATTTAAGGTCGGGCTATTTTTAATTCGTAATGGATTACAGAAATAGGGTTTTTCCAAACTCTTTATTTCATACTAACAATTTTCTCTCTTTGTCTCCCGAATATTTTCTTGCATTCTTCTGAACAACATCCGTGCAATTTACTTTCGCAATCCAAACAAGAAATATAAAAAAGATTGCAATTCACATTTTTGCAGTTTCTCTGGAAGTCGCATTTCTTATGACAAGTCAAACAATTACTAATCGACTCGCCTTCACTGTTCATCGGGCTGACCATTCTTTTGTCAAAAACAAAGCACTTCCCTTCCCATATATCTTTCTTTCCTTCTTTGCCGAACTGAATTATTCCCTGATTCAATTGGGAAATATCCTCAAAGCCTTGAGTTTTCAGATACGCTGAAGCCTTCTCACATCTCACTCCGCCTGTACAATACATAACTATTTTCTTTTCCTTCTCGCTTTTCAATTCCTCAACTTTCTCCCTAAAATCTTTGAAAACATTTATATCGAGATGAATCGCGCCCTTGAACCTTCCGACCTTATACTCATAGTCATTCCTCGCATCCAAAATCACGACGTTTTCTTTTAGCTTCCCACATTCATACAAATCTTCCAATTCATCAGGAGAAATATGTTTCCCTGCATTTTTCAGGTCAACATCGCACTTGAAAGCAACAATCTCATCTTTCACTTTAACTTTCATTTTCTTGAATGGATGCTCAAACGTTTTTTCTTCTTTGAAAAACAAATCCTCAAAACCTTTTATTTTTAGCAAATAACTCTTGAACTTCTCCATAGATTCTTTAGTCCCAGATACGGAGGCATTCACACCTTCTTCCGCTAAGAGAATACTTCCCCTCATCCCTAGTTTATCACACATCTCTTTCATTTCCATTTTCAGTTTCTCAACATTCTCCAGCTTAACGTATTTGTAAAATCCCAAAACAATGATTTTGCTTTCTTCTTCCATCGGGGAGGGGTGGCGGGAGAGGGTTATAAAGTTTTTGAGACAGTGTCAGAAGATTTAAAATATATTAATCAATTTTACTTGAGATGATAGATAAAGAAAAACTTAAAGAACTTGTTGAACAATTTTCTCAAGCCAGTAAAAATAAGGAATATATTAATTCTCAAAATGAAGCAAATACAAATTTGCAGTATATTGAGCCATTATTTATGGATATACTTGGCTGGCAAAGAATAAACATAGTTAAAGAACAAAGAATCTTGAAAGGCAGAGCAGACTATATTCTAAAAATAGGAAATGAAGAAGTTGCGGTAATCGAAACTAAAAAGCCAGCTGTATCTTTGACGGAAGAAGAAGGAAGACAAGCTGTTTCTTATGCTTATCATAGAAAGATAAAATTTGCTATTCTAACTAATTTTAAAGAGATTAAAGTTTATCATGCTTTAAGCAACATAAAAAATATAGACAGGAATTTATTAAAATTTGATGATAATTCCTACTTTAGAATAGGGTTTAATAATTTCTTATCTGATTTTGACAAATTATTTTTACTCTCTAAAGAAAGCTTTGAAAATAAAGAAATAAATAAACTTCTTTCAAAGAAAGATGAAAAACTTAGCAAGTCTATTGACGAACATATTTTGAATGACTTATTGAAAGTAAGAGACTGGCTTTCTAAGGAATTGAAATCAAAGAAAAATTATTTTTCGCAAGAAAAAATAGATGAAGTTGTTCAAGTTTTTATTAATCGTTTGATTTTCATTCGTTCAGTTGAAGACAGAGGTTTAGAACCGATGAATTATTTGAAAAGTTTGGAAGCAGACGTAAGACAACAAAATGTTAAGCTTCAATTGTTCCCTTATTTGCTTGAAGAGTTCAAAAAGTTTAATGATAAGTATGATTCAAAGCTTTTTGAGCCAGGAATTTTAGAGAAAGAGGGGGCTTTTTCAGACGAGGTTCTGAGAAAAGTTATTTTGGCTTTGTATTTTGGAGTGGAAGGCAATCAAGAGAGATATTTATTCGACCAAATCCCCGGAGATTTGCTCGGAAGTATTTATGAGCAATATTTAGGAACGGTTTTGCAGGGAACAGAGAAACGAGTAAAGCTTGAATCAGAAAGCGGAAAAAGAAAGAAAATGGGAATTTATTACACCCCTTCTTACATTGTAGATTATATTGTTAAAAACACAGTGGGCGAGTATATCAAAGACAAAACAATTGATGAAATTTTAGAAGTCAATATTTTAGACCCTGCTTGCGGCTCCGGAAGTTTCTTGACAAGAGCATTTCAGGAAGTCGCTGATGTAATTGAAGAAAAATTAAAGAAAGGAGAAAAAAGTAAAACTCTTACCTTTCAGAATTATAATGGAAGATTATCTTTAGGACAAAAAGCAAATATTTTATTGAATTGTATTTATGGCGTTGATTTAGATGAAAAAGCTGTTGAATTAGCTCAATTAAATTTACTTCTCAAATTATTAGAAGATGAAACTTCAGAAACAAAAAAAAGACTTTTGCCAAATATGAAGGACAATATAAAAAACGGAAATTCGTTAATTGACGACGCCAAAATCGCCGGCGATAAAGCTTTCAATTGGCATGCGCAGTTTCCAGATGTTTTTCGGCATGGAGGTTTTGATGTTGTCGTGGGGAATCCTCCCTATGTTAAAATACAAACTTTTTCTGACAATAATCAAAAACAATTTTTAGAAAAAAACTTCAAATCTGCAACTAGTAATTTTGACTTATATGTTCTATTTGTAGAAAAAGGATATAATTTATTGAAGAAAAAAGGAACGCTCGGTTTTATTTTACCCCATAAGTTCTTTCAAGCTGAATTTGGAATAGGTATTAGGGAGTTTTTACAAAGTAATGGGTCTTTGAAAAAAATTGTAGATTTCAGAGACAACCAAATTTTCGATGGAGCAACTACTTATACTTGTTTATTATTTCTGAATAAAGCTGAAAATAAAATACTCCGTTATTTAGAAATAAAATCTTTAGATAATATTCAAAAAAGAATAAATGAATCGCCGATTTTCTCAGAGATAGAGATTAATAAATTAGATTCTAAAAAATGGATATTTTCTTCTTCAAATGATGTTTTGAACAACTTGTCTAAAAATTCTGATTCTAACTTGGAAAACTTAACATCTGCTATTTTTCAGGGCATTGCAACTGGTGCAGATAAAATATTTTTTATGAAAAAAGTTAAAGACAATTCAAGATATATTTTAGTTTATTCAAAAGCTCTGGAGAGAGAAGTGCAAATAGAAAAGGATATCCTCAAACCTCTTATTAAAGGCAATATGCCAAAAAGATATGCATTAGCAGAAACCGATGAACTTATTTTATTTCCATATAGTTTAAATGAAAAAAATAAAGTTGAATTAATCTCTCAGAATATCTTGAAAGAAAAGTTTCCAAAAGCGCATGATTACTTAAAACATTTTGAGAAAGAATTAAGAAACCGAGAAAATGGAAAGTTTGATAACCCTCGGTGGTATTGTTACTCAAGAAACCAAGGCATGAGTTACATTGGCAAAAAGAAAATTCTTACTCCAGACATATGTAAAAGAGGGGAGTCTTCTGTTGATTTAGGGGGAATATTTTTAACAACTACAACAGTTTATGGAGTAATTCCTAAGGATGAGAAGAATTTTAATTTTTTACTCTCTATTCTAAATAGCAATATCTTAAGTTATTTTATAAAGAAGACAGGAACTATTTTAAGGGGCGGATTTTATCGCTATAAAACAAAATATCTCAAGCCTTTTCCAGTCAAACTCCCTTCTCCTGCACAAGAACAAAAAATCGTCTCGCTCGTGGACCAAATGCTCTCGCTCCAAAAACAACTTCACGAAGGAAAACCAACGGGAAACGAAAAAGAACGTTTAGAACAGCAAATAAAAAATATTGATTATGAAATTGACCAAGAAGTTTACAAATTATATGGATTGACTAAGAAAGAAATTAAAATTATCGAGGAGAGTTTGAAATAATACGTTTCAAAAACCAAAAACTTAATTACTTAATATCTTTAATTGTTATATGGAGCTAAAAGAAGAATTCTTTAGAATTTATGCAAACTTGCCGTTAGAAGAAAGGAACAACGTAGTTGTAATTATTAACCAACAGCCAATAAGCTGGAACATCGCTTATATCGAGATTAAGAACAGTACTAAATTAGGGCAACAAATATTAAAAACGTTAAAGGACTTAGACATACTATGAAAGAGAAAAAAGAAAATATAGATGAGTTGAAGAAAGAGATTGTTATAGAGAGACTTCGCCAAGCTCCTCCGACAGTAAAAATCGCTTTTGGTTCCTTAAATGAATTTATGAATAGAGATGAATTGATAGAACAAGTTGAGAAGGAAACAGATATAGGCAAAAGAATAGTAAAAATACAGTTAGAATATTTAAAATCCTTCAAGCGAGGAATGTTGCAAGGGGAATAATGTGGCATCCGTTTTGTTTTCTAGACCATCCGATGACGTAACTTTAAATTATTTGTATTATTATAGCAAAGAATTAGTTTCTGTTTCAAATAGTTTAGGTCATAAAACGATAAATAAAGAAAAGGAAGAAGCAAACAAAAAAATAATATTATCAGTAATAGAAAAACAAAAACCAGAGTTTATTATGTTCAATGGACATGGCTCATCAGAAGTAATTTGTGGTCATAAACAAGAAGTGATTGTTTCAGCAAAAGAAAATCCGGGAGTTTTAAAGAATGCGATAATTTATTCCCTCTCCTGTTCTTCTGCTTCAGTATTGGGCCCTGTAAGCATTGAAAATGGAGCTACATCCTTTATCGGATACAAATTTGATTTTGCTCTCGGAAAAGATACTGAAAGCGAAGCTTCTCCTAAACATGACAAAATTGCAAAAATGTTTCTCGAACCATCCAACATATTAGTTGATTCTCTATTGAAAGGAAAAAATGTCAAAAGATCTATTGAAAATGCTAAGAAAAAAATGGCTGAAAACATAGACTATCTTCACACAACAAGCAACTTTCCAGAAGCAGTTTATTACGCGCCATTTTTATTTAGCAACTACATGGGGCTTGTGGCACATGGAAACCAAGAAGCTTCAATTAATTAAAGAAGTTAAATTTTCACATAAAAAGAGATTATTTTTAGATAGGTTAGTAGACCTTCCAAACCTTAACCTCTAGTCCGTTTCGCAACCCCCTAGTAAACTTCTCAAACCTCAAAAACCGTCCCCCAAAACTTTAAATACCAACTTCTCTCAAAAATCTCGAATCTAATTGATGATTTGGGCCTCTTCAACCTGAATCTGAAATAAACAAGGTGGAGTTGCAACCTACAAAAATGGTAATAAAATATGCCTGCAGCAAAGAGACCACGTCGTGGTTCGTTACAGTATTATCCGCGAAAGCGCGCAAGTAAGCGCTTGCATAGAATTAACTTTGCGCCGATTTATTCTGAAGTTAAAGAAAAAGGATTGCTCGGTTTCATAGCTTACAAAGTCGGAATGTCCACGGCTCTTGTAAAGGACAACACCGACAAGGTTATGACATCAAAGAAGCAGGTAGCGACTCCAGTCACGATTCTCGAAGTTCCAAACATGAAAATTTTCTCGGTAAGATTCTGCAAAAACGGAATAGCAGTGAAAGACATCGTGGTAAGCAACGACAAAGAACTAAAGAGAAAACTAAAAGTCCCGAAAGCACCTCAAAAATTGGAGAATCTCCCGGCAGACTACGACGACATAAAAGTAATTGCATATTCAATTCCAAAACAAACCTCAATTAAAAAATCTCCAGACATAATTGAACTTTCAATAAACGCCGACGACAAGCTCGAATACGTAAAATCACTCATAAACAAAGAACTGACTATTGAAAACTTCGCGAAGTCAAACCTTGTTGATGTCAGGGGAATTACAACAGGAAAGGGATTTCAGGGACCTGTCAAAAGATTCGGAGTAAAGCTAAGATTTCACAAATCAGAAAAAGGAGTCAGAAAAGTCGGCTCGATTGGTCCCTGGCACCCGGCGAGAGTCACATTCAAAACCCCTATGGCTGGCCAGCTCGGTCTCTTCTCAAGAATTACTTACAATCTCCATCTTTTAAACTCAGGAAAAATAACTGAAAAAAATATTAATCCGAAAGAAGGCTGGAAAAACTATGGAGTTATCAAAAGCAACTACATAATTCTCAAAGGTTCGGTGCAAGGTCCAAGTAAAAGACAGCTCGTCATCACACCGGCATTCCGCCCAAGCAAATTACAATCTAAAAAGAAACTTGAATTTCTGGAGCTGTTAAAATGAGCCAAGCAATACAGACGAGAACGGTCTATAGTCTTGAAGAATTTAAAAAATTGCCTGAAAGAGCATTAGTAATGGTAAGAGAACTAGATTGGGATTTAACAGAACTGGCAGTTTATTTGCATACAGTTCAGAGAGAACATCAACGGCGAAGTATTTTTATTTATCAATCTCCTGAAAATAGGAATAATCTTCGTGAAACATGGGCAGTACCTGAAATATTAAAATTTAGAGGCGTAATTCGTTTGCCAGAACATACAGCTGACCTTTCCGGAATGATGGACATTTTCCCAAGCGATAAAGATTTGCATGGGGAATATATGAAATTACTAAGAGAAAAAGGAGCAATAAAATGAAAGCAACACTATACGATTCAAAAGGAAGCAAGAAATCACAAATAGAACTGCCAAAAATATTCTCTATGAAAGTTCGTGAAGATTTAGCGGCGAAGTATTTTGAAGCGGACAAATTCATCCAGCCTTATGCTCCTTTCAGGGAAGCTGGAATGAGGCAAAGCGCTTCGGGAACAATTTCGCATCAAAGGCACGACTGGAAAGGTCATTATGGAAAAGGAATTTCCCGTGTCCCTAGGAAGACAATGTCCCGTCGTGGAACTCAGTTCTTCTGGGTTGGGGCAAATATTCCCGGTTCAAGAGGCGGAAGAAAGGCGCACCCCCCTAAAGGAATAGGAAAAGAAAAGAAAATCAACAAGAAAGAAATCCAACTAGCAATAAACTCGGGATTTGCGGCAACAGCACAGGAAAAATTCTTAGTGCAAAGATATTCTTCCCTCGACAAAATAGAAAACACACCCCTAATTTTTGAGGCGCTTCCCGAAAAAACAAAAGAATTAGTAAGCTCAATAAAATCAATCCTGAAAGAAAATTCAGGAATTGCGTTCAGGAAAAAAACAGTAAGGGCAGGAAAGGGAAAGCTTCGCGGAAGGAAATACAAATCCAATGCAGGAATTTTAATTATAACTTCAAATAAAGAAAACCCAAAATTCAAAAGTTTCGACGTCAAAACTCTCAGCGAAGTAACAATCTCAGACCTCTACCCCCTCGGAAGGTTGACTATTTTCACAAAGCAGGCTCTTGAGCAACTCAATGAGGAGGAAAAGAAATGACAAATACTATAAGAAGAAATGTGTATAGTTCAGAAAATTCTAATCGCCTGCACTTTTATTACGCAAATGACGTTTTAGATTTATCAAAACGGGATGAAACAGTAATTTACGAAGGAGAATATGAAAATCCTCCTGCTATGTTATTTAAAGTTAAATCGCAGGAAGGAGAAACTGTTCTTACAATTTTTCTAACTTTTGAAGAAGCAAATGTCTGGATTGAAGGAAGCGATATAGCAGTAAGACAAACAGTAGGAAAGCTCGAATCTGCTTTACGCCTGAGATTATCATTATTAACAGGAGAAGAACTAAGATGATACTCAAACCAGTAACGTCAGAAAAAGCAGTAAAACTAATCGACATAGACAACACTTTATTGTTTAAGGTAGAAAGAAAATATAATAAAGAGCAAATAAAAACCGAAGTAGAGAAAATGTTTAACGTCAAAGTTGAAAAAGTCAGAACTCTCCTCCGCGATAACAAAAAATATGCTTACGTCAAACTAAACAAGAAAAATCCAGCAATTGACATCGCAACCAAGCTGGGGATGATATAAAATGGCACAAGAAAAAAATAGATTAGGAAGTAGCAGCCAAACCCTCATTAACCCGCAATATGCAGTTGTAACCATCAGATATAAAGGAACTGCTCAAAAAGCCCTGTATATTACAGAAGACGAGAGAATAATAGGAGATGAACGAAACCTTTATCATTTTTTAAGAAATAATGGGACTCCTGATAATCCCATTATCCAATTAATGCGCTTACCTATTGATAAATATTATTTTGAGAGAGGTCCGAAAGTTGTAGCAGTAATTTCAGAAGATTTAAACAGAGACCTTATTGAAAACGTTAGAAATGAAGGAGCAGACGAAGAAAAATTAAGATACGAACTTTGTTTAATGATGTTGAGGAGGCATAATCTATTAGTATAATGGGAAAGAGAATAATTCAACAGGCAAGAGGGAAGGGAAGTTTAACTTACAGAGTCAGAAAGAAAGCATTTCTACACACAATAGGATATCCTCGGGGAAATGGCGAAGCTGAAATAACAAAAATTTTCCATTCGGCAGGGCACTCAGCTCCTTTAATGAAACTTTCACTTGGAAAAGAAATAGC
>Ga0209542_10002797_pt1 | contig 38468 bp, 45 predicted proteins | sample RifCSPhighO2_01_FD_184028 | JGI IMG/M metagenome (GOLD analysis project Ga0209542, IMG submission 184028) | Soil microbial communities from Rifle, Colorado - Rifle CSP2_plank highO2_0.1 (SPAdes) (version 2) | ecosystem: Environmental > Terrestrial > Deep subsurface > Rock core/Sediment ... | reverse complement strand
CGTTAGAATGTATCTTAAAGAAATTGGAAGAATTCCTCTTCTTAAGTTTGATCAGGAAATTTCTCTGGCCAAGAGAGTGGAAAAGGGAGATAAAGAAGCAAAAAAGATTTTAATTAATTCAAACCTCCGTTTGGTTGTATCGATTGCAAAAAAGTATGTAGGACGAGGCTTAACACTTCTTGATTTAATTCAGGAGGGGAATCAGGGGTTAATAAGAGCAGTTGAAAAATATGATTGGAGAAGAGGATACAAATTTTCAACTTATGCAACTTGGTGGATTAGACAATCAATAACAAGAGCTATTGCAGATCAGGCCAGGACAATTAGAATTCCTGTGCATATGGTAGAAAATATAAATAGATTCTTAAGGGCATCGAGAAAATTAATGCAGGAACTGGGACGCGAACCTACACCGGAGGAGGTTGCAAAAGTTCTAGAAATTGATCCAGAAAAGGCAATGGAGATTATAAAGATTTCCCAAGAGCCTGCAAGTTTGGAATCGCCTGTTGGAGATGAAGAAGATTCCCGTCTTGGAGATTTTATTCATGATACAACCGCTCCTACTCTTTTTGACTCAGCGTCCCGCGAACTTCTAAAAGAGCAGGTAGAACAGGTTTTAGCAACCTTGTCGGATAGAGAAAGAAGAGTTCTTGAGGAAAGGTTTGGATTGAAGGACGGAAAACCAAAAACCTTGGAGGAGGTTGGTAAAATGTTTGCGGTAACCAGGGAACGGATAAGACAAATAGAAGCAAAGGCTCTTAGAAAACTCCGCCACCCTTCCCGAGGCAATAAGCTTAAGGATTATTTGGGATAATTATTTTCTGACTAATACTATTGCGTTGGGGATGTTGCGACCCGGACCTGCCTTATAACCTCCATACCAAAGCGCTGTTGATCCTCCCTGATCAAGACCAAGCGCATTCTCTATCCCCATTGTTTTAAGTACCGCTCCTGCATCAGAAAAAGAAGCGCCATAAACTATGCCGATATAAACCATACTGCTTTTTGTTCCTATGAAAGTTCGGGCCGCTTTTCCTCCATCTGCTCCGGTAGGACTACCTCCTGAGACCAAAAGTACCTGCATTGCAATTACACTATCAACGCCCGTATCTCTTCCCCAATCAGACGAGCGTCCTCGAACACCCATGGTATTGCCGGTGAAATAAACTAATGGAACATTACTGTAAACATTATTGCTGGAGTTAAAATAAACTTTGTTTTTGTTCATCAACAGCGTATCGAAAGAGTTTATTTTACCAGCACAGCTGGGATAATCGGGCGGACAGAAATATGAGCCGTTTATTCCTGCAAATCCTCCGGAGCGTGATACATAAGTTGCAAGAGGAAGGGCAGGACAATTATCCCGACAATCTCCATCGGATGCTGTATCTACAATAACTCTTGTTGAGTTAAGATCGGCGGCAGCCACAGATACAATAAAGTCTCCATTACCAGTTGAGACTTTTTGTTGTGAATATCCCGAGCCGGGCGCCGAGTTATTTATAGGTACATTTGCCAGTTGCTGGGTTGTCTGCTGGCCAACAGATCCTGCGATTGCTTTAAGACTTTCCTCTTGTTTTACAATATCTACTGTCAGAGTTTTAAGATCGGCAGATGCCGAGGTATAGTTTAACTTTGACAAGTTATCCAAAACTTTTGCAAATTGCTTATCAAGATCTGCGGTTTTTACGCTTTGCGCACGAAGATCTGTGATTCTATTGTAGATTCCAAGCGAATCCTTACAAGCAGTTTCTGTATTTTTAATATCTTTTTTAAGCCCTTCATTAATTTTATATTGATCCTGGTTTTTGAGCTCTTTAAGCTCAAAATCAACAGTTTTTAGTTGTTTATAAAGGCTCGTATTCTTATTCCCCAAATCTTTAATCGTATTTTGAGAGAAATTTAAATAATATACTGAGCCGGCCAGCATTATTAATATAAAGGCGGAAAAAAAGATCGGAAGTTTTCGTCCGAAGAGAATTAGATCTTTTGCCGAAGTAAAATTCTTAAGCTGCACCTATACCAGTATATAATTATGCTTCTTTATTTTCAAATCTTATCGTGCTAGAATATTCTTCGCGATCCGCGATAGCTCAATGGTAGAGCAGGAAGCTGTTAACTTCAAGGTTCTAGGTTCGAATCCTAGTCGCGGAGCAAAATGACCCATTAAGCCTCATAATATAACTCTCTTATTTAATGTATAATGGATAAACCTTCTTAAAGGGAACCTTGGAAGTAATATATGATGATGACGATTGTTGAAGGAAAAGTGAAGGAAGAAAACTGGCCAAAACTAAAAGAGGCTTATAAGGAAGCGACTAACAATCTTCCCCCAGGATTAATAAAGACTTTCCTTATACAGAGCGTGGGTGATACATCAGCTTGGCGGATCATTTCTCTCTGGGAGAATCGTGAAGCTCTTGAAAAAATGCGAAGTTCCGGAGAAATACCTGGAGCAATACTCATCTTCCGTGCTGCAGAGTCAGAGCCAGAAGTATCGATTTTTGAGGTAGCCTTCAGTAAGGAAGTAGTCTAATAATTATTTAGCTGGTAAAATCGAAGCAGCATTTTGTAACTCTCCTTTCAAAAGCTTCTTTATTTCAAGCCATCTTTGTCTTAACTCTCCAACGTAACTTACATTCTCAAAGGCCTTTATGATTGCCTCAAAACTTTGCTGTATACTGAGTCTAGGCGCGCGGAGCTGCAAATTTGCAATACTAACTCATCATTTGCTAGAATCTTTCCCATGTCAGCAGCGGAACGAGGGATTACAGTGTTTGTAGATATAGACGGTACTCAAAATCGTCTTGCACCACCGCCTGTTAAAACAGCGGTAGCGTTATTTAGAGGAAAACTTACTCTTCCTCTAAAAGATAAGCCTCTTGAGGGAGCAAAGCCAAAAAGAGGAGTTGGTAGGATGTGGTCACTGTTTTTTCATGGAATGCGCCCCTTTAGCAGAAACTCTCAGAAAGGACTAGAAATATTCAAACAGACTGCCCAAGCAACAGAAAGAACAATTAAACTTGCCGTGATTTCAGGAAGAGAATTCGAGCTACATGAGATGACGAGACGCAGACTGCTAAAAGCAGGTAGAATGGATTACCTTGAAGAAGTCCGTCTCAGCACTGTAAAAAGCTCTTCGGGTTTTAAGGAATATGAGATACGACAAGAGGTTGAAAAAGGAAATGCTGCGGTTCTTGTTGAAGATGATTTACTGGCAGCTCTTCGAGTAGAGCGGATAAATGAAGATTATGAAGATAATCCAGTTCTCGTATATCTTTTAAGAAATCCGTCTAATGCACAATGGCTGAGACGAAGAGGAAATGTTGAATTGCCAGAAAATGTTGTGCCAGTTGGATCATTTCAAGAAGCAGCTAATGACTTTGCAATCAGAGTTGCAAAAGGTAGATTCTAACATCCTCCACCCCTCGGAGTTCCAGCGTTTACGAATCTAGATTTACATATTGACAAAAGTTAACAAATATTGTTATATATTCATATATATGGCGACACTCACTATTTCATTGCCAAATCAAATTGCTAAAAGGGTTGATGTAGAAGCAAAAAACCAAGGATTTGCAACCCGTTCTGAATTTATCCGAAGTCTTCTTCGAAGGTATTTTGCGGGAGACGAAGTGCTATTTGAGACTTTTATACCACGCCCTATTGAAGAAATAAAGCTGGAGCTGGCAAAAACTGGTAAATACAGTCAGGAGTTTATAGAAAGCGTGACAAAAGGACTGGCAAAAGCATCTACGTATGCGCGTTAAGTCTTTGCGTCCCGATCTTAAGCGATATCTAACCAAACACAATCTTAAGAAAAAATTTGATAAGCAAGTGGCTCTTTTTGAAAGTAATCCTCGTCACCCTTCTCTTAATACAGAAAGGCTTGAGCCAAAGCAATTAAAAGTTTATTCGTTTCGTATAGACAGAAAATATAGAGCAATTTTCATTTTCATTACTCCTGAAGAGTCGGAAATTATCGACATTAACGACCACTATCAATAACTATAAAGGTTCTACTAATTTCCTCCATCCTTCGGGGAAAATTTATATTCTTGGCTAATCTACAGGCGTTGCTCCGTTTATTTATACAATATTTTGAATTTAATCATTTTCGTGAGCTGTGGTAAGTTTTACTTTACCATCGCGAATTAACATAGCCCATTCAAAAATTTGTGCTTTCTTAAGAGGTATTTCATCTTTTTGGCCGATTTTCACTTTTGCCGATTCTGTTAGTTGAGCAAGTAAACCTGAGATTACTAATTGTTTTTCATAAGACTGTGTTATTAGTAATTCTGCGAGCGGAGTTAATCCTCGGTGATCATCATTCATTGCTGCCATGATTCCAGCAATTAATTTTATATCATCATATATTGTATCTTCCGGATTAGTATCGGCACGAGATTGGTAATATTCTTCTGGACTGCTTAGGATTTCACTAGTCCTATCCGGCTCAGGAGTAAGATAAGTTTCCAGTAATTTTAGCGCTTCTTTTGTTTTTCCTAACTTAAATAATTGTCTTACTCCTTCTAACTCAGGATATCTAGCAGATTTAAAGAGGAGGTTAACCTGATGGTGAGTTCTTAATTTTGCAAGTAACTCTTTGGGTAGTGGTCTAGGCTTACGTGTTACTTGGTTTACAATAGCGCAGTTAGTAATTGATTCAATAATAACGACTCCATCTTTTATTATTCGTTGGTGAAAGCGGAAAATTGTGTTCTTATAGCGATAAACATCAGTAATTATTTCAACTTCATCGTTTGGACTAGGTTGTTCAAAATAATTAATTTTCATAGTCGTTATAAAACCAAATAAATTGGTGTTTCTAGCTGCTTCCCTAAGCTCCATACCGCAGGATTCAAAGATATCAATTCTGTCTCTATTCAGCGGAACTTGTGAGTCAGTATGGTGGGGCGTATCTTTCCTTTTCCCAACGGGTCCTTTAGTTGAAATACTTGTAAGAAATTCTAATCTTTCCAGTTCTTCTTGAAAATTTATACGCTTTCCTTGATCGGGATGCCCACAATTGACTGTTGCAATAATAACAGGTTCTCCATTTTGCATTATTTGATGATTAAAAGTTAGTCCTTGCTGATTCGGATCTGGTTCGTATAATTCTGTTACTACTTCTACTTCCTGACCCTCGAATAGTTGTTGTTTGTATCTAATATCGATACTTTTTACATCATTTACAGGATCTGTAATGCCATATGTTTGTCCAGATGTTTCCCGTAGAGGTTCTGTTATCTCTTTTCTTTGATTACCAAGCATTTCCTGCGCTTCATAATGCTGAAGATGTCCACCATAAGCATCGGGATTCTCAACTGTAATTATTAGAGTATTGGTAACTCTTCGTAAGGAAGTTGGTTTTACTCCTGATTCTGATCTTTCTGCTAATACCATAGTTGTAGTATATATATGGAAATTTGAAAGAAGTCAAATAGAATATAAATTTTAAGAGCGGGTTTTATAAGAAGAGAAGATGTGACAAGTTGACATCAATCTTTTTAAGATCTATTCTATCTATGGTGAGTAAAACTGAAAAAATTGTAATTTTTCTTCTTCGTTTATCGCTTGGATGGATTTTTCTTTATTCTGCAGTCACAAAAATTTCCAATCCCAGTTGGTCTGCGGCAGGGCTTTTGAAATCTGCTCATACTTTCCCGGCCTTATATCAGTGGTTTTCAACTCTTTCTATTCTTCCGACCATAAATTTTCTAAATGAATGGGGACAGCTTCTTTTGGGAATCTCTCTGGTTTTGGGTATAGGTGTTCGGCTTTCTTCAATTTTAGGTGTAGTTCTTATGCTTCTTTATTATTTACCACAGCTTAACTTTCCATACATTGGTAAAACGTCTTATCTAGTTGATGAGCATATTATCTATTCTCTGGTTTTGGTCTATTTTGCAGTCATTAGTGCCGGAAGAATTTACGGGCTTGAAGGATGGTGCGCGAACCTTCCCATCTGCCGAAAAATTCCTAGAATTAGAAGTTGGTTTGGATAGGTGATTTTAATAAATAAATTGTTGAATTTATCAGGAAACTCTAATAAATAAGCTCTAACCTTCTCCGTCCATTGGAGTTCAGTTGGCTAATGATTGAGGTGCAACTAAAGACGATGCTCTTATTCGATATTCAGGCAATATGTGTTGCTGAATAACTGGTAGCAGTTTTATTCCGTGGAGTACTGCTTGTAAATTGACTGGTAAAGCATCAAATCCTTCCGGCTCAAAGAAAACCGCAAGTGTTTTGTCTCTATTTGCAAGGGTAATCATACGTCTCCAGTGGTCTTTAGTTAACCGTTCTATGCCATCGTTAGCTTTTTGGAAAAACGGAGGAAGTGGCGTCCCTCGAAGACTTTCTTCATATAATCCACAAAAATCGTTTGCATCAAAGACCTGTTCTACAAGCGTAGATTCTACAGCGATTCCTGAAAGGCCAAAGAGAATTCCTGCATGATTGAGATCAATACTCTTTTGTTCTGTATACAAAATTGGCGAAGACGTTCTGCCATCTCTAGTGAATTCAATGCCTCGTTCTTTTAGCTTTTTTCCTACGATTTCTATCCCAGCTTTTCCTTCCGTGATGAATTCATTCAAGAACACATGCACCATTGATTGGCCTTTCTGTTCAGCTTTTCGCTGCATTAAATATTCAAGTTCTGCCTCGGTCGGATTGTTCTTGAAAAGACTCTCGATACTCATTTGTGCGAATTATACCATTCCTCGGAGTCAGTTTGCACTTAGCATATTGCGCGGGGACAGCTCTAGATTGGTACTTGACAAGTACTACAACTGGTTGTAGTATATGAAGTATGACAACTAATGACACACAACGAGTAACACTTTTTCTTAATCCAGGCCTATTAAAACATGCCAAAGCGCAAGCTGTAATTGAGGAAAAGAGTCTAACCACTCTAATGGAGACGGCTCTAGTTAAGTATTTGCCCAAAGAGACAATAATTAAGAAGGTTCAAATTTAATATGAATGAAACAGGAGTCACCCAAGAAGAAGTAACAACAATTGAGAATCAAGCACCTGCTCAGATTGTCAGGAAAACCACAACACAAGCTGAGCCCCAGGCAAAAGGAGAAGGTTCTCAGAAAGTCTTTGATAAAAAGAAAACAATTTTCAGGTTTAATCAAATTATTTGGTATATTTTTGGTTTGATTGAAGTATTGCTCGTATTCAGGGTTATTCTTAAGGCATTAGGCGCCAATCCCACAAGCGGATTTACCAGTTTAATTTACTCTATAACAAATCCCTTAGCAGGTCCTTTTACCGGTATTTTAGGATCACCCGTTATCGCTGGCACTTCAATAATTGAATGGTCAACAATAATTGCCGCAATTGTATATCTCGTGGTGGCATGGGGACTTGTATATCTTGTAGATCTTATTTATCCAATAACTCCAAAAGATGTTGAAACAAAATAAATTGTGTTAATTGCAATCGTTATTATTCTTGCCATTCTCTGGCTTCTAGGATATGCTCCAATATCGGGAATCTCGATTCCGAATGTCGTTCTTTTTACAATCAATAATCACCCGATTACTTTATGGGAAATCCTTATACTTGCGGTAATCGGCTGGGCGATAGGCATTTTACCGCGTCCGCTTCAAGCTGTTGCTGGAGTCCTTCTTCTTTTATGGATCCTCTCGGTGCTTGGAATTTTTGGCATCGCGGGTCTCCCAAGTATTATAGTTCTCGTAATTATCGTAGGACTTATTGTATCTATTTTTCTATAGAGAATAAGATAGAGTAATACCGTTTAAATAGCGGTTATCCTGCAGAGAAAAATAATTTATAAATGTGATTTAATTAATTTATGGGTATACTTATAAACTGGACAGTAAGCGCATTGGCAATTTTAACAGCTTCTTATTTGTTGCCCGGAGTGCATGTGGCTAGCTTTGTTGCAGCTTTGGCCGCTGCGGTTGTTTTGGGTATAATTAACGCAATCATCAAGCCCGTTCTTCTTATTCTTACACTCCCGATAAATATTCTAACTTTAGGTTTATTTACATTTGTAATAAACGTATTAGTTATTCTTTTAGCAGCAAATTTGGTTCCCGGATTTAGCGTTGATTCCTTTTGGTGGGCCCTTATATTTAGCATTGTTTTATCTATTATTAATTCTTTTCTCCATCGTTTTTCCTAATGCCCGAAATACCATTGATCGACTAAAATAGTGTATAATTAGATCTATGGCAAAACGAGATACAGGAGTAGGGAAAAAGAAGAAATCCCGTTCGCACAAAACCAAGAAAAGGCTTGAGATAAAACGTGAGATGCTGGCAAAAAAAGCTAGCAGGCGACACAAATAGAACCTCTTTTCGGATTTTACTCTTCTGAATAATTTTACCTCATAACAGAAATCATTCAGGGACAAAGAAAAAATTTAAAACGATAAGAAGATTACAGAACTATTTATAGAGGCTTTTGACCTGGAAAAGAATATAGAAGCTAATAATTGCGCCGATGATACCGCCTACTATATTAAATTGCACCAGATTGGAAACAATCGTGATGACTTGTGCCCAGAACACGTATCTCCACGCTACTGCCTTTCTTGAGAAAAGCCCAGGTACGGCCATTGCTTCAAGAACTACTACAGGAACAAGAAGAATTATACCAACCCACATTGTAGGCACAGATGCGACAGATTGTGCGCCGCCGACAGGAGCCAATACAGTTGCTATGCTACCGAGTCCAAGAAGTACCAGGATTGCAGGAATAGTAAAGATTAGAGCTATGATGTTTAAATAAGGAGCTATTTTTACGATAATCTCTTTTATTCCTTGAGGGAGTGCGGGAGCTTTCTTGCCAAAATACTCATCAAGTGTTTCTTCAAGTTGCGCGAGAGGGTTTTTGGAATTAGCTTCTGCCATATATTTCTAGCGTAAACTGTTTAGATCTGCTTGTCAAGCACGAAATTATAGCCACCATTTTAGCCTAAAAGACAACTCGCTTCATGCATTCAATTTGGGTATTGATAGATGGGAAATGTACAATAACCTATAGTTTGTTGACATTCATCTCTTCCTATGGTATAGTATTAAACAAGGATATAAAAGAATATATCTGCTTAATTTTGACAAAGTTTGAATAGTTTAAGATAAAGGTACCCCAACTTCATTTTTTTTTGTATCTTTTCTCCACATTCACACGTCTGGTTCTTATTTAGGCAGTTATATTTTTTTATTAACTTAATTTATGTATAAAAAACAATTTAGACAAAATTGGCAAAGAGGAGCAAATAAGCCTAAAAAGCTTAACCGTTCTTTTTATATTAAAAAAGCAGAAGAAGCAGAAGAAAAAACTTTTATTCCGAAGCACAGTTTTTCGGATTTTCTTATAAGTGATGAGTTAAAGCGGAATATTCTTAAAAAAGGATATACTACACCAACTCCCATACAGGATGAGGCAATAGAGCCTATACTTTTTGGAAAAGATGTAATTGGTTTGGCAAATACCGGTACGGGAAAGACTGCCGCATTCTTAATTCCTCTAATAAATAAAGTTTTGTACAACCGCTCACAGAAAATACTCGTCGTTGTTCCTACAAGAGAATTGGCGGTACAAATTCAGGAAGAATTTATTGCTTTTACCAAAAATATGAATGTTTATTCTGTGTTATGCATAGGCGGAGTAAGCATATATAAACAGATTCATAATTTAAGACAAGATCATGATATTGTAATTGCAACGCCGGGGCGAATAAAAGACCTTGAAAAACAAGGGCATCTAAAGTTATTTAAGTACAATAATATAGTGCTTGATGAGGTAGACAGAATGATGGATATGGGTTTTATTAATGACATAAAATTTATTATTTCCCGCTTGCCGCAAAACCGCCAGTCGTTATTTTTTTCAGCAACACTTCCGCAGGAGATAAGCGGTCTTGCCCACACATTTTTAAAAAATCCTGTTACGATCTCGGTAAAATTACAGGAAATACCTCTTACGGTTGATCAGGATGTTATAAGAGTAAATGGCAGAGTAAAGGCTGATATTCTTTGTGAACTCCTTTTAAAACAAGGTTTTGATAAAGTGCTCGTTTTTGGCCGGACAAAGTGGGGAATGAACAAACTTTCTGCTATTCTTGAGCGGCGCGGTTTTAAAGTTGCCGCAATTCACGGAAATAAAAACCAGTCGCAGAGACAGCGTGCGCTTAATCAGTTTAAAGATGGATTGGTTAATGTTCTTATTGCAACAGATGTTGCCTCCCGGGGACTTGATATTGATGATGTAACTCATGTAATCAACTATGATGAGCCGGCGTCATATGATGACTATATCCATCGAATAGGAAGAACCGGAAGAGCAAATAAAACAGGTATTGCATTAACTTTTGTAGATTAATATCAAATTATTTTAATATGAAGAATATAAGAAATGTAGCAATAATCGCACACGTTGATCATGGAAAAACAACTTTGGTGGATGCGCTCTTAAAGCAATCAAAAACAAAACTTGCGAAAAATTCTTCCGACTCGCTTATTATGGACAGCAATGAGCTTGAACAGGAAAGAGGAATTACTATTTTTTCAAAAAACGCCTCTATCGTATGGCAAGATACAAAAATAAATATTATCGATACTCCGGGACATGCAGATTTTGGAGGAGAGGTAGAGCGCGTTTTAACAATGGCCGATGGATGCCTCTTATTAATAGATGCAAAAGAGGGTCCTATGCCGCAGACCCGGTTTGTTTTAAAAAAAGCGCTTGAGAAAAAACACAAGATTATTGTTGTTATAAATAAAATCGATAGGCACGATGCGAGAATCGAGCACGTTTTAGATAAAACCCTTGATTTATTTATAGAACTTGGAGCAGATGAAAATATTGCTGATTTTCCAATAATTTATGCTTCTGGAAAATTTGGAAAGGCAGGAATATCCAAAGATCTTTCCGGGATGAATGATATATCTCCCGTCTTTGAGGCAATATTAAAATATGTACCAAGACCTTCCGGCAATATCGATCAGCCTTTGCAAATGCTAGTTTCAACAATTACAAGCGATCAACACAGGGGAAGAATTGCAATCGGCAGAATATTCAACGGAAAAATTAACGTAGGGCAAGATGTGATGCATATAAATAGAAACGGGGAAAATAACAAATACCGTCTTACATCGCTTATGACTTTTGAAGGACTCGATCGGGTTGACGCACAAGATGCGATAGTCGGAGATATTGTAGCAATATCGGGAATTCCCGATATCAATATTGGAGAAACAATTGCAGATGTGGACAATCCAAAAGCACTTCCTCTTCTTAGTATTGAAGAGCCCACAATTAAGATGACGTTTATGGTGAATAACTCTCCGTTTGCGGGAAAAGAAGGAGAGTTTAAGACTTCAAGACAAATTCATGAAAGACTTATGAAAGAACTTGAGACAGATAAGGCTTTGAAGATAATAGAGCTTTCGACCGGAGGATGGGAAGTTTCAGGTCGCGGAGAACTTCACTTGGCGATTCTTATTGAAAGATTAAGACGTGAGGGATATGAATTTCAAGTTGCCCGCCCGCAGGTAATCGAGAAAGAAACAAGTGAGGGAATTCTTACTCCATATGAAGAGTTGTTTATTGAAGTGCCGCAGGATTATTCGGGAATTGTCATGCAAAAGCTTGGTAATAGACGCGCAGAGATTCAAGATATGAAGCTTGAAAACGGAATTGCCTATATGGAGTTTATTATTTCAACCCGCGGGCTTTTCGGTTATAGAAGTGAATTCGTTACGGATACAAGAGGACTTGGAATCTTAAATTCATCATTTGATCATTATGGAAAGAATAATGGCTATGAACATGAGAGAGAGCAGGGATCACTCGTGGCAAATGAGAGCGGTAAGACAACTTTGTATGGGCTTACCAACGTACAAGACAGAGGAGCTTTATTTATCGGACCGGCCGTTTCTATTTACAAAGGTCAGGTTGTCGGACAAAATGCCAGGAATGAAGACATAAGAGTAAACCCTTGTAAAATAAAACAGCAAACGAATATGAGATCAAAGGGCGAGGGAGTTTCTGTGCATTTCAACGCCCCCCGCGTGATGGGGCTGGAGGATGCTCTTGAATATATTTCAGATGATGAGCTGGTAGAAGTTACTCCAAAAAATATAAGAATAAGAAAGAAAATATTAGATGAGACAGAGGAAAGAAGAAAAAAATCACAGGGAGTCAGCTAGATTCTGGTTAATTAATTTAGAGGTTATTTTTTAGACACTCTTTTCTTTTTGATAATAGGAACTTCTATTTTCGGTATTTGATTAGGTTCACTTATTTCCACTTCCTTAACCTCCTCTTTTATAGTTAATAAATTTAATATTTTATCAAGCTTTGTGTTTAATGCTTCAAATTGTTGTTTGTATTGAGGTTGATCTACGGGTCTATTTATTTGATTATTTCCTCGATCTTCAAAATTAGGACGTCTTGAAAAGTTTTCAGATCTTCCTGAATCTGAAGATCTATTTTTTTGAAAACATTCTCTGCAAAAAACCGGTTTGCTTCCATTTGGTTTAAAAGGTACTTCGCATTCTTTCCCACAATTACTGCAAATGGTCTTATGCATAATTTGTGGCCTATCAAAATCTCTGCTGCCAAAATCTTTTCTTTTAAAATCTCTTCCCCCGCCAGATCTGCGGTCTCTGTTAAAATTTCCCATAAGCCATTATAGCATAAATGTAGATTCTTTCTGATATAATTGCTTTATGAAACAGAACAAACTAACTATTCAGATAAATGAACCAGTTTATGAGGTTTTTAACTTTACCATAACCCCAATGAATACAAAAAAGTGGATTGACTCTATTCTTACTGAAGAAACGAATGAATGGCCAGTTAAGATAGGTAGTACTTATACAAATCAGAATAGGCAGACTGAGATCTGGGATGAATATACAGTAACTGATTATAAAGAGTTTGAAGTTTTTGAGCTTACTTCAAAAGATAAAAACTATCATGTTAGGTATACATATAAACCTATCAAAGAAAATACAACTGAACTTGAGTATTATGAATGGATGGATAATAGAGAATTGGAATCTCCTTTCACTATTGAAATCCTAGAAAAGCTCAAATCAATATTGGAAAAGAAATAAAGTTCTAATTTTCTCCATCCCTCGGAGCTAGAGTCGGAATTATTCCGATTGAGGCTGAGGTCGGACAAAAACATCGTGGACTATCCTGAGAACCTTATCTCTTGTCTCGACTGTTGGGCGAAACAGATCTGGCTCTACCTTTGAACCTTCCATAAAAACACCATCAAATCCCTTAGCCCCATCATCGTGCCAAAATCTTCTTCCTTTTCTAAGTCTTAAAGTAATTTGACCTACGTATCTTCCATCCTTGTGTAATTCCATCGAGGACTTTCTCAATCTCCTGTCGGTCACAGTCACAATTGTCAGCCCTTCAGATCCATCTCTTACCGTACCACCATTGGTACATGCATGATCAAATAGTTCTTGGGCAATTCTTTGATCTTGGGGATTTAGGATACCGCTTGCTCTTGGTTCACGATCTGTCTTTATCATAGGAGTGATTTTATACCTACAATCATTATTTGTCAAACTAAATAATTCCGACCTTCATCTTTTTTGTCTTCTAATATAATTCCCATGTTAAAAAATAAATAACTTCTTAATCCCTCTGATATAATCTTCTGAAATTTTCTTAGGATATGAAGAAAGCTGCGGTAATTCTTTTCCAAAGCTAACTCTTCCCCTTTTTGTTTTTTTTGCCCATCTCTCATTAAATTCTCTCCACTTTTCATATCTTTCTTTGGACAAATGCATTGTTCCCGTGCATTGTAAAGTTCCGCATTTACAAATGTGGAGACAAGGTTTACAAAATTTGTCTTTAGGTGCAAGAAGATAAGGAATATTCAGCTCTTCCCCTTTGGAAATTCTCTCCAGCGCAAAAGCTAAAGTATGACCTTTATAAATATAAAGCCAACAATTTGGAATGCAAGAGTGATTGAGAATATGGACTCCGGGTTTTTCTAAGTCTGGGGAGATAACCGCGTGATCATGATAATACATAAGATAAAAATTTTCTTCGTCAATTATTGCATCCTGGGGACGGATAATTTTACCAATATAATCTCCAATTACGGTGCCTTCTAAAATATCCTTTTTTGCAAACACACCGCGTCCCTTTATTTTCGTATTTCTTATTTCCCAATATTCATCTGAAAGCAAGATCATAAGGCTCACTCTAGCACTTTTATTGTTTGAGTCATAATTTAATTACAACATCAGATTTTCTTCGGAGTTTAATCTATCTGATATAATTACCACAAGGGCTTAAATGAAAGTTATTAAACAAACGTATAATATAAAAGCTCCAATTGAAAAGATTTGGGAGGCATTAACCGATCCGAAAGTGATTGAGAAATGGGGAGGCGGACCTGCTGTGATGGATAGTAAGGAAGGCACAGAGTTTTCTTTATGGGGAGGAGATATTTTTGGAAAAAATATTAGTATTGTGCCAGAGAAAAAACTTCAGCAGGAATGGTACGCGGGCAAATGGGATGAGCCTTCTATAGCTTTGTTTACACTTACATCAAACGGAGACACAACAACTATAGATTTACTTCATAAAAATATTCCCGACAGCGAAGCTTCAGAAATAGAAAGCGGATGGAAGAAATATTATATGGGACCTTTAAAAGACCTCCTGGAATAATTTTAAGTTTTGTAGATTGCCCGCGGGTCTTGTGTTATTCCCGAATCGCTTCTTGCCTGAGCTTGAATTACGCGCTGAGAGACTATAATATCCTGCTTGGCCTGTTCGCTAAAAGGAAGTTTTGTTATTTGTTTGAAGGAAAACCACGAGAGCGTGCCGTTGTCGGGCAATGATAAATTTTTCATAGTTTTGACCTTTGCATAAAATACATAATGGATTGTATTAAGAGTATCATTAAAATAATCATAAACAGGATGAATGTGCTTTTCATCGAGTCGTAAGTTCAGTAGCTGATAAATTATACGCTGAAATGATTTTTGCGGATCTTCTTCTCCGATTCCCGCGCCTCCGGGCATAGTCCAAATAGATGGAGAGTTATTGCCTAGATTAGGTTGATGTAATAAAACTTGCTGTGTTCGTAAGTGATAGAGGAACCCACTTACATAAAAAGGTTTATGCACGTTTTTATTATAACACATTTAAAAGATAATTACATCAGCTGTTCTTATCAGGGAGCGGGATAAATATTTTTTTAACTTCTGATCCTTGCAAAGAAACTTCAGATCATTATAATAAATTTATGCCCGTTTCTAATGGATAGGGAAAATTTATTAATAATACTTAAAAAAATAAAAAGGCTTCTTATAAAATCTCCAAAAATTACCTCTACTGTATTTTTAATTTTTATTTTCTTGATATTTGCTGTCTTTGCTAAAGACAATAATCTTCAAAAGAAGGTAGAAACTGCAGAATCAAAAATCGCTCCCAGCCCAACTTTTACTCCAACCCCTACTATTATAATTGTTACTTCCAGCCCAAAGATTGTTGAAAAAAAAGAAGAAGTGTCACAGAGCGCTGCTTCAAACTTGAATACCACGATCTCATCACCTTCTCCTTCGCCGAACACTGTTGTAACAAATGTTTCTCAGGGCAACGGAGGCTTATTAAATGCAGTAAATAGATTTCGCAGTACCAACGGTATTTCCTCATTAAGTTCAAGTGGTGCCTTGTGCCAGATTGTAGAAAAAAGATTAGGAGAATTAATTGCAAATGGCAGCCTTGATAATCATGCGGGTTTTGACCCTTATTTTAAAGGACAAACGGAGTTCAAATCTATGGGAGAGAATTTGCATTGGGCAACTTACAGCGAAACTGCAGCAGAAGTTGTTGAAAACGGGTGGGCAAAATCACCAGGGCATTTGGTAAATATGCTTGATTCAAAATGGCAGTATGGATGCGGAGGGCAGGCAGGATCATACTTTGCTTCCTTCATTTTCGCTTCCAAATGAAATTTTCTATAAATCCTTAACCTAATTTTTTAAAAATATAAAATTAGCATCGACAAAAGCAAAAAAATAATTCTTTTTAAAATTGCCTCCGCACACCAAAAGCAACCTCTTACAAGAGTTGCTGTTTTAAGATTCTTATCCGGTGGATTAGCCATTCCTGTAATTATACATTACTTGCCCGTTTTTACTGCAGGAACCGAAATTTTTGTAACAGTCAGGAATGCAATGAAAAATGGAATAATGTAAAGAATACTTCCCCATCCAATCCAATTCATATATTGTCTGAGCGTTTCGTTTGTTTTATCAATAAAATTAAAATCTACGATATACCATAACTGTACATTTTTGATATGCATTACGTATTCATGAATTATTTTTGGGATGGCAATACACGCAATAACAATTCCCCAAATAGCTCTTGATTTTGAAATAATATGTCTGTCGCTTACATGTGTAAAAATCAGATACCAGATAAAAAAATTTTCAAATATATTAGGAAAGAAAAATAAAAGAGGTTTTATCTTAAAAAGAAAATAGAGGAGCACACCGCTTGTTCTTAGGAAGTAGAAAAATACCGCAATTTTTTTCGCTGTTATGTCTTTCCAGTGCCTGACTGTTATATTTTACCACTAAGCAAAAAACTTTAAAACATTTGATGTTATAACCCCACAGTTTTATTTGACAAGGGTTTTTAAAAAAGATATAACAAGATGAATGAATAAACTGATTATTATAGCGGCAGTTATAATCATCTTACTTTTGGGAGGCTACCTTCTTCTTGGCAGACCCCTTGTTAACAAACCATTTTCCCCATCTGTTACTACCGAATCAAGTGAAGAGACGACCAAAGAATCTCCTTCTTTTGAGAATCCTAAAAAATCTGCCCACTTCGAAAGCAACACACCGGAGCACGCAAGTACTATAGCAGGGGTTCCTATAAATGTTGTTATTAATTTTAACTTTGATTTGGCGGCCCCTTCAGAAATTAAGATAGAAAAAGACGGAAAAGACTATGGCGTTGGAAAAACCGTAATTGATGACAATAAGCTTTCAATGCGAAAAGATATGGATTCTAATTCTCCCGATGGGATTTATACTGTAAATTATGACGCCTGCTGGCCGGATAAATCATGCCATGACGGAAATTTCCAGTTTGCAATCGACAAAAATCAATCATCCTCGTTTGAGAATATGACAGGTCAAGGGCAGATAACTATAAAAATGTCTCAAATTAGATTTTTGCCAATGAATATCAGAATCGCAAAGGGGACAAGGGTAACGTGGATAAATGATGATGAGACAGAGCACTACGTAAATACCGATTCGCATCCAGCACACACTTATTATCCCGAGCAAAATTCAAGAGTACTTAAAAAGGGGGGTTCTTACTCAATAGTTCTTAAGACTTCGGGTATTTATCCTTACCATTGCTCTGCCCATGCTGACTCAATGATGGGATTTATACTGGTAGAATAAAACAGCTTTGAAAAATTTAGCCTCCGTGCACCAAAAACAACCGCCTGCAAAAGTTGCCGTTTGAAGATTTTTATGGACTCTTATCTTTAGCATTCTTCTACCGATTATAAACATATTTCTTAACTTTTCATAGTTTAATTTAAAATACTTATTGACATTTATGCTACAAAACCATTATTGTTAGTCTGCTTTATGAAAGGGGGTGATAAAAATGATAAAAGGAGTTGAAGGAATAACTATTTTTAGTCAAAGCGCTTCAAAACTTGCGAAATTCTATCAACAAAAAGTCGGTTTAAAAGTAACTTTCGAGGCAGTAATGGGAGAAAATGACGAAGAGCTGTATATATTTGAAATGAAACAAGGAAGTATTCTTTACATCGTTGATCATTCAAAAGTAAAAGGTAAAAACAAAACTCCGGAAAGAATGATAATAAATTTTGAGGTCGGTAACATAAAAGAAGATGTAAAGAAACTTGAGAAAGCAGGTGTTAAAAAAATTGCGGATATTTATCATGTGGAGGAATACGGCTATATAGCAACCTTTGAAGATATTGATGGAAATTATTTTCAGTTGGTTCAGACAAAATCTAATTAATTCCTTCTTGATTATTTCCCTAGAATATGTCTAAGATAGGTATGAAGGGAGGTGATTTATAATGAATGCTAAAATAAAATCATGTTTTACGCCACATGTTCTAATGCATAGCCTTTTTGGCTTGGGACTTGGGTTACTGCTTTCAGCATTAATACCATCCCTAAGTAACGTTTTGCTTGGAGTTATTATAATAGTTGTTGCGCTAGGATTAGATATGATGCGCAAGAGTTAGGAATTTTTGGAAAAATTATTGATCAGGCGAAGAGTTTATCTTAATTGAGTTTTTAATATCCGTATTAAAATCTACTTTCATTTGTCCAATGCCTTTTCTTATTTTTGCAAAATCCGCTCTAACATTTGCTAGATCTTTTAGGAGATGGGATGAGTTTGAAAAAGATCTAAGGTAGGAGTAAAGTTATTGACAAATTTTGGGGAAAGGGATATCTTATATTGGCCATGATGATTTTGCTTAGATCTTTATCAAAACTTTTACCCACTTATACTGTATATGCGCACTGTGATATACCGTGCGGGATTTATGATCCAAAACCCGCGCAAATCGCAGCATCGACGGTTCTTAAAATGGTTCAAAAAATTAATGATTTGCCAAAAGATAATCCAACATTTGGGGACAGAAACTCTTTTGTTAGAATGGTAGTAGTAAAAGAAGAACATGCAAGAAAATGCAAGGAAGAACTTCTTATACTTTGGACTGATTATTTTAAATCCGAACACATTTCGTTATTTCCAAATCTTCATGAAATTTTTTGGAAAGCTGCAAAGCTTTGCTCTAAAAATAAGCAAGAAGTGAGCTTAGAATCAGCACAGGAATTAATTAAAGCAGTTGATGAAATTGCCTCAATGTTTGCGAACGCCGAAGCAACGCTCAACAAAAAATCTTCATAAAGTGATCTTCAAATTTTCTTCATTCTTCCCCATTTTAAAATTTAAAATAAAAGGTCATAGCATGGAGTCATTTCTTTTAAACAATCAGACAGTTTTGGCAAGTTCACCCCCATTTATTTTTTCAAAACCCAAAGTCGGAGATGTTGTAGTGTTTAAAGTTGATAATATTATCTATATAAAAAGAGTAAAAGAGATCTACACTTCGCCAAGTCTTCGAGGAGCAAGCAGATATTTTTTAGAGGGAGATAATAAAGAAGATAGTCTAGATAGTAGAAAAATAGGATGGATTTCAAGAAAACAGATTTTAGGAAAAATCGTTTTCAAATTTTAAATTTAAAATTTTTAATTTAAAATCAAATCTAAATTTTTAAAATTAGAGCATTTAAAATTCAATGGAAATTGAAAATTGAAAATTGGAAATTACGAATGTTGTTAAATTGATAAGATGGTTTTTAATCTGGTACTTGTCTTTGCAATTATAATATTGCTTGTAATCTTATCCATGGTTTGGCCGCCGAATAGTCCGTGGGCGCCTTGGTGGAGAACAAATAGAAAAACAGCACGGGCAATTTGTAGACTTGCAGAAATTTCAAAAGATGACATTGTTTACGATTTGGGATGCGGAGACGGAACTTTTATTATCACAACAGCAAAAGAGTTCGGAGCAAAAGCGGTAGGAATCGAGATTGAACCAACCCGTTTTTTAATTTCAAAAATCCGGATTATCTTCAATGGGTTATCTTCAACAATTACTGCAAAAAGGGAAAACTTTTTCAATACGGATTTATCAAATGCAACAGTTGTAATTGTTTATCTTATCCCAAAAACTCTTGAAAAACTTTTACCAAAATTCCAAAAAGAACTAAAAAAAGGAGCAAAAATCGTTAGCTATAAGTACCCGATAAATTTAAAAATAAAAAAAGAAGACTCCAAAAATAATTTATACCTTTATATTATTTAAATCGCAATAAGAACCAACGCAGTTTATTGCCAGCTTTATACAATTTATATAGAATCGGATTGATTACCAAATCATAACTTCCGATGAATTCTACGAGTTCTCCCCCGTAACCTTGTTTGAATTTGTGAAAGCCGTACCACGGATCTTTCTCATCGGGATTTGGTCCAAGTGCTCCCCACACATCAAACTTTTTAAGACCCAGTTTTTTACCAAATTTTATCGCCTCCCACATTATAAGATTTGATGCCATAGTTTCCCGATGTTGATCGCTTGATGCGCCATAAGGATAATAGAGAGTATCTTTAAATATGAACAGTATCCATGCAACTAAAGTTGCTTTTTTATATTTTGCCAGAAGAAGATGGGCAGTCAGTCGATCAGGATTTATGATTGACGATTTATGATTTACGATTTTCAACGTTTCCCACATCAATTCATGATACCGACGGGTGTGAGCGTAAAATTTTTGTCTTTTTGTAGTTTCATTAGTTAACTTAAGGTAAGTCTTAAAAGCCTTATCGGAGTTATCTTCAACTACCTTAACTCCATGTTTTTGAGCAACTTTTATGTTGTACCGGGTCTTAGGATGCATACATTTTAGTAATTCATCTTCGGATTTCGTTAAATCAAGAACAAAAGTATATTTGGTAAAAAGAGGATGCGAAGCGGGAAGAAGATTATTATTGACGATTGACGATTTACCATTGACCATCGATCGTACATTAGGTTCGAGCTGAATAAATATACAATTATTTTCTTTCCCGATTTTTTTAAGTTCTTCAATAAATTTTTTGTCAGGTAAGTTTCCTTTTGGCAGATAACCGATTGTCCAAGAAGTATGAGGAATTTTATGGATAGTTAATTGGAAGTCTTTTCCTCTTATCACTTTTATGCCAGTTTTTTTTCGAAATTCTCCCCACTCGAAAGCTTGGAGTGGATAAGTAACGTTTTTGTTGAAATCTTTCGCAGTCATAGGAAGCCTTGAGATTCTTTATTTAAAATATAAGTACTATCTGCCAAAATTTTTTGCGGAAGCTCAAGAATAAATCTCGAAACAATATTTGAAGTTCTCTGTCCAAAAAATAATCTTTTTCGAGAATAAGTTAAAAATAATTTTTCTTTGGCCCGAGTCATGCCAACATAGCAAAGTCGTCTTTCTTCCTCTAGTTCATTTTTGTCCATAAGACTTCTTGAGTGAGGAAAAAGACCTTCTTCCATCCCAACCATAAAAACAACAGGAAACTCAAGCCCTTTTGCGCCGTGAAGCGTCATAAGATTTGTTGCATCTTTTTTTTCTCCTCTGTCAGTCGACAAATTTGGATTGTCAGGCATATATTCTCTTTCAACCAATGCAGCATTTTCTAAAAACTCAATAAGATTCGGAAATTCTATAGCAACCGATCTTAGCTCTTTAATGTTTTCAAGCCTTGCTCTGTCTTCGTCATCCTTTTCATCATACAAAGAAAGATAATCTGTTTTTGTCAGAATTTTATCAAGAATTTCAAGAGTCGGTATCGTTTCAATCTCTGGTTTTTTAAAATTTTCCGCAAACTCAAGAAACTTACTTAATCTTCCTTTGCCCAATTTTTCTATCCTTTTGTAGGAAACAGTGTCTTTTGGATTTGCAATAAGTCGCAAGTATGCTAAAACATCTTTTATTTCGCGTCTTTCATAAAACCTTGTTCCTCCGATTAGAACATAAGAAATCCCCTGATGCAAAAATACTTCTTCAATCGCTCTGGACTGGGCATTGGTTCTGTAAAGAACTGCAAAGTCGGAATAAGAAAGACTAGGATTTTTAGATTTCAACTGCAGAATTCTATTTATTATAAATTCTCCTTCGTCGTGCTCGTTTAGCGATTCATACAAAGTTATATCTTCTCCTTTTGGATTTTCTGTCCAGAGCTCAAGTACAGGGTGAGAGGTGTTTTTTGAAATAACAGAAGATGCCCCGTCAAGAATTTTTTGGGTTGAACGGTAATTTTGGGAAAGAGAAAATGTTTGGGTATTTTTAAAATCCTCTTTAAATTTTGAAAGATTTTGAAAATCCGCACCACGCCATGAATAAATGCTTTGAGAAAAATCTCCGACAACGCAAACATTCGGAGACTGCGTCCCTGTCAGCATTTTTGTCAGCATATACTGCGCATGATTCGTATCTTGATATTCATCAACTAAAATATATTTAAATTTATCCTGATATTTTTTAAGGGTATCTGAATTTTTGTCAAAAAGCTCTATAGTTTTTAAAATTAAATCATCAAAGTCTAAAGCGTCGTTTTCCAAAAGCAGTTTTTGATAGACAGGATAAATGCGAGCGGCTGTTTCCTGGAAATATCCTTTGGCATAATTTAAATATTCAGTTGCTGTTATCAGCTGATTTTTTGCCTGCGATATTGTTGTTAAAATCGATGAGGGCTTAAAATCTTTAACTGAGATATCTAATATTTTCATTGCCTGTTTTACCTCCTCGATTTGATCTTGATCATCATAAATAACGAAATTGCGGGATATCCCAATATACTTTCCGTCAATTCTTAAGATCTTAGCACAGAGAGAATGAAAAGTGGCAATCGTTGGGCTTGCGCTTTGGGAAAATTTTTGAATTCTTTGTCTCATCTCAGCTGCAGCTTTATTTGTAAAAGTAACCATGAGAATATTACTTGGGTCAATTCCGAGAACATTCATTAAATAAATAACTTTATATGTTAAAACTCTTGTTTTACCCGATCCCGCACCTGCTAAGATAATTGTGGGTCCGTCGGTTTTGATAACTGCTTTTTTCTGATCGGGGTTTAAGTCCTTGAGAAAGTCTTTGTCCATAATCTATAATAGAAGAACTCAAGTTATTGTATCATAAGACTCTTTGTATGAAAAAACTTTTTATTATAGCGAACTGGAAGTCAAATAAAACTATACAAGAGGCAGAAAAGTGGCTCCATGATTTTGCCGAAATTCTAAAATCCGATAATCCAAATATCGAGAATAAGGAAATAATTGTTTGTTCTTCTTTTACTCTTTTTGAACATGTGAATTATTGCTCGGCTAATTTAAAACTCCCAATAAAATTTGGCGCGCAAAATATTTCACCTTTTGATAAGGGGGCTTATACAGGAGAGGTTTTTGGCGCGCAAATAAAAGAATTTGCGCAGTATGTAATTATCGGGCATTCGGAAAGAAGGCAGAATTTCTTCGAAAACAATGAGATGCTTTTTAAAAAAGTTTTAATGGCAAAAAAATATAATTTAATACCTATTTTTTGTATTCAAAACGAGGAAACATCGGTTCCTGAAGGGATTGATATCATAGCCTATGAACCCCCGACTGCCATCGGAACGGGAAATCCCGATACTCCGGAAAATGCGCAAAGAGTTGCAAGGCTCGTTTCGGAAAAAACGAAAGCTCAGCATGTTATCTATGGGGGAAGCGTCACATCTTCTAATGTAAGGACGTTTACCGATACGCCAAACATAAACGGACTTCTGGTTGGAGGAGCGAGCCTAGATCCTCTGGAGTTTTTAGAAATAATTAAGAATGCATAAAAAAGACCTGCCTTTAGAAAAGGCAGGAAAGTTTAAAAAAATTGTCCTAATTATTTTAAGCGTAATAATCCTTTTTTTTGTCGGAAAGGGAGTTTTAAAAATCGCGAGACTTTCGCCGTTTTTGTTTCAGCTTATTTTTAACAGAGACATAAATCTTAAAACAAACGACGATCATATAAATGTTCTTCTTTTGGGGATTGGCGGAAAGAATCACCAAGGCCCAAATCTTACTGATACAGTAATCTTTACAAGTCTTTCTACAAAAGGGGATAAGATTACTTTGGTTTCTATTCCGCGGGATTTATGGGTTCCGGATTTGGACGCAAAAATTAATACTGCATATTCAACGGGAGAAAGTAAAAGACAAGGAGGAGGTTTAGTGCTCTCAAAAGCCGTTGTTTCAAAAATTGTTAATCAACCGATTGATTATGTTTTAAGAATAGATTTTGACGGTTTTGTTAAAGCAGTAGATTTGGTTGGGGGACTTTCGGTAAATGTTGATCGGACTTTTGATGATTACGAATATCCGATCGATGGAAAAGAGGAAGATCCTTGCGGACACAGCGATACAGAGCTTGCGGAATTGGCAACCGCATCTTCCCAACTTGAAGCATTTCCCTGCAGATATAATCATGTGCATTTTGATAAAGGACTACAAGAAATGGACGGAAAAACCGCTCTTGAGTTTGTAAGATCCCGTCATGCCCAAGGGAGCGAGGGGTCTGATTTTGCAAGAAGCAAGAGACAGGAAAAAATAATTAAAGCGTTTAAAGATAAAATATTTTCTCTTGCGACACTTGCAAATCCTGCGAAAGTAATAAGTCTTTACGATATATTAAAGGTAAGCATAGACACAGACATAAAAGATGATGAATTCGATGATTTTATAAGGCTTGCCGAAAAGATGAAGACAGCGCAAACAGAAAATGCAGTATTAGACACAGGAGATGGGAAATCAAAGCGACCGGGTCTTTTAATAAATCCGAAGTCTGGAGAAGAATATAACTTGGAGTGGGTTCTTATTCCAAGAAAAGGAAATGGAAATTTTATGGAAATTCAAAAGTATATTGATTGCGAAATTAAGATTGGTAATTGTTCAATTTCTACAAAGTAATTTTATAAATTTTTGTTTTTCCGTTTTTGTAAATTATCTTTCCCAAATTTCCAAACTTTTGTTCAGCTAACTTTGTATACTTTTGGTATTCCAAGTCTCCGATAAATACATATTCGATTTTATATCTTTCAATTAGATTGCGAGTTATATTAACATCAGAACTTTCATATAAAGTTTGGACCTGCGGGATTCTTGGAGCCGGAACATCATAGGTTCCTCTCCATAACCATTCGTGAACTGTCCATCCTAAAACAGTCGGAAGCCCTGTATTCGCAGAGACTCTGGCAAAATCGGTATAGGAATCTCCTTGCGCCTCAAGAATTACCGGCTGCCCTTTTATATTTTTATTAATCCAGGCAATTGCATCATAATCTGTGGGATAAAGATTTTTTAAATATTTGGTTCCGTCCAATCCCAATTGCGCTTTAAGGCCGCCGTAAAAAGAGTTGATTGCAAAATATGGATAAATTGAAACGAGAGCAAAAGCACCAAATCCTAATGTCCAAATTCCAAATAATTTCCAATTCTTAAAACTCAAAAAATTGAACCCTTGATTACTCGAATTTACTTTTGATTTGTAGTGAGAAAAAACTCGAACAATAATATAGCCTGAGGAAATTGAGAGCATAATAAATGATTGATAGACAAGCTTAAACATAGTATTTGCTCTATAGTGGGCTGGATAAATGTCTTTAACGTAAATTAACTCGGGGATAATTATCAGGATTGTTGAGAGAAGGATAAGAAGCAAGACAAAAATGTCGCTTGTGGCTAAATCTCTAATTTCTAATTTCAAATTTCTAAATAAACCCCAATTACCAAAATTAAAAATCCCAAACCTTTTATAACCTTGGTTATTGTGATTTCGGATTTGTTTAGGATTTAGAGTTTCGGATTTAGGATTTTTCTTTTTTAGAATACTGAAAAAGAATGATATAACCCAAAAGTAGAAAAAGCCATAGAGTATCATAATTTGCCACCATGGCGATTTTTGACAATGGTCTGCCTCAAAAATAAACGGACCAAGTTTTTCTGCTTTTACCAAAAATTCAGGCGGACAGATTATTCCGATTCCCGAAACGAATGGCTTGAAGAAATGGTTAAATGGATAAGAGAAAATAAAAAATCCAAAAAATAATATGGCTACAGTTAAAAACCAGCTTCCTATTGAAAGTTTTTTTGAGAAAAAAAAGAGTACAAGAGCTGCCAGTAAAAAGTAAATTATTCCGTCCCACGCATTTGTCATATACGTTACTGCTAGCAAGAATGCTAGCAATAAAATTTCAAATTCAAAATTCCAAACTCCAAATAATCTCCAATCCCCAAAATTCAAAACTTTAGAATTTTTAATATTTTTATTTTTGGAATTTATTTGTGATTTGTGACCTGCCTTGCCGGCAGGCAGGTTTGTGATTTGTGATTTGGTAATTAATGACAGCAGTAATGCGATTGTTAACAATACAAAAGGTATATCTAAAACGTGTCCATGAAGGTCTGAAACTACAAAAGAATATAAGGGGAACTCGTGAATGGTATTGTGAATAAAACGGGTTGCGTTTGGATACCAATAATTATTCGGAAATGTTGAGAGCGAAAACGGTAAATGCCAAAAAGGAACAGGATTGTCCCCGGAATAATTTTTAAAAAAAGCATAAATTGTTTGCAGATTTCCCGCAAAAGAAACAAGAAAAGCAGTAAGAAATCCACCAATTAAAGCTCCAAATTCAAAATTCCAAACTCCAAATAATCTCCAATTCCGAAAATTCAAAACTTTAGAATTTTTTGGATTTTGAGCATTGTTATTTATTTGAGATTTGTGATTTGTGATTTGTGATTTGAGGATACGTATGAGGTTTGCTCCAATAGAAAAAGAGCCCACAAAAGTGAATGCAAAGATTGATGCAATCATCAAATTGAATGTAATGTTGGAAGGAATATTAGAAAGTTTTGTTAAAATTGCTGTTGTTAAATGACCAAAATAATAATAGTTTATTGGTAGTGGAGTAAACCACATGTCTTTGGGAGGAAAAAATTCCGATCGTAAGATAGAATTTAAAATCCCAAAGTCCATATACTTTTCAAGTCCGTGAATATCAGGCTGAAAAGATCGTACATAAGACCAAGACAGAAGACAGAGAATAAATAAAATTTCTTCAAAAATAAAGATCTGCCAGTTTTCTTTCAATATCTTTAAAAAACTTTTAAGACCGTCATTTTTCTTTCTAATGATAAATGCAAAGTTTAAAACTGCGAAAAAAATCAATATCAGAGCAGAAGTTAAAGATGAAAAAGGGGCAATATGTAAGACCCCCAATAGAAAAACAGCATAAGAAGCAACCACAATCCCCAGAATTTTTGAAAATATATACCCCCTGTCAAAAAAGTTTTTAAATATAGTAAATGTCAGAGGAAGAAAAATTAGTCCAATTCCAAAAATAACTATCCACCATTGAAAGATAATAGAATTGTTCATAATATTTTCTTTTAAATAATATTATCATATAATGATATGCATAGACTATAAATACTAATGACCTCATCTAAAGTAAAGCAGCGTAATGTTGTAATTTACATACTCCTGATTGTATTTATTTTTCTAATACGAGTTATTTTTTTTGCTGCAAATTTTGGAGGAGTAGAGCATGATAGCGGTTGGTATTTAGGAGTTGCCAAAAATTTAGCACAAAGAGGGATATATGCTTCTTATACCAATACAATCGCAGAAGAAGCTCCAGGTGCTTACCCGAGTCTTCATGGTAGATTTTCGGTTCAGGATAGCAATGGATTTTCTTATTTTCCGGCAGGAGTGACTGTTGGTCCAGGATATGTTTTTCCCGAGGCTTTACTTTTAAAAATTTTTGGTAATGGCTGGTGGCAATACCGTCTCTGGCCACTGATTGCTTTTACGGGATTACTTTTTATTCTTTTTTTCCTCGTTTGGAAATTAGGCGGAGTTATGTCGCTTGTAATATTTCAACTCTGGTTATGGTCTGTTCCACAGCTTTATACAGCTTATGCTTATGAGTCATATTCTGAGCATATTGCACTTTTTTATTTACTTATAAGTTTTATTTTTTATTATTTTTCAACCTATAAAAACAAAATTTATTATATTGTCTTTTCCGGTTTATTTTTGTCTTTTTCAATACTAACCAAGAATTTGTTCTTTCTACCTGGGATAAGTTTTGCGATACCCTTAGTGTGGGAGTTGATAACCCATAAATACAAATTAAAAATATTATTAATAAGATGGGGTTTGTTTATTGTTTCTTTTCTTGTCCCAATCGTGTTATTTGAGGGATACCGTTTTATTTTTCTTACTTCCCATTTTGGTTATTCAAGTTGGCAAGCAATAAATCAAGACATTCAGTTGGTATTTAAATCCGGAGGAAGCGGTATTAGTAATTTTTCGTTTAGCAGTTTGGATTGGAATTTCGTTTTTAAAAAAACAATGATTTGGATAGATGTTGGAATAGAAAATGTGTTTATATTATGGTTATTTTTTTTAACCCTGCCTTTATTAATCGTCAAGCTAGTTAATAAAAATTATCGTATTTTAATTTTGGCACTTTATGCTGCATCAGTAATTTCATTCGGCTGGTTTATATTTATTTCTACTTATGGATGGGCAAGACACGTTTGGCAAGGTTTAGTTCTTGGCATGATGTTAGTAAGCATTGGATTTGGCACCATTTTTAAGAAACTTCTACTTAAGTGGAAAAAAGAACAGCTTTTGCTTGCTATATTATTTTTTATGTTTATTTTAAGTCTGATAAGATATGAAAATATAATATTCAAGCCAATTTTAAATGAGGCGACAATTGAAAAGTGGAGAATTAATAGTAATATGAGAGGATTACAAGGATTTCCAAGTAATCCAGTTCTTTCACCTTCCGATCAAAAAGATTTAGTAGATTTCTTTAGACATAATATCAGAAATAACGATAGAGTTTATTATCTCGGGTGGTTTATTATGGCGGAGGCATCGCCATTGGTCGACAAGGTGTTCTATTCGCTTAATAGATATTTTTATTTGGATCAGAAAAATCCAGATGGTGGAGAATCATATGCGATAACCGGCCCGTACCAGCAAGGACCATGGTCGTTTGAACCTCCAGGTTATGTTCAAAATAAAGCTTCTGAATTATGCAAAAAGATAGTATACGCAAATCCTTCATATCTCCTTTGTATTTTGCGGACAGGACTTACATACAATAATCCTGCCTATTGATATTATGCAAAAGCATCTATATGCAGATTTATACCAGCTTGAAGATACACATTGGTGGCATAAAGCAAAAAGAGAAAATGCTATCAGTTTATTATTAAGATTTCTTTCGAATAATAATCCCAAAATTCTTGATATAGGTTGCGGTGCAGGTAAAAATGTTGAAGAGTTGTCAAAGATTGGTCTAACATGGGGCATTGATAATTCATCTGAGGCAATTAAATATTGCAAAAAGCGAGGTTTAAAAACTGTTATCTTAGGAGATGCAAAGTCAATTAATTTTTCTTCAAGCTCGTTTGACATAATTACGCTTTTTGATGTTTTAGAGCATACCGATGACAGAGAAACACTAAGGGAAGTTTATCGACTTTTAAAACCAGGAGGACTATTGGTAATTTCTGTTCCGGCATTTCCTAAACTTTGGAGTAAGTGGGATGTTGTTTTGCATCACAAGCGCAGATACACAAAAAAAAGCTTAATACAAGAACTTAAGCAATACCCATTTGATGTACTTAAAATATCATATATGTTTTCATTTTTATTTATCCCCGCTTATCTTATTCGGGTTATAAAATCCAGAATTTCATCCAAAAATTATAAATCTGATTTTCGAATAAACGCACCTGTTATAAATTATTTTCTTCTAATTCTTTCAAGATTTGAAAGATTTTTTATTCAAAACTTAAGCTTACCTTTTGGAACAAGCCTAATTTGTGTAGCGAAGAAAGAATTATGAAAAAAAAACCTTATTTGTCAATTATTGTCCCTATCTATAATGAATCTAATCGATTAAGTAATATCTACGATATCGCAAATTATCTAAAAAAATTGAAAATAAAAAGCGAGCTGATCGTAGTAGATGATGGAAGTAGTGATAGAACTTTAGAGATGTTAAATGACATATCAAAAAAACTAAAATTCAGAATAATATCTTATGGCAAAAATAGAGGAAAAGGATTTGCTATAAAAACTGGAATGCTTTCAGCAAGCGGTAAGTATCGCCTGTTTACAGATATTGATCTTTCGGTCCCCATAGAGGAAATAGAGAGATTTATTGAATCTGCTCAAAAAAATTCAGTAGTGATAGGATCCAGAAGAAAAACGGGTTCGAAAATACTAAAGCACCAGCCCAAACTACGTGAATTGATGGGACTTTTTTTTACTTGGTTGTCACAGAAAGTTCTTCGTCTTAATGTATCTGATTTTACCTGTGGACTCAAATGTTTTGAGAAAGATGCTGCAAAAAATATTTTCAAAAGAGTTAAAATTAACCGATGGGGCTTTGATGCTGAAATAATTTTTATTTCTCATAAGTTAGGATATAAAATTCTTGAGGCCCCTGTTATGTGGTCCCACGATCCGAATACAAAAGTAAAATTTCCTCAAGATATTTTTAGATCATTAACAGATTTGGTTTTGATTAGATTTAATAATTTTATAGGAGCCTACAGTAAAAATATTTAGCAGGTTTTTTTTACGTCATAAAGAAATATTCCGCTTTCCGGATTTTGATATATCTTTGTAAATTCTTTTTCCCATAATTCTAGATTAGGTTTTATAAATTCTTCGGGAGTATTGTTTAGTTCAACGTAAGAGATGTTGTTCTTATTCAATAGGTTGCATGCGATTTCTTTAGTGCCCGATCTATATATCTGTAAATAAATTGCTTTACGGCTTGCAGTATCGTATCCATAAGACCATGCAAAGTAAGAATAACCAAAAAAAATTGATCTTCCGGCAAGCGACGCAGGATTATAAAGAGATGTGTTGTTTAGAATAATATCATTTGGTTTAGTTCTTTTAAGAATAAAGGCAATATCAGGATTTGTCGGAGTATCTCTTAGGGTAATCTTAGCATCATTTTTTATTGGCATTAGATCTATTATTCCAGATAGAGTAAGAAATATAATAAGGATGAAGAAAAGTAATTTATTTAATAAGCCCTTCCCTTTCCAGACATAAAACATTAAATTACTAACAAATATTCCACCAATGATAAGGATAAAATTAAAAAATTTATGGTTGTTTATTATATCTCTTGAAAGCTGAAGTACATTAGCAATGACAAAAAGTATAAAAAGAGGTATTGATAAAAGTTTTAATTTTCGAGGCAAAATAATGATACTTATCGGTAATAAAATAGTATATAAGCCAAAATTACTGACCCAATAGAAAAGAAAGGATTTTATGGTCAAGGGTAGAGGAGTTAAAAATCCTATTTTAAAACTAACATTGTATAAAGAAGTAGGAAATGAGTATAAGAAAAATAATATTATACCAAGTATTAATGGTACGCTAAGGAGAAAGTTTTTCTTAATGTTAATAGCTACAAAAAATACCATAAAAAGCATAGCAATAATAAATGATGGTTGGTTTATAAAAAACAAGAGTGTAATTAAGAAAGCGCTAAAAATTATTGAGAAAAGTTTTCTTTTGAAAACTGGGCTTGGATAAAAAAGGTATATTAAAAATAATAATATTGCAAAAGAAAGGGATAAATGACGTTGGTTGGTATAAATGTTTAAATTCCAAAACGCCGAAATAATTTTCCCATCATAAGGACCAAAAGACGGAAAAGTTTTATTCGAAATAATGTCAATTAATAAATTCCCAGAAATGGGATGGGTTTTGAAAAATTCCAAAAAAGAAAAAGACCCATTAAAAAGAAAAAAAATTACGGATAAAATTCCCACGAATTTACTGTGAAAAAGCTTTTTAGCTAATAAATAAATCATTATCAATAAACTAAAAAAACCAAAAATGCTCAAAATATTCAAAGAGTAATCTATTCTTATCCCAGTTTTTTCTAAGAGACCAACAATTAAATAAAACAGAAAATGATAATGAATTGGCTCTCCCGGAAAAAGAGGGTACTGAGGAGGAAAATTAGATCCAAGCGAGAAAGATCTTATCAACGGAATAGTGCTTGCAAAATCGCTCCAAGCTTTGGTTGCAATTAACATTGATCCGGCTTTATAAGAAAACGTAGAGAACATTAGCCAAGAGCTGAATAAGAGAGAAAGTACGACAAAAGATATTTCAAAAAAATTCTTCTTGAGAAATTTAATATATTTTTTATTCATCAATAAGTTTTGCTACTTTTTGTCCCAGCTCTACTGCGTAATTTGTGCCCCGATCCCAAGGATAAACTTGCTGGATATTTGCAAGATAGACGTTTGGAAGCGGTGTTTGAAAAGGCGGAACAATTTTAGAATAATTCACGGGGATTATGGGTTGGGCAAATGGAACTTTAAAGAGTTGAGAATTGATAATTGAAAGTTGATAATTTGGGTTCTTCTTTTTAAGAAAAGGATCATAAATTTTCAGAAGTTGGTCTTTCTCCATCTTCATATACTTGTGATCAAAAGGTAAATAGTTTCCTAAATAAACAAGATGTTCGTTATTATAGTTTTTTTTATCCATAAAGTTAGTATGCTCAACAATCGCCATTACAGGAGATTTGGTATCGCAAATCGAAAGCCAGTAGGTTCCATCAATCAAAAAAGGTTTTTTCAATCTTAAAACTAAATTAATTGCGCCAAGACCTTTTAGCTTCAATAATTTGTCTTTATATTCTTTTGGTAAATCAGGAGTTATCTTGGTAAAGAAAAAAGACGGTAGGGTAACAATGACTGCGTCAAAATTGACAATTGACGATTTATCATTGACCATTTTGTATTTCACAGAGACTTGTTTAGTACTTTTAATTTCTACAACTTCGGTATTGAAAAAAAATTTACCGCCTTTTTTTTCACACTCTTTGACTAAAGCATTCGCAAACTTCAAAAATCCTCCGGATGGATAAACTAAGCTGGGGGTTCTTTTTTTAATCCTTGCCCAAAACCAGGCAAGCGATATTTCTTTTGCAAACTCTCCGAATTTATTTTTAAGCTGAGGTTCCCAGATTTTTTTATATGCATTTTTTCCCATTGTTTTTAATAAAAAATCTTCTGCTTTTAATTTTTCAAGTGGTTTCCAAAAAGGGTCAAATTTTAAAAAACCTAATACCGCAGCCATTCTTACTCTGTCAATCAGAGGAAGTTTTGGAAAAGTAAGGACATGCAAAGGAGAATCGAGCTGATAGATTTTTCCCTCAACATAAATTGATGTTTTGGGTCTTTTCTTAATGATGTCATAATTTATTTCTTTGGCAAGATTTATGACGCTAGCATCGTTTGAAAACCAATGATGGTAGTGCTTCTCAAGCGACCAATCCCACTCTTCAGGTTTAAACCCTACTGCAAGGCCTCCCGGACTTGAATCTTTTTCAAAAATAACAACTTCATGACCCTTCTTTGAGAGTTCAAAAGCTGCAGAAAGTCCAGTAAATCCCCCGCCGACAATTGCTATTTTCATAAAGTAGTAATGCCTCGGGAGAGAAGGAATATAAAGAAGCCTAAAATAGAAAGTCCGATACCAAACAAGCCAAAAATTACAGGGGTAGAATTTCCCGGTGAAGGAATAGGCGATATTACGGGCGTTATAGTTGCAATTGGACCAAGGGTTGAGGAGACGGGGATCGTAGGTATGACGGTTGGAACAGATGTTGGAATAGGAGTTGAAATAGATACAGAAGTTGGTGTAACAACCGGCGTTGCAGATGGAGTTGCGCTTTCGTTTACCTGAGTACCGGATGCAAAAACAGTAAAAGATTGAGCTATGGTTCTTAAAATTCCTGAGGCATCCCTTGTAATAATGGTAATAGTATGTTCCCCAGGCGATAACGGGGTAGTGGGTCTAAAGCTCCAATTTCCGGAAGCATCTGTGACTGCCTGAGCTTTAATATTGTCATCCGAATGGATTGTTATCTCAACAGTACTGTTTGGAAGAGCTGTTCCGGAGAACTTAGGTTGCGAATCCGTAAACGTTTGATTATTTTTTGGAATATTAATCTTTGGAATGTTTCCGGCTGTTGATTCCTGAGCAGTCAAAGAAGAAAAACCTGTTGATGCGGATGGAGAGGCTGTTGAAAGGTTACTCTGTGTGAAGTCATAATCGCTTCCCAGAGTTATGGAAGGAAGTTCTTCCGATTCGAAGTTTCCAAATCTTACATTGGATGTTAAAGAATCTTCTCCCAAAACAAGTAATCTAAAAACAGTTTCATCAGAAAAAGTAAAATAAGAGGAAAGATCTTGAGTTCTTAAATAGTTTTCGACAATTGAATAGGATCCGTCTTCTTTTACAAGAGTCGAAAGAGTCTGGGAATTATCGGAGTTTAAGTATGCAATCGCTTCGGCAGGTGAGTCTCCATTCGGTAAGACAACTTTTCCTTTTATTGTTTTTACAGAAGCCGAAGATTCGGGAGAAACAGGCGCCGTTTTTATAATAAATGGTTCATCTTTTTGTAAAAATTCTTTAGATCCGGAAGTTATAGAAAAGTAATAATTCGTAGAAGAATCTAAATTTTTGACTGAAACATAATGGATTTTATGTTCTTTTAAGACTCCTTGGTCTCTATCATCCAAAGCTGTCTGTCCTAGATTTTTATCTTTCCCAAAATTAATAGAGCCAATTACTAGAGCCTCTGTAGTAAAAGAGACAGTAAATGATTTGTCGGTTACATTGCTTATTCTTATATTTTGTGCAGTGTCAGTTGGGCCGGCTTTACTAGTTAGAATTACTCCTGATTGAACAAGGTATGAAGTAATACCTATTCCTATAGCGATTAGTAGTATTCCTAATAAAGTTGGAATTCTCTTACTCCAAATAGTTCTTTTCATGGATTTCCTTGTCTTTCAATATTTGCAGAATTTGTACTCGTGTTTTCTATTGCTGTGCTTTCCGTTGTCTCCTTGATCTTTGTTTGAAAGAGTGGTTCTATTTTTTTTCTCTCTTTTAGTGCATCAATAGTCCTTGTATCAAAGGTTGGATTGATTGGGATTATTTTTTCTTCAACAGGCCCTGTTATTGTAGAGGAAACAAGATTATGATAAATGCTAAAGCCAATCCAGGCAAGTATTAAAACAAAAGTGGAAACAACTAAGAATAATATATCTCTTTGTTTCATAAGATTACTGCTTAAAATATGCCATTCCTCTAATATCTAATTCTAAAATTCCAGGCTGATTGCCTTTACGGTTGATAGATAAAGTATCTAGAGATATAACTCTTTCCATGCTCGAAAGGGTACTAATAAAATTGGTTAAATTTTCGTAATTTCCTTGTACGCCTGTAGAAAAAGAGAACGCTGAGTATTTTTTCAGGTCATTAGATGAACTCGGGAAATCAACTTCAAAACTTTGTAGGTTAACAATTTCGACACCTACTTCTTCTGCAACGGTTTGTATCTGTCCCATCAGAAGTGGAACTTGAGGATTTTTTGGGACAGCTGCTAAAACAATTGGTATGTCCTTTTCTACAATATTATATTTTTCTTGAAGAGATGAAAGATTATCGATTTTTTTTGCAAGCTGTTCGTCGACAAACTTCGTATCTGATAATTCTTTTTTTAATTTTGCGATAGTTGATAAGGTTGGATTAATAGCAAATATACCAAAAAAAGATAAAGATATTAAGGAAAAAATAATACTAGAATATTTTTTTGTTTTCTCTTTTTTTAAGTCAGGTAAAAGTTCAAAATATTTATTGTTTTTCACTTTTTTAAAAACGATGCCTATATTGAATTTTGATATCGCCATACTAATTCCCCTTAAGATTTGCCGTGATACTTACTGCAATAAGAGCATTGGATAATTTGTTTTCTATTTTTTCTATACTAACACTTTCAACTGCTGAGTAATTCTTTAATGCATTAACAAAACTTGTAAGAGAAGAAATATACTGGAAATTTGCAGCTATTCTTACATGATTTTCTGTTAAAGCTAATTCATTAAATGTCATCCCTTCGGCAGCAAGCCCAATTATATCGTTGAATATTTTAATTTTTTTTTCTCCTGATTCGGAGAATGTAGATGCGACCGAGAGTCTATCTTGTAAATTCCTATATATTTCTTCTCTGTCTTTTAAGTAGCCAACAATTGCCGTTTTTTGTTTTATCTTTGAATGCAAATCAATCAGTTGTCTGTCCAGGGTAAACCGATATAAAAAAGCCGATAATGCAATAACCTCTGTGAGAATTACTACAAGTCTTCCAATTGTTAATGCCCAGTCAATAAATTTGTCAAAAATACTTCCTTGTTTATTACCCAAGAGATTTATAGAAGGATGGCGGTTTTTTTGCACACTTTTAGTCTAGGGATTTTTAAAACTTTTGTCAAAGAGAAGTGAGGTTATTTTGTCTTGGTTTTCTTAGTTTTCTTTATTGAAGATGTGGAGGGTTTTTTACTAACTGACTTTGAAAGTCTAGATTTAAGCCTTGAAGCTTTGTTCCTATGAATAATATTCTTCTTGACAGCTTTGTCAATAAGTCTTATTGCATCTTTTACAACTTTTTCTGTTTTGCTTTTTTGGGCCTTTTTAACAGCAGATTTAAAAAGATTTTCTATCTTTTTATTTTCTTGTGTTCTTGCTTTATCCTTTCTCAATTTTTTCTTTGCACTTTTTGTTACTGGCATAGGCAGATTTTACCATGTTATACTATAAAAAACAATATGGTTCAGAATCTTTTTAAGAAAGGCCTCGGCTTACTTCTTGCCCGCCAAACAAATATTTTAACAGCCGCCTTCATTATAATGGCGACTATTATTTTGTCCCAAATTCTCGGGCTTGTTAGACAGAGACTTCTTCTTGCCATTTTTGGAGCATCAAATACTCTTGGAATTTATTTTGTTTCAACCAGGCTTCCTGATTTTCTTTTCCAGTTAATTATCGCAGGAGCTCTTTCATCTGCTCTTATTCCTGTTTTCTCCGACTATCTGGGAAAAGGTAGGCAAGAAGATGCCAACAAATTAGGAGCCACTCTTCTTACTCTGGGACTTATTGGTTTTACGATTCTTGCTGTTATTCTTTTCATTTTTTCATTTTACTTTTCAAAACTTATTGCGCCGGGTTTTTCCCATACAGAGCTAGTGTTAATGGGAAACCTTATGAGAATAGTTCTTATAGGGCAGATTCTATTTATAGTTGCCAGTTTTTTTACAGCTGTTCTTCAGTCGTATAACCATTTTTTTATCCCCGGTTTTGCTTCTGCTCTTTATAATCTTGGAATAATAATTGGAATACTCCTTCTTCATTCAACGCTGGGAATTTATTCAGCGGCATATGGTGTGATTCTGGGCGCATTTATTTTTGTAGTAGTGCAGATACCTCTTGTAAGAGAAGTTAAATTTCCTCTTAAGCCGTCTTTTTCTTTTAATTTTTTAAAAGATAAGGGAGTTATGCAAGTCTTTAAACTTATGTGGCCTAGAACTTTGTCGATTGCCATTTTTCAGCTTGGAACACTTCTTACCGTAACTCTTGTTTCTTTTCTTCGTGATCCCGGAAGAAATTATGTAATTTTTGATTTAGCTCAAACACTCTCTTTTGCCCCCGTTGTTTTAATAGGTCAGGCAATCGCACAGGCCGCTTTTCCGGTTTTATCAAAGGAAAAAGATAGGTTGGAAGATTTTAAAACAACATTTATTACAAGTTTTAATCAGATGCTTTATCTTATACTTCCGTTGTCCGCTCTTTTTTTGGTTTTAAGAATTCCGCTTGTCCGCTTAGTTTTTGGAGCCTCAAAATTTGATTGGGCCGCAACAGTGCTAACAGGACAAACACTTGCGTTTTTTAGTATATCCATTTTTGCTCAAGCGCTTATATATCTTGTTTCTCGTGGTTTTTATGCCTTACACGATACAAAAATTCCTCTTTTTGTCGGCTCTGCGACAACAATACTTATGATAGGACTTGGAGCAACATTTATTTTTGTTTATCATTTGGGAGTTGAGAGCCTTGCGATAGCAATTTCTATTGCAACAATAGTCAATCTTATCGTCTCTTTTATACTTTTGGATATAAAAGTAGGAGGATTTAAGAGACTGAAATTTTTACTTTCCGTATCAAAGATTTTCCTAGCTACTATTTTTACCGGTTTTGCTCTATATATTCCAATAAAACTTTTAGATCAACTGGTTTTTGATACCACAAAAACGGTCAATCTATTAATGCTTACCGGAATTTCTTCTTTTGCCGGGCTTTCTCTTTACCTTTTCTTAACGTGGCTTTTTGATGTTAAAGAAGCATCAACATTTCTTCTTATTTTTAGAAAAATAGGAAATTGGAGAGAAATACTTTCAAAGAGTGAGGAAACAATCGACGGCTCCCATATTAAGGTTTAGCCCTTGATTTTAGTCTTTCTTTAAATTATCATTCGCTCATGGCAGGAAAAGGTAATGAGCAGGAACCGCTAACATATGCTTCAACTGGAGTAGATTATGAAGCAATGGATCCCTTCAAAAGATTAGCCCAGCTTAATGCTCGTGAAACTTCATCGAATTTAGAACGTCTCGGAATGAGAGTAGTGGAATCAAGTCGTGGAGAGTCAGCGTTCGTTTGGGACAGGGGAGATCATTACGCCGCTTTTGTTATTGAAGGATTGGGAACAAAGAATCTAGTTGCCGATGCAACGAGAGAAATTACCGGAAAAACTTATTACGATCAAGTCGCCAAAGATACAGTCGCAATGATAATAAACGATATAATTGTGGTTGGAGCAGATCCTGAGGTGATAAATATGTATGTTGGAAGTGGAACATCAGATTGGTTTGAAGATTTAGAAAGAGC
>Ga0209542_10002796_pt1 | contig 38471 bp, 57 predicted proteins | sample RifCSPhighO2_01_FD_184028 | JGI IMG/M metagenome (GOLD analysis project Ga0209542, IMG submission 184028) | Soil microbial communities from Rifle, Colorado - Rifle CSP2_plank highO2_0.1 (SPAdes) (version 2) | ecosystem: Environmental > Terrestrial > Deep subsurface > Rock core/Sediment ... | reverse complement strand
CAAAAAAACACATAACATAAATTATTTGGAATTTTTCGCAGGAAAATCCCAAAATTTCATTTCTTGAAACTTCAGATAATTGAATATTGATATAAAAATATTGGGAAAATTGTTAATTTATACCGGAAAATATAGAAAGGTATTACCCCAAGGCATATGTCCCATCTTTTTTAGTTGTAAACTTGCTTCGCAAATCTTTATTGCTACGAGCCAGACTTTGTCAAGGCTCTTCGCTGAGGAAAAATTATTAATGATGTAAATTTTATCGGTTTATTTAATTTATCAACGGAGAAATCTGTCGTGAGACGATTTCGAAGTTGTATTATCTTCGAACGAAGTGAGAAGTAGTTTTTTAGTTTTGCATAAGATATATGTCGGTTGGTTATACAAAAATAATAGAGGAGTAAACTTTTTAAAGAATTCATTCATTTAATTAAAATGCGGAAAATAGAAAAAACTGAAAAGAAGGAAAAACGACAAAAAATAAATCAAATGATTTTAGGAATTGGTTTAATTGTATTGATGATTGGAAGTAGTATTGGTTTTGCTGTTGTTTTTAATGGAGGAAACTCTAATACTAATGATAATAATTCTAATAATTTAAATTATAATGGAGTGAATTTTGTTAAAAATCAAAATGGATTTTGGCAATTTGAATCTCTTGGAAAAATATTTCAAACCTATTATAATCCCGAATTAACCAAAGATACATCTTTAAATTTTCAGTTGGATATTAATGATTATTCAAATAAACCTCTATATTATGTTTTTGATAATTCTAGTATTGCTTTAAATGAATTACAAATAAATTTTGGAGAAATTGTTTTAAGACAATCAAGAGCTTGCTTAAATCAATTAGAATGCTCAGATGAAAATGCGATTATAAAGACATGTGAAGATAATGTTATTATAATAAAACCATCAGAGGAAATAAAAGCTTATAAAGAAGGAAATTGTGTTTTTATCGAAGGAAATGAAAACCAGCAACTTTTATTGGCTGATAAATTAATATATAATCTTCTCAAAATTCAATAAAATGGAAGTGAAAAAAGAAAAATCTTTAGAGAAAAATATTGATAAAATAGAGAAATCTCTTGAAGTAGAATCTAAAGAAAAAATTATGGAGTCACAAGAAATAGGAGCTAAATGGTTGGTGATTGGTTTAGTAGGAATAGTTGCAAGTTTGTTTATATTTGGGTGGATATTATCTGAATCTAAAAAAGTAGATTACATTGGATTGACATTTACTAAGGAAAATTTTGGACAAATCCCAATTTATACCTCGCCTTTATCTGGAAAAACAGTTTATGGGGAAGATATTAATTTTAAAATAGCATTAAGAAATAATCCTCAAGATTCTAAAATTCCAATAGTGGGAAATTTATATTATGACTCAGACAGACAAGTTTATTTAACAATAGATTTAGATTCCGGAGTGGATAAATGTAGTTCAGAATCTTTAGTAGGTTTAGGGCAATTTATGGATGCTATGGGATTTGACATTCAAACAGGGCTTACATCTAAAGAAAAAGCTAAAGAATATGGAAAACCTTATGTTATTTGTGAGAATACAAACGGAGCAACAGTTTTAGTTTTAACGACAGGAAATGAGAGTCAAATAGTTCAACAAGGTAACGACGATTGCTATATATTGAGTGTAAATAATTGTGAACTTACTGAAGTTGTTGAGAGATTAGAAATTGGAACTTTGGCTTATATGCGAAATGAAAAACTTTAATTCTTTTTTATTGCTTTTTTCAAACTAAGAAAATCTGAATAGAAAGGAATATTTTCTATCTTAAATTTATAGACGGTTAAAAACCAAATAGCAACAACAAAAATTGTGCTCAATCCATACCAAAAGAATTTATGAGAGAAATCAAAATATGCTGAGTTGTTTACAAAAAGCATTGATAAAATAACAATCCTTGAAATATTTAAGAATAAAAAAATTGTGAAAGAAAAAGATAAAGAATATAATCTTTTTTTCAAAGGCATTGAAGTCGCTAAATTCAAAATTGTTAATAGATAATAAGCTGCACCAGCTATACACGCTTCAATAAGTTGAATTGTATATCCATTAATTATCAAAGAATTTCCTGAAAGTTCCAATGAATAAAATGAACTTAATATGAACTTAACAGGATAAATTGTTAATGGAGTAAAAATAACATAAAAAATAAAAAGATTCCCTAACCCCAAAATAAGAAGGAAAAGATATCTAAAAAATATATTAAAAGCATTTTGTTTATTCATTAAATTTAGAATTGAAAAGAGTTTAATAAATTACTTATTTTCTAGCAACTCTTACTGCTACAATAATTATCAAAAGCACCAATACTATATTAACTAAAACAATTACCCAGATAAACCAGTTGCTTTTCAAACTTTCTGCAATTGAAGCTCCAGTTATACCTGCATTAGTTTGTGATTGAATTGGAACTTTAATTCCTTGTTCAGTTATAACTCCTTCATGAACTACTTGAACAACAAATTCTTTATCTCCAGATACACCTACATTAGGCACTAAAGTAATCATTATGTTTTTTGATTCTCCTGAATTAAGAGTAAATGCTCTTGGTTCAATTGAACTTAATGATGCCCAATCATTATATTCTGTAGCAAGTATTTGGTATGATGTTGAAGTTGAACCTGTATTTATTAAATTTACTTTCACAACAAGTTCTTTTCCTGCAACTGCTTCAGATTCTAATGAAGCAGAAATATCTATTGTATTTTGTCCACCTGTTGTTGAACTTCCATCGCAATTTCCTGAAACATCAAATGTTCTGAAGAAAATTGAATCGTCGTCTCCTTCATCTTGGAAAAGGTCTCCATCTTCGTCATAAACTTCAAATCTTAAACCATAAGTTCCTTCTTTTGCGTTTTCCGGAACAACTAAATTAAAAGTGAAAGATTCATCACTTAATTCGTCTATATCTCCAACTTCGATTAATTTATCAAAATTAAATTCTCTAACTAACACTTTTACAGAAACTTCGTCTTGAGTGTCGCTTCCAACATTCCAAACTTTTGCGTCAACATTAATATTTGCCCCACATTGAAGAGATTCAGGTAAATTTATGCCTTCAACATCTACAATCATAAAGTCATCTCCGAAAAGTTCTGAACTTTCAGAAGCTGAAATACATTGAACATCTTCCCCAACATCGTCTCCATAAGCTTTTACAACTAACATGAAATCATTTCCAATATCATCTACACTAAAATCATCTGGGTCTAATTGAATATTGAAAGTTATTGTTTTATCATCTCCGTCTTTCACATTAAAATCACTTTCTTCGTCATCAATAATTATTTCGCCAGTATTTTTATTAACAACAGCCCATGCAACAATTACATTATCAATATCGTCATTTCCGTCATTGCTAACTTTTACTTCTACATCTAAATCATCAAGTAAATACCATTCATCATTTTTTCCTCTTCCATTATTGTTTATATCTATTTTAATATCTAAATCTCCAACTTCTCCCGCACGACAATAGTCTCTTTCAAAAGATAATGGAACGTTAATTGTGTCTGTTTGTGCTAAATTATTAGTTGCTTCAATAATAACTTCTTTTGTTTCTTGTGCAAAAGAAAAATCATCTTCAACTGAATTTACTTTGACAGTATATGTAACATCAGAAACATCAGTAAGAGTTGAAGTTGTTGAAAGAGATAATAAAACTTTATTTCCATTAGCATCAGTAATTGTAACCGGACCTGAAGCATCTGTAAAGTTTGCAATAGAGGTAGTTGCATCAACTTTAACAACGAAAGAAGTTGTTTCATTTAAACTTGAAAGAGTTGATGGATTAGTGGTAACAGATAAAGTTATTACTGCTGAAACTAATGCTAAGAACATTATACTAAAAACGAATGAGGTGAATAATTTCGATTTCATTTTGTTGTAATTCTGCAATTACACTACTTTATAAATGTTTCGATTTAGGTGTTTGAAATATTTTTCATATCTTGATTTTATCATCGATAAATTGATTATTTTGTATAAAATTAAATTTTTCAAAAAAAATTAATTTTTCAAAAAACAATATAAAAAAATTAATTTTTTCTTATAGGGTAAACTTTATAATCTTCACTCACTCTTAAATATCATGAAATCAAAAGAGAATTTATTTGGTGCTTATGTAATTCTTGCCGGTGTCATTATTGCTTTAATATTAGGTTTTTTCCAAGCGAGTATCTTTGGATCAAGACAAGATTGGTTATATGCTGTTCTTGCGATATTGGGAGTTATTGTCGGTTCTGCAAGCGTCGGGAAAGATTCAAGAGATGCCACTACTTTTCTATTGGCTTCAATATCTTTAGTAATCGTAAGCTCTATGGGGCAGGATAATCTCATTTTAGTAGGAAGCGTGGGAGTAAAAATAGTAGTAATTCTTAATGCACTATTAACTATGTTTATCCCAGCTACAATAATTGTAGCATTGAAAACCGTTTTTTCTGTTGCAAAAGTAAATTAGACATAGATACTATATAATAGGACTAATTTATTTGATAAAATTAACTTAAAATTTCTAGTGTGTTATCCACAGACATATGTTCCATTCTTTTTAGTTGCAAAATTTCTTGCTTCGCAAATCTTTATTGCTACGAGCCAGACTTTGTCAAGGCTCTTCGCTGAGGAAAATTATTGATGGTGTAAATTTTATCAGCTTATTTAATTTTCCGACGGAGAAATTTATCGTGGACGATTTTGAAGTTATATTATTTTCAAACGAAGTGAGAAGTAGTTTTTCGGTTTTGTATAGAACATATTTCGTTGCTTGCACACTTAAAATTTCTTAGATATAATAAAAGCTAAATAATTCACTAATAACTATTCAATCGAGAATTATCCATTGAATTTGAAGGATTTTGAGTAATTTTTGGTATTGATATTTCTGCGAATTGGGGTGTTGCAATAATAATATTTTCTCCAAAACCAGTAATGTTTCCTTCCAAAGCTTCAGTTGTTTTCTTAATTTTTGCTATAGCTCTTTTTAATTCAATAACATCTTTTTTTCTTAAATTAGCTATATCAATTATTGCAATAGTATATCCTTCTCGTAAAGAATTCAATATATCATTTACATCGTCGAATTTTCTTAAAACAAAAGGTCTAACATTAACTTTAGATTTTTTTTCCTCGTGACTTAAATCAATTTCTACATAATCTTCCGCTTGAGAATAATCGCTCCCACCTACAAATTTTTTTAATGAATTAAATACCATAATGAAGGAAGCTACGGGAACTTTATAAAGATTTCTATGTTTAAATATTAATTATTTACTTTATCCATGATTCCTGCACGAAGACGTTCAATTTCTTCTCTCATTTGCAATTCTTGTTTTTCCATGGATTTCATTCTTAGATTTAATGTGTCGAATTTTTCTTTAAGCTCTTTTTTTAATGTAGGTTTATCTGCCTTCACCATAATTTGGCCTAAAACTCGAAAAACATCGGCTTTTGTTTTTTCAACTTCATCTAATGCTGTTTTTATCTCATTTAAATCAATTTGAAAAGTTTGTTTTTGAAAAATTAAATTTTGAAAAGTTTGCTCTAATAATTGAAGTCCTTGAATCCGTTTATTTGTTTCTTCATCTAATTGCATTTATCCCTCATTTACAAACTTAAACAGCTTTTATTTTAACCGTCGCTGTACGAGGTTTGTAAAATATTTTTGAATTACAAAAAGGGCAAGTAAATCTTTTATCCAATTTTTTTGAAGAAATTATTTTTTCGCATTTGAAACATTTATAGTCTGCCATGTTATTATATTTTATATGTATTTAAAAAGTTAATCCTTTAAATAATATGCGCCTCCTGCAAATGTTTTATTGCATTTTTCGCAAAACCAAATTCCTGCAGATTTGCGTTTTACTCCATTCTTCTTACAGAAATGGCATATTTGAGATTTCCTTTGTTTACTTTCAACCGCTATAAGTTTTGTTCTTACACGAGTTCCAAAACCTGCTCTGTGCTTTCCAGCTACTTTTACTTTTTTTGTTCTTGCCATTTTATTTTTTTATTTATGTCTCCGAGATTAACTCGGCTTGATTTCACAAACTAAATGTTTGTGAATGGGGTTGCCCGGATTTGAACCGGGGTCATGAAGTCCCAAACCTCATATGCTAGCCAGGCTACACCACAACCCCCTCAATTAAATACAGGGGAGTGATTTATAAAAGTTGTCCATATTATTTTTTCTTAACATCTTCTATAGCTTTTTTAGTTTTAGCGTCATCTTTAACTTCTTTAGCCTCTGCCTGTTCTTTTGCTAATTTAAGTTTAGCATCTTGGTCTTTCTTAATTTTTTCAAAGTATGATTCTAATTCTTTCTTTTTTTCTTCACTCGGTTCTGTTTTTCCTTCTTTAATTTCTTTATCATATTTTCCTTCAGAAATTTCACTTGCTACCTGCACAGCTTCTTTAGATTCAACTAAAACTCCCAAACTAACACATGTTCCTACAACTGTTTTTACCATTGATTTTAAATTAGATTCCAAGGCTTCTCCAAGTTTTGTTTTTGCAATTCCAATAACTTGTTCTATAGAAATATTCCCTGCTTTGATTTTTTTATGATCTCCCGACGCTGTTTCTAATTTTAATTCTTTTTTTATTAATTCTGCTACAGGTGGAGAACGCACAGTTATTTCAAAATTTTTAGTTGCAGGGTCTACATTAAGCTCTACAGGCACTTTTGTTCCTTTGAAATTTGAAGTTGCTTCATTAACTCTTGAAATAACTTGTCCTAAATTTATTCCTAAAGGACCAAGTTGTTGAGCTAACGTTGGACCTGGAGACATACTTCCACCTTCGACTAAAAGTTTAACTATCATTCTTCTCCCTCCAAAACTTCTTCTGTGCTTCTTCTGATAACTTTAACATTTTCTAATTTAATAGTTACTGGAATTTGAACAACTGCTCCCAATAAACCTACTACTACTTCTCCTTTCTGTTTATCTATTCTTATAACTTTCGCTTTTTCTTTTTTGAATGGGTCTGATAAAATTTCGACAATATCATCTTTTTCAATATTAACGACGGTGATTTTTGGTTCTATCATATTTTTTACTTCTTCATAAGCAACAGTTTTACCAATAATCCCTTTAACATAAGGTAAATTAAAACAAGCATCTTCTGCACTATCTCTATTTGCAGATTCTAATAAAATATAACCTCTAAGTCCTTTTGGTCGAGCGAGCGCGTAAACATTTAATTTTTTCTTTAATATTTGTGAAGATATCAAATCTATAACTCTTTCTTCTTTATTTGTTGTAACTTTAATAATAAAAATCATCTTGAAAATCTATTCTCGCTATATCTCCAATTATCGGAGTTGTTGCTCAATTTAATAATTTGTTTTATCATATTTGCTCCGCTACTTCTTAATATTTTAGAAGTAGTAATTTTATTTAAGATAGAGGGTTTATTAATCTTTCTATGAATTTGTTTTTGTATAAGAAGTAGACATATGTCCCTTGTCTTACACGCTGATTTTTATGGAGCTATTTCTCTTACAATTAAAGAAATTATAAATCCAATTAAACCAATTGCTAAAATACCGATGGCTGAAATTTTTGCAACCATAAGAAATTCATTTTTTTGTGGTTTTTTTAAAACATACCAAACTCGAATACATTTTTTTCCAAAAGCTTTAAAGTCAAATGCCATGACTTAGGTAGAAAAAGTTATTATTTAAAACTTTAGTTGAACTCACTTCGTGAATTATAATAACTCGGACGAAACTAGGTACTATATTTTTCTAGAGATAAGATTAATTGATTTCTATTACAATAATGATTATAAACTAAAATAATTTAATTTAATTATGTCTTTAGTGAAGTTGTTCAAAAGTGATGTTGAAAATGTTGGTAAGGAAAATCCATTGGCTCTTTCCTTAATGCAAACAGAAATGAATGTTTTTATGTTACAATTAGACATTGATGTAAAAAAAGTTAACGGGCCTTATGTTAGTTATTTTCCTGAAGACAGGGATGGGTCTCCTCAAAGAGTAGTTTATACTGCTAATATTACTTATCATAAAAAATAAATCATAAAATTACTATGTGGGAACAAAATATCATACAAATTTATAATAAGTAACAAACTTTACTTCAAAAATTCAATTCCTAATTCATTAGAAAGTTCGCCTTGCATTCGTTCTCCCTTAGAAACATTTTCACTAAATCCGAGAATTTGAGGACTTTTTACGCCTGTCACAATAACTGTAACTCTTACTGTTTTATCCATGTCTGGAGCTATCTGAGCTCCCCAAATTAATCTAGCTCCATCTCCAAGATGTTTTCCTATTTCTTCAATAATGATTTTTGATTCTTCTAATGAAAGATCATGACCGCCAATAATATTGACTAAAGCTCCACGAGCATTTGAAACATCGACGTCTAATAAAGGATTATTCAAAGCTTTATCCACTGCCTCTAAAGCTCGAGATTCTGTATCTGATTCTCCAACACCAATTAAAGAAACTCCTCCATTAGTCATAATTGTTTTAATATCTGCAAAATCCAAATTCACCAACCCTGCTTTAGTTACCATTTCAGCAATTCCTTTCACAGCATTAGTTAAAATTTCATCAGCAACTTTGAAAGCTGTTTGTAAAGGTAAATCAGGAACTAATTCTAATAATTTGTCGTTGGGAATTACGATTAAAGTGTCTACAATACTTTCTAATTTTTCCAAAGCATTTGAAGCGTTCTCTATTCTTTTTTCTCCCTCAATTGTGAAAGGCATTGTGACTATTCCAATTACTAAAGCTCCTTGTTTTTTTGCAATATCTGCTACGACTGGTGCTGCACCCGACCCAGAACCTCCTCCTAAACCGCATGTAATAAAAACCATATCTGCACCTTCTAATTTTTTCTTTATTTCATGTTCTGATTCTAATGCTGCTTCTTCTCCAATTTTAGGATTGCTTCCAGCCCCCAAACCGCGAGTTAATTCTCTTCCAAGAAGAACTTTTTTATCTGAATTTGCATAAAGTAAATCTTGAGCGTCGGTATTCATTGCAATCATTTCTCCGCCTTTAATTCCTATTTCATAAATTCTACTCAGAGTATTATTTCCTCCTCCACCAATTCCAATTACTTTTATTTTAGCGTTCTGTTTTTTAATTAATTCCTCTAACTCTCTATCGATATCTGCTACATCTGGATTTGAACTCATTTCATGAGAAAATCCCTTATAAGAATCAGAATGAGAAAAAGTATCCTTTTTATTTAAAGAATTTTCATAATTATCTTGTTCATATACCTCTCTCATTTTTTCAAAAGTGTTATTTAATTTATAAGGATTATTGTGATGAGTTGTTTTTATTTTTAATCTTATCTTTAATAATTAATTCAATTCCAAGAATCTCCTTAAATTTATCATTCAGCATATTAATTACCGGTTCAAGTGATTTGTCTATTTCAAAAATTGCTTTTTTTCCTTCCAACTTGTAATCTAATTTTTTCCTCAAAAAATAATCAATAATTGCGTCTATCTTTTCTTTGTCTTCATCTATTTTTTTAATGATAGTAAATTCATAAATTACATCTTTTCCTGCAAGAGGATTATTAAAATCTACCAATACTCTTCCACCTGAAACACTTGCAATTCTCACTAAATGATAATCTAAATGTAAAACCATTCCCGGTTTAGGCATAATCTTTTTTTCAGTAAAAATATTTAAGGGGATTAATCGAACTTTTTCGCGTTCTCTTTCTCCAAAAGCTTTTTTTGGAGGCAGTTCAATTTGATATTCTTTAGCTATTTCTTTTCCTTCTAAAGAATCGTCTAAACCTTCCACAACCATTTTTTGCCCAACACAAATTACAAATGGCTTCTCTTCAATTTTCAAATCTATTTTCTTAGCTTCAGAAGAAACATTTGTGTCAAAGATATTTCCATCTTTTGTTTTTCCTGTAAAGACCAATTCAATGAAATCGTTTTTCTTTATTGTTTCCATTTTAATTATGAAAAGGCAATGTTTATAAATCTATTTTTCTCGTAGTTATTATGGCTTATAAAATTATTGAAGGCACAGCTGTAAGATCTGGAAGCACAATTATTATTGATGGGGAGCCATGTAATGTTAAAAGTATTGATGTAAGTAAAACAGGGAAGCATGGACACGCTAAGGTTAGAATTGAAGCTATTGGAATTATCGACGGTAAAAAGAAAGTAATTGCTCGACCGGGCCATGAAAGATTTGAAGTTCCTTTAATTGAAAAGAAAAAAGCTCAAGTGCTTTCAATGAGCCCTGAAGCAGTTAATGTTATGGATATTGAAAGCTACGAAACTTTTGATTTACCTATTCCTACTGAAGAGGTCCCAGAATTATATGAAGGAGATCAAGTAGAATATTGGGAAGTTGAAGATAAAAAAATAATTAAAAGAAAAATATAAAATGGCCAAATTAATTGCTACACATAATCGCTTATTTAAGAATGTTTTTTTATGTAAACGTTGTGGAATAAAAGTCAGAGTTGAATCTAAAAAAATCCTCGATAGGAAAGTCAGTTGTAGGCGTTGTGGTAAAAAAGACTTTAGAGCGATGAAGAAGATTCAATAGAGGTGATATGGTCTTAATGAATAATTTTTTGTTTTATGATATTTTGTTTTTAGTTTTTTTTACAATTTGGGTTATTTGGTTCATCTATACCAGAAAACACAATTTAAAGAGAGAGGGAATAATTTATCTTTATCGAACGCAATTAGGAATAAAATTTATTGATTACATTGGTAAGAAATATAGGAAAACAATAGGAATTGCGCAATATTTCGCAATAACAATAGGATTTATTTTAATGGGGGCTATGCTCTATTTGTTGAGTTTTACTATCTACACTTATATTAAATTTCCTCAAATAACTCAAACAATTAAGGCTCCTCCGATTTTGCCTTTGATTCCCTATTTCCCGACGCTGTTCGGATTAGAATCTTTTTTTCCGCCACTTTATTTTACTTATTGGATAATTGCGATTTTAATTGTTGCAGTTGTTCATGAATTTTCTCACGGGATTTTTGCTAAATTTCATGGATTAAAAATTAAAAGTACCGGTTTTGCTTTTTTAGGGCCAATACTTGGAGCTTTTGTAGAACCTGATGAAAAAGAAATGCAGAATAAAGGAAATTTTGCCCAAATGTCAATACTTTCTGCAGGAGTCTTTGCAAATATTTTAACAGCAATAATATTTTTCGCAATAATGTGGATTACATTTTCATTTGCGTTTTCGCCAGCAGGAGTAGTAATACATTCTTATCCTTCAGGTTATATAGAAATTTCTAATATTGAAACAATTAATAATATTCCATTCGACGGAGATTTTAATAATTTTTTAGATAAAAATATTACCAATATTAAAACAGATTCTGGAAAATATTTAATTCCTACGGAGATTTTAAAAAATCAACTTGAAGTAATTGGAGAGAGTAATAATAATAGTGGAAGATTAAATGTTTATTTAGATGCTCCTGCAATAAGAAATAATCTTCTTGGGGCAATTTCAAATATTGATGGTGAGGAAATAAAAACAGTTGAAGATTTAAGCAGAGTTTTAGATAAAAAGTCTCCAGGACAAATTGTTGAAATTGAAATAATTAATAGCGACGGTAAAACAAAAAGAATTATAACCCTTGATACACATCCATTAACTCCTGAAAAAGCATTTTTAGGAATTAATCTAAACACTAATGAAGCAAAAGGTATTAGAAAATTTATTTCAAACGCTCTCTTCTTTAAAAACCCAGGAATATATTATGAAGAAAAAACTGCTTTTCCGGTATTTATTTATTATTTGGTATGGTGGATTGTGTTAATTAATTTCTTTGTTGCCTTATTTAATATGCTTCCAGTAGGAATATTAGATGGAGGAAGATTCTTTTATTTAACAATTTTAAGTGTAACTGGTTCTGAAAAAGCTACAAAAATTATTTACAAAGTGATGAGTTATTTCATTTTGTTAATCTTTATCGGATTAATTTTTAGTTGGTTTATTGCATTATAAGAAAAAAAATAAAATAAAATAAATTCTCTTCCTAAAAAAATAAAATTTACCGATGGGAAAACTAAAATTTATTTTTAAAAAAATAATTAACAGAAAGGTATTTAAATAATAAATCATTAATTAAATTATAAATAAAAGAGGTATCAAAATGGCAAAAAAGAAAGCAGCTAAAAAGAAAGTAGCTAAAAAGAAAAAAAGATAAATTTTTTTAAAAAATAATTATTTTTATTATTATATACTCTATTTCTTTTTTATTTTTTTAAAAAATAAATTACCTACAAATAAACAATTCCGTCTTTTGTTAACGCGGTGAATCTAATTCCTGCTGGAAGAGATAATATTGCCGAAATAATTGCCATATGTTCTTTTCCATTTCCTGAAGCAATTGATAAAGCTACTTCCGTTCCCATAATTTTTCCTTTAAGTTTCTCTAAAACTTCTTTTTTTAGTTCAACGAGTTTTTTAGTTAAATCTATTTGAATAAATTCAAATTTTTTCTCGCGTGCCTTAAATTGTTTTGCAAAATCATCGCCCAAAAGAAGAATATTATCCCATTCTCCTCGATTAATTAATCCTGACACTTGAGCCCAAGTGCCTTTTCCAGAACTCAACAAAGCAATTAATTCCATTATCTGAAAAAAATAAGTAAATTTATAAGGATTTATGTTTCTTAATGTATAATATAATGAAAGATAAACTAAATAATTTATCCAGAAAGATTAGATAAAAAAGAACATGGTAAAAGATACCCCAATAAGTGAAATTATTTTAAGAAAATATGAAAGGCCTTATAAAATTGAAAAAAGAGATCTTATTAAAAAAATTTGTTTGTCATTAGGATTATTACAACCTGGAGATTCTAGAGATGTAATCGTCGACATTTTGCAAGTTCTTACTGAATCTCAAAAAGAAAAGAAGAAACTTGACTCTATTGAAATTGGAAAACGTGTTGAAGAGTTGAGAAAGAAAGAAAATTTAGAAATTAAAGGGGTTGCTGAGTCAAATATACGAAGACAATTAAAACGATTAAGGAATTTAATGATAATTGAAAAAAATAACAACCTTTATTGTTTAAGTGAATTTGAATCATTAAATAAAATATTTGAAGATAAAATTGAAAAATTTATTGTGCAACCGAGTATTGAAAGAATTAAAGAGTATTTGAAAGAATTAGATAACTAAAGATGAAAAAAACTAAAATCTTATTTGTATGTAAGTATAATCGATTTAGAAGTGTTATTGCCGAGGGTATTTTTAATAAATTAAATAAAAATAAATTATTAGTCGCTAAATCTGCTGGAGCAATTAAGGGTAATCCTATAGGAGAAAATGTAAAAAAATTAGCTAATAGTTTTCAAATTAACGTTAAATCAAAACCATCAGGATTAAGTTCTAAATTAATGGTCTGGCAAAATTTAACTATAATCGTTGCTGATGATGTACCGCCTGCATTATTTAATAAAAATAAAAAATATGAAAAGCGAGTGATTATTTGGAAAATTCCAGATGTTCAAGACGATAAAATTAAAAGTATGAAAAAAATTAGCCATCTTATTAAAATTAAAATTGAAAAATTATTATTAGACCTGAAAAAGTGAAGATTTATAAACTATAATTTTTAATTAATCTTGTCGTACTACATCGAACATATTTTATATTCTGTAAATATGGGCGCATAGGTAGGAGATAAACCTTTTAGAAAAAGGTTGAGACCTAAACACAAATCCATAAAGAATGCATAAGGGTTTCCAAAAAAATAATAAGAACGGAAAACTAATAAAATGGAATTAGAAAAAGTCTTAACAGAGCTTAAGAAAGATAAAGAAAAGAAATTTGATCAAACTGTAGAATTAATTGTAAATCTGAAAAAATTTGACCTTAAACGAAATTCTATTAATACTTTCATTAGTGTCCCTAATAAAATTAAAGATAAAAAAGCTTGTGGATTTATCGAAATGGAAAGTAAATTAATTGATACAATTCCAAAAGCCGCTTTTCCTAGGTATAAAGATAAAAAAGAATTAAAAAAACTCGTTAGAAAATATGATTTTTTCTTAGCATCTGGAGCTAATATGCCAGCTGTAGCGTCAACTTTTGGAAAAGTATTGGGGCCAGTAGGTAAAATGCCTTCGCCAAAATTAGGAATTATTCTAAATGAAAATGACGAAGAAATTAAACAAGTACTCAATAAAATTAATAATTCAATTAAAATTCATACAAAAGAACCGAGTATAAAAATTTCAATAGGTAAAATTTCTATGCCTGAAAAAGAAATCGTTCAAAACATTAAATCTGCCTATGAGTCAATTCTTAAGGAACTTCCAAATCATAAAGAAAACATAAGGAGTATGATGGTTAAACTTACAATGAGTAAACCTATCAAAGTTGATATTTAAAATGACTAAAGATAGTAAACACAAAGTTCCGAAATATAAACTTGATGAGGTTAAAAAATTAGCAGAGCTTATAGATTCAAATAATACTCTAATGATTGCCTCGATTAAAGCATTACCTGCTAAAAGTTTTCAAAAAATTAAGAAAAAACTTTCTGGAAAAGCAATTGTTAAAGTAATAAAAAAAAGAGCTTTACTAAAAGCAATTAAATCTTCTAAAAAAGAAAAAATTAAAGAATTAGAAATTTATTTGAAAGAGGATATTGCTTCAATAATTTCTAATATAGATCCATTTGAACTTGCAAGTATCTTGAATGAAAGTAAAATCCCAGTGAAAGCAAAAGCAGGACAAGAATCTGATAAGGATATAGAAATTGAAGCAGGAGTGACTGAAATTCCTGCAGGACCTGCTGTAAGTGAATTTGGAAATTTAAGTGTGCAGGTTAAAGTAACTGGTGGAAAGATAGAAGTTATGAAATCAAAAGTAGTAGTTAAAAAAGGAAGTATTATTTCTGCAGGAGCTTCTAGTCTTTTAGGAAAATTAGACATACATCCATTCAGTGTAGGTTTTATTCCTTTAATTGCTTTTGATTCAAAATCCGAAAAAATTTACACTACTTTATTAATTGATAAAAATGAAGTTTTAACAAACTTAAAAGATTATTTTGCAAAATCTCGAGCTTTAGCAGTAAATCTTGGATATGTTACAACAGAAACTATTGGATTGCTTCTTTCAAAAGCATCTTCTCATGGAAAGGCATTGGAGATATTAATAAATAAACAATCAAATAGGGAGGAAAACAAATGAAATCAAATTCAAATATTAAATATATCGCGGAGGTAAAATAATGGAATATGTATATGCAGCTCTTTTACTACATAAGCTTGGTAAAGAAGTTAATGAAGATGGGTTAAAGAAAGTAATTTCTGCGACAGGAGTTACAGTTAACGATGCAAAAGTTAAACTTTTAGCTAATGCATTAAAAAACGTTAATATCGACGAAGAACTTGAAAAAGCTATAGCAATTACGACACCAGTTGTTTCTGGAAGCAATGCAGAAGTAAAAGAAGTAAAGGAAGAAAAGAAAGAAGAAGCATCTGCAGCAGCAGAAGGTTTGTCATCATTATTTGGTTAATTTTTTATTTTATTTAAACTGAATAATTGACAAACCCCTTATAGCATTAGCTTTAATTCTAAAAGAAAATTAGGCAATCCTAATCTTTAAAAACAATCAAAATATTTAATTATGAGATAACACAACTCATAAATCCGACGTCGCATAGTGACCTGTTTATTTTATAAACGAATGCAACGTTTTGACGTCATGCCGACGTCGCATAGTGGCGGATTAAAATCCTTTCTATGCTCGTCGGGAAAAAAATAAAATCGATGTGTTGACGTCGCATAGAGATCGTTTATTTTATAAACGAATGCAACGTTTTGACGTCATGCCGACGTCGCATAGTGGTATTGCATCTGGCTTGAGACCAGAGCCCCTCGGGGCCCCTCGGTTCGATTCCGAGCGTCGGCGTTTTTCGTAAAAATATTACACTCAATTCTTTTTGTAATAAGAAATTAATTAAAAAATATTACAAAATAATTAACTAAAAAAAGTCGATTATTTATTTAATCTTAATAAGAAATAATCTAAGTTTGAGTTTTGGTTTCACCATATAATTCAAAGAGAACTGAAAGATAAGCCATTATTAACGGACCTAAAATAAGTCCAAAAATTCCAAATACTAAAACTCCTCCTGCAATTCCAATTAAAGTTATTGAAGTTTCTATTTTAGAAGTTCTTGAAACAAAAAGGGGATGTAAAACATTCTCAAAAACATTGACTACAATTCCTCCATATATTAACAAAAAAATTCCTGCCAAAATTTTATCTGTAACAAATAAACTAATTACCACTGGAATCCAAACAATCCATGGACCAATAATCGGAATGATTCCTGCCAAAATTGCCAAAAGGGTCAAAAGCAAGGAATTATCTATACCTACTATGAAAAAACCAATTCCTGTCAATAATCCTGTAAGTATCCCCACAATAATTCTTCCAAAAATTACTGAAAAAGTAACTTGTTTAGATTTTATCAAAAAACGATTCGTAATACTTTTATTAAATGGTAAAGAATTTCTTATTAACTCTAAAATTTTATCTCCATCTCTTAACCCATAGAAAAAAACCACTAAAACTACAAAAGATTTTAGCATTAATGTCGGCAAATCTGAAATTATTGTTGTTAATTTTTTTAAAGTTATATTTGCTGTAGAAGATAAAAATGTGTTATATAATGCTTCAAAATTAGCAGATATTTGTGGTGAAGTAAATAAGAAAGGAAATGTCTTTTTAAAAAAAGAAATTCCGTCCCATGATTGAATAGCCGAATAAGTATCAAAAACCTGAGTAATCAATGTTGGTAAAATAAACCAAGTTCCTACTGCAATTAGAGATAAAGTAACAATACAAGTAATAAATGCGGTAATTGAGGGATTTTTTATTTTTTTCAAGAAAAGTTTATTTAATGAATTAAATGAATAAGCTAAAATAAGACCAAATATTATAGAGAAAAAAATTGGTTTTATAATTAAATAAGTGAATACTAAAATTAATAATACGAATGCTCCTGCAAAAATTTGTTTTATTGAATTTTCATTAAACATCTAAAAATAGAGTGAACTGAATATATAAATTTTGGGATATAATCAAAAATACTCATTAAAAAGGTTTAAATAATTATTTTTTAATAAGGTATAATGGATTCGTTTATTAAAAAAATTTTTGAGGATAAGATTGATGAAAATGTCCATATGCAATTTTCAAAATTTTCTCGAGGGGAATTTAAAAATAGAGCTTTAGTTTCTGCAAGAAAATCGTCCAACAAAATATCAATTGCAACAAGTTATGAATATGCTAATGATTTAGTAAAAAATATTGCCGAAAAACTAAATAATAATGAAAAAGTCAAAATAACTGGAGCAATTGTTTCAACAAGAGATTTAACTGATGAGATAAAATTCAAAGAGAAAAAGCAGTTCCAAGGAGTTAAAAGATATATTCTTGATACTGAAATGACAAAAGAACAAATTATTAATCTTTGTAATAATTTTCCAAAGGCATTTATTGCATTGAGTTTTGAAGCTAAGGGAACAGAACTAAAAATTAAACCTAAATCTCCTAAATCAGGAAAACCAGGAAAAGGAGATGAAGCTCCAAAAGCAGATTTTTGCAAAATAAAAACTAATGATGAAGAAATTGTTAAAAGTTTACTCTTTGATGTTAAAAATTTTAAAAAAATAGACATACAACATGATTTTATAATTAATGAGATTGAAATACCTAAAAATGAAAAAGATCCTGCTTCAATGAGAGAGAAAGCACTTCGTAAAGGTAAAATTATCAGAAAGATAAAAATTGATGACGAAAATTTTATTGAAGAGAAGGATTTTTCTGCATAATTTTTTATAATAAGATTTATAAACGCATTTTTTCTGAGTATAATACCGTAAGATGGTAATCTACTTCGCTAAAGTAAACCATGGGAAAAGCATCAAGACCTCGAAGAGGAAGTTTGCAGTATTGGCCTCGAAAACGAGCTGAAAAGATTTTACCTAGTGTGAATTGGAGAGGAATAACTCAAGCTAATTCAGACAAAAAACTTTTAGGATTTATAGGATATAAAGTCGGAATGAAAAGTTTGTTTGTAAAGGATAACACTAATGAATCAATGACTAAAGGTAAGCGAATTAGTATTCCGATTACAATTCTTGAATGCCCGCCGTTAAAAATTCTTTCTGTTCGATTTTACAAAAACAAAAAAGTTGCTTCTGAAATCCTTTCTAATGACCTTGATAAAACATTGATTAGAAAAATAAAATTCCCTAAGAAAAATTTGAAAAAAATAAATGAATTCTCTGATTTTGATGATGTTCGAATTATAACTTATTCTCTTGTAAAAACTACAACAATTAAGAAAAAACCAGATGTTGTTGAAATTGCACTTTCTGGAACTAAAGAAGAAAAATTTGCTTGGATTAAAGAACATCTAAATAAAGAAATTAAAATTTCTGAGGTGTTTAATGTTGGAGGGTTGACAGATATTCGAGGAGTTACTAAAGGAAAGGGAATTCAAGGACCTGTTAAAAGATTTGGGATTACCTTAAGATCCCATAAAGCTGAAAAGGGTCAAAGAAAAACCGGTTCACTTGGGCCTTGGCATCCAGCAAGAGTTACTTTTAGAGTCCCAATGGCAGGACAACTTGGAATGTTTACAAGAACAACTTACAATAATAGTATCTTAGAAATTGGAAGTATAACTGAAAAAAATATCAACCCTAAAGAAGGATTCAAAAAATACGGAAATATCAAAACAGATTACATCATTCTAAGAGGAAGTATTCAAGGACCTTCAAAAAGACAATTAATAATTACTCAACCTTTACGTGCAACAAAAACACAATCTAAAAAATCTTATGAGGTTATTGAAATAAGATGAAAGCACAATTACTCTCGATAGATGGAAAAAAACAAAAAGAAATTAGTTTGCCTAAAGCATTTTCTACAAAAATTAGAGAAGATATTTTAAAGAAAGTTTATGAATCTGAAAAAACATGGCAACCTTATGCTCATGACTCTGAAGCTGGTAAAAAACATTCTGCTTCTGGAACTATTAGTCATAAAAGACATGAATGGAAAGGACATTATGGAAAAGGAATTAGTCGTGTTCCTCGAAAAACAATGTGGCGACGTGGAACTCAATTCTATTGGGTTGGGGCAGAAATTTCTTCAGCTCGTGGGGGTAGAAGAGCACACGGACCAAAAGGAACAATACCTATTAAAAAAATAAACAAAAAGGAATATTTAATCGCATTAAATTCTGCAATTTCCGCGACGGCAGATACAAAATTTGTTTGTGAAAGATATTCAAGAATTAAAGAAGTCAAAGAAAATTTACCATTTGTTGTAGAATCTAAATTTTCTGAATTAAAAACAAAAGATTTGATTAAAAGTATTGATAATATATTAGGAAACTTAAAGATAGTAAGTAAAAGAGAAAAATCTCTAAGAGCAGGTAAAGGAAAATTAAGAAATAGAAAATACAAAAAAAGTGCTGGAGTTTTAATTATCACGGGGGATAAAGAAGAAATAAAAACAAATTCTTTCAATCAAATAAAAATTAAAGATTTAATTGTAAGTGATTTATATCCTGCCGGAAGAGTTGTAGTATATACTGAAGAAGCAATTAAATCTTTAGAAGGAAGAGAAAGAAAGGAAACTATAAAATGATAATCAAACCATTAACAACAGAAAAGGCGATTAGATTAATTGAAATGGATAATACAATTTTATTCCAAGTAGATAGTCGAGATAATAAAGAAAAGATAAAAGAAGATGTTGAAAAAATGTTCAAAGTCAAAGTTGAAAAAATAAATGTTGTCAATAGAGGAACTAAAAAAATTGCTTATATTAAATTAAATAAAAAAAATCCTGCAATTGATATTGCAACAAAATTAGGAATGATATAAAATGAATGAAATAATAAAAAAATTAAAAGATAAATTGGGAGAAATTGTTAAAGTTAGAGATAAAAACAACTTGAATAAGATAGGTTTTGCATTTTGTGTAGGAGACCTTGAAAAAAACAATCATTCTCCAAGTTATGATTTTGTAACTATGCATATAAATGAAAGAATAAGAACTGAAGAAATTAATAGTCATGAAGAAGAATTAATAGATAGGACCTTTTTTGAAGGTTTTAGGGCATATCAAGAATTGATAAGGTATAATTCTGAAGAAGATTGTTTCGAACTGGGTGGACACAGAAATGAATGGGATAGAATAAAACAAGCTGAAAAATATTTAGAAATAAAAAAATTATGGGATAATAGGAGAATAGAAAAATAAAATGGGAAAAAGAATAATTTCACAAGCGCGTGGGCATGGAAGCTTTACTTATAGAGTTAGACGTAAAGCATTTAGCCATAGAATTGGATATCCAAATTCAGAAGGAAGCGGGACAATTATGAAAATTATACACTCTGCAGGACATTCTGGCCCTCTTACAAAAATATTAGTGAATGGGAAAGTATTCTACAATCTCGCGTCGGAAAAAATGTATGAAGGACAGAAAATTGAAATCGGTAAAGGAAAAGAATCAGGAGATATTGCAAAATTAAAAGATATTCCAACGAAAACAATGGTTTACAATTTAGAATCTCGTCCTGGGGATGGTGGAAAATTCATTCGGACTGCGGGTTCATCTGTGTTAATATTAAAAAAAGAACTGGGTAAAGTTACTATTTTAATGCCTTCAAAAAAAGAGAAGGTTTTTAATGATAAATGTCGAGCGACAATTGGAGTTATTGCTGGTGATGGAAGAAAAACTAAACCGATTATTAAAGCTGGAAAACAATATTATATTAAAAAGGCGAAAAGTAAACTTTGGCCTCGAACTTCAGCAGTTGCAATGAATGTTGTTGATCATCCTTTCGGAAGTGGTAGAGGAAAGAATTTAGCACATGGACGATTAGGTAAAATTCCAAAACGTAATGCTCCTGCTGGAGCTAAGGTAGGTTCAATAAGAGCAAGAAGAACTGGAAGGAAGAAAGGAAAACAATAAACCTTTTAGAAAAGGTTTATAACCAAAATGCAAATTCATAAAGAATTTGCATAAAGATTTCCAAAAACTAAACACTAATAAACAAAATGGCATCAGAAAAAAAAGTAAAAATTGAGAAGAAAAAAGAATTCACTTATAGAGGTAAAACTCTTGAGGAACTTAAATCATTAGATATTCGTGAATTTGCAAAATTAATTCCTGCAAGAGAAAGAAGAACAATCTTGCGAAATACTGATGTTGTTGAAGTATTCTTATCAAGATCTAATAAAAAAATTGCGAAAAATAAAAACGTAAGGACACATAATAGAGCAATAGTAATTATTCCTGCAATGGTAGGAATGCAAATTGGAATTCATAATGGTAAAGGATTTGAAAAGGTAACAATTTTACCAGAAATGTTGGGACATAGACTTGGGGAATTTGCATTAACTCGAGGATTAGTAAAACATGGAGCTGCAGGAATTGGAGCTACAAGATCAAGTGCAAGTAGGAGTGTAAAATAAAATGGCAGATGTAGAAATGGAACCAAAAGTTTGTACTTTTTATTATAAGGAAGATTTTGATAATGTTGAAAATATTGGAGCTATTGCTCAAGTGGTAGTATTTCCAGCAAGTTCTGATGCTATGATATTCGAGGGTAAAATTGGAGAAAAATATGGTTTTATGGAAATAAAGAGAGAGGATGAAAAGAAAGATAGCCCAATAATACTAAGTTGGAGATATTCGCTTGATAACAGATTAACTTTAGATGATGGTAGAATTATATTTCCTCCAAATGGTGAATTGGTAGAATATAAATTTGGTTCAAAAGAATATAATGATAAATTTGCTATGGTAAAAAAGATGTATAGGGGGATGTAAATGGCAGATGAACAATTAAGACAAAATAAACAGGGCAAGGTAAAAAAACCAATAAATGAAGTTACAAAACAAAAACATAGTAATACTCCTAAAGAAAAAGTTGTTGAAAAAATTAAAGAAATTGAGACTCAAAAGGAAGAAATTAAATCGGAACAAACTATAGATGAAAAAAAATTAGAAATTAAAACAGAAGATGAAACTAAAGAAACTAAAAAACCAGAAAAACAAAAAGTTCCTAAAAAAACAGAAGTTAGTGTTTATGGAAGAAGCTTACCAATTTCATTAAAAGATAGCGTCGCAATAGGTAAATTCATTAAAGGGAAAAAAATTGAAAGAGCTATTAAAGATTTAGAACAGGTTATATTGAAGAAAAAAGCAGTTCCTATGACTGGAGAAATGGCTCACAAAAAGGGTAAGGGAATGGCTACTGGAAAATACCCAGTCAAAGCATCTGATAATTTTATCAAATTGCTTAAATCATTATCTGCTAACGGAATTAATCATAGCATGAATCTTGAATCAGCAATTATTTACAAAATTATCCCAAACAAAGCACCAGAACAAGTCCATAGATTTGGTGGAACTAAATTTAAGAGAACTCATGTGAAAATTATTGCTAAGGAGGGAAAGAAATAATAAGTTAAAATGGAAGAAAGAAAATTTGTAGCGTTAAAAAAAGAAGAATATGCTATTAAGGAATTTGTAAAAAACTATTTAGGGAAAGGAAAAGTTTCAAAGGTTCAAATTGAATATACTCCTGTTGGAGAAAAAGTCATCATGTTCACAAGTAAACCTGGATTAATAATTGGAAGAGGTGGTGAAAAAATTAATAGTTTAACTAATGTTTTGAAAAAGAAATTTAAATTTGAGAATCCGCATATAGAAATACAAGAAATTACAAATCCTAATTTAGATGCTCAATCAGTTGCTGACGAAATTGCGATGAATATTGAAAGTAAAGGTTCTTTGAAATTCAAGATTATTTCTTATCGATTATTAAAACAAATTGTAGACGCTGGGGCATTAGGAGTTGAATTGCAGTTGAGTGGTAAACTTCCAAGTGCAAGAGCAAGAACATGGAGATTCACAAAAGGATACTTGAAAAAAGTAGGAGATAGTTCAAAGGTTGTTGACAAAGCAATATCAATAGCTCAAACAAAAATGGGAAGTATTGGAATTCAAGTAAGTATTTTGCATCCTGATGCTAAGATTCATGATAAAATAGATTTGACCCCTAAACAAATCAAAGTGGAGGAAAATTAAATGAATAAAAAATTTAATGAATTAAAAGTATTATCTATTTCAGAAATAAATAAAAAAATCGACGATATAAAGTTAGATTTAATCAAAGCAAAAGTGACTGCCAGTAAGGGAGGTAAGGTTAAAATGAGAGAACTTAAAAAGACTCATGCACGTTTGCTTATGCTTCAGTCTATAAAATTAAAGGAGACTGAAGAGAAGTTATAGTATGGATATATGTCCGAAATGTGGTCTGCCGATGCAGGCCTGTGTATGTGAAGACATCGCAAAAAGTGAACAACGTATCCGTGTAGGAACTGCCAAAAGAAAATTTGGAAAGATAACAACCTTGATATCTGGGTTTGATAAAAATTTAGATATCAAAAAAATCGCCAAAGATTTGAAAGCAGAACTTGGATGCGGAGGCACAATAAAGAATAGAGAAATAGAACTTCAAGGAGATCACAGGAAAAAGATCAAAGCGACCTTAATCTCTTTAGGGTTTGAAGAAAACTCTATACTAAGCGATTAATTACAGGAAAAGAAAAATGGTTGAAAAGAAAAAAACAAGCGAGAGCGAGAAAGGGAAATCCTTAGTTAGAACTAAAAAACAAAAATTAATAATTCCTCTAAGAGGAAGAAAATTTCAAGGAACAGTTATTAGAAAATTTGAAGGCAGAGTTACAATAGAATTTGAAAGAACAAGGTTTATTCAAAAATATGAACGTTATATAAAAACAAAAACAAAAATGCATGCAAGATTACCTGAAAAATTAAAAAATGAAATTGCTCTTGGAGATTATATTCAAATTCAAGAATGTAGACCTTTAAGTAAAATTTTACACCATATTGTAATAAATAAAATTCGTGATGGAGATAAAAATGAAAGCAATTAATGCGAAAGCAACACGAGGATTGAATATTGGAAGCGTTGTTAATGCAACAGATAATAGCGGAGCAAATTTAGTTCGTATTGTATCTGTAAAAAAAGGAAAAAGTACTAAGAAAAGACAACAATATGCAAAGATTGCTGATTGGGTAAAGGTCTCTGTAAGAAAAGGAAAACCTGAAATGAAAGGAGAAGTTTTTGATGCAGTTGTTGTTCGATTAAGAAGACCTTACCGAAGAAAAGATGGTGAAAGAATTGCATTTAGTGATAATGCTGTAGTATTATTAAAAGATGAAAAAGGAAACCCAAAAGGAACTCAAATAAAGGGGCCTATCGCTCGAGAAATTCAAGAAAGATGGGCAACTGTAGCTAAAAATGCGAGGATAATTGTCTAAAATGAAACAAAAATTTTCAAATGCTTGGATAGCAAGTACACAAATAAGAAAACAAAGGAAATACAGAGCGAATGCTCCATTACATATCAAAAGTAAAATGATGGGTTCACATTTATCTAAAGAATTAAGAAAAAAATATGGAACGAGAAGTGTAAGAATAAGAAAAGGAGATGAAGTAAAAATTATGATTGGAAAATTCAAAGGTAAAACTGGAAAAATTGGAGAAGTAAATGTTAAAAAACAAAAAGTTTCGATTGAAGGAATACAAAATAAAAAGAAAGATGGAACAAAAATTGCTGTTTATTTTAACCATTCAAATCTAATAATTACAAATTTAAATCTTGAAGATAAAAAACGTTTTAAAAAGAAAAATCAAGAAACTAAAAAACCAGAAAAACAAAAAGAAATTAAGGAGAAAAAATAATGCATTCAAAAAGATTAACTATAAGCAATTTATGGTCAATTCCCAAGAAAGGAAATAAATTCATAGTTGTAGCTAAAAATAAAAATATTTTAGGAATTCCAATTTTAGTTGCGATGAGAGATATTTTGAAACATGTACAAACAAGAAAAGAATTAAAAAAAATATTATTAGAAAAGAAAGTTGAAGTTAATGGTGTTCCAATCAAAGATGATAGATATTCATTATTACTTTTCGATACTATTGGACTTCCGTCGCTAAAAAAATATTATAAAATTTCACTTTCTAACTCTGGAAAAATTTCCTTTGAAGAAACTGATGAGAAAAAAGCTGGTGTAAAATTAGTTAAGATAGTTAATAAAAAAATAATTCCTGGAAATATAATTCAACTTGGAATGAATGATGGAAGAAATATTCTTTCAAAAGAAAAAATCAAGGTGGGAGATTCAATTTTATTAAATCTTAAAGATAAAAAAATTGAGAAACATATTCCATTTAAAGAAAAAGTTGATGTTTTGATCATAAAAGGAAAATACTTAGGAAATAAAGGAAAAATTGAAAAAATAAATGATTCCGATGTAACTGTTTTGTTAGAAACAGGAAAAGTAAATCTAAATAAAGGAGCCCTAATGGTTTTAAATTAAATGAGCGAACAAAAATCTAATATAATGCGTGAAATAATTATGGAGAAAGTTGTACTTTCATGTGGAGGAGTAAAAGATGTTCTTGAAAAAGAAGTTAAATTATTAGAAAAAATTTCTAAGAAAAAAGTATCGAAAAGACAAACAAATAAACGAATTCCGGGATTTGGAATTAGACCTAAGTTAGAAGTAGGGTGTATGGTTACAACAAGAGGAGAAGAAGCAGAAGAATTACTTGGAAGATTATTGGCTGCAATAGATAATACTTTAGATGAAAGTAAAATTTCAGAAAACCATTTTTCATTCGGAATTCCAGAATATATTGAAATTCCGGGAGAAGAATATGATAGAGAAATAGGAATGCTTGGATTCAAAGTTACCGTCGTGTTTAAGAGAAGAGGTAAAAGAGTTCAAAAGAAAAAAATTAAACAGGGTAAATTGCCTAAAAAACAAAAAGTTACAAAAGAAGAAATAATAAAATTCATGGAAGATAAATTTGATACGGTAATAGAATAAAATGACTGCAAGTGATTGGAGAAAAATATATAAGCAACTAAAAGCAAAACCAGCGATAGCTAGAAAATTTTTGAAACATAATAAACCCAAAGAAAGAAAATATGGGATTGCTGCGCAGAAATGTGAAAAGTGTGGAAGATTTGGAGCAAGAGTAGGGCAATATGGATTAAACTATTGTAGACAATGTTTTAGAGATATAGCGGAGGAATTAGGATTTAAAAAGTATAGTTAAATGAACCTTTAAAAAAGGTTCCCAAAAATAAAAAAATGTCACAAGATGTAATATCAGATGCGTTGAACGGAATAATGAATGCTAAAAAGGCAAGAAAGGAATTTGTAGTGGTGAACAAACATTCAAAATTGCTAATTAAAGTTTTAGACATTGCTATTGAAAATGGATATATTAAAAATTATAAACTTGAAGAAAATAAATTAAAAATTGATATTGGAAAATTACTCAAATGTAACGCGATTAAACCTCGTTTTAACGTCGGTGCTTCTAACATTGACAAATATATGAGAAGATATCTTCCTGCAAGAGATTTGGGAATATTAATTATTTCTACAAATAAAGGAGTTATGACTCAAGTTGAAGCTTATGAAAAAAAGATAGGAGGAATGCTTATTGCATATTTTTACTAATGAAAGAAGATTTAATTGAAAAAATAGAAATTCCAAAAGAATTTAATTGCGAAGTAGAGGGAAATTTTGTAAAACTTAAATTAGGAGATAAAGAAAACAAAAGAAGATTTAATTTTTACGGTGTAGAATTAAAAAAAGATGGAAATAATATCATTATCGAAGCTAAAAAAGCTACTAAGAAAAAATTGCAAGTTGTTTATACTGCTCGAGCACATATAAAGAATATGATTGAAGGGTTAAGAAAACCATTTGAATATAAATTAGAAATCGCTTTTGTTCATTTTCCAATGACTGTAGAATATAAACAAGCGGAGAATAAAATATTAATTAAAAATTTCTTAGGAGAGAAAAAAAATAGAGAGGCAGAAATTCTTCCGGGAGTGGAAATAGAAGTAGGTAAGAAAGAAATTATATTAAAATCATGTGACATTGAACTTGCTGGACAAACTGCAGCTAATATTGAAAAGGCCACTCAAGTAAAAAATAAAGATAGAAGAAAATTTCAAGATGGTATTTTTTTAACTAAAAAGCCGAGGAGAGAAATATGAGAAGTAAAACATTTTTGCGTAGAAATACTCGAGAATATTCAAGACTTGGAAAAGGAAGAGCTAAATTAAAAAAATGGCGTCGTCCTAAAGGTCGAGATAACAAAATGCGTTTGAAAGAAAAAGGAAAACCGAGAACAGTAGAAATTGGATACAAACAAGATTCAAAAACTCGTGGAAAAATCGACGGAAAAATACCTCAACAGGTGCAAAATATTGAAGAAATGAAAAAATTGGCTAATGGATCTTTAGTCATATTAGGAAGAATGGGAACAAAGAAAAAATTAGAAATGATGAAAATAATTCAAGAAAAAGATTTGAAAGTAGTTAATTTTAGTTTTGGATTATTTGATAAGAAACAAAAAAACAAACCAATAAAGGAAACTTCAAAAAATAATAAATCAATGGAAAAGAAAAAATGAAATTAGATTCAAAGAAAAATTTAGCTGTTAAAACACTTGGAATTGGAAAAGCAAAAATAGTTTTTAATACTAACAGGATTGATGAAATTAAAGAGGCAATTACTAGACAAGACATTAGAGATCTTGTAAGTTCTGGAGCAATTAGTATTAAAGAAAATAAAGGTAGAAAAACAAATGTTAAAAGAAAACACCGAAGAGGAGAAGGGGGTATTAAGAAAAAAGTAAAAAATAGAAAACAAGAATATGTTAAGATGGTAAGAAAATTAAGAAACTATCTTAATGAATTAATGAAGCAAGGAAAAATAGATAAAGAAACAAACAAAGAATTAAGAAAACAAATTAGAAATCGTAAGTTTAAAAGTAAAAGAAATTTAAGGGATAATATTGAGTAAATTTTTTAAAAGAATTTACAAAGTTATAAAGATTAAAATGTTAAAAACACCAAAAAAACGTAAGAAAGAAAAGAAAACAAGTTATAAAAAGCGGCTTGGATTTTTGAAGTCTGGACTTTCAAGAATTGTAGTGAGAAGAACAAATTTATATATTAATGCACAACTTGTTTCAAGCCATGAAGCACAAGATAAGGTAATTGTTAGTGTTTCTTCTCGAGATCTTTTAAAATTAGGTTGGACCAAAGAAAAAAAAGGAACTCTCAAATCAATACCTGCATCTTATTTAACTGGATATTTAATGGGAAAGAAAATTCTTGAAAAAGAAAAAGGAAAGGTAATATTAGATATTGGTCTTCAAAGAAATATTTCGAAAGGAAGAATATATGCTGTGCTAAATGGAATAGTCGACGCTGGAGTTGATATTTCCCATAATAAAAAAGTATTTCCTTCTGAAGAAAGAATTCAAGGAAAACATCTAAAAACTAACATGCAAAAAGAAATTATAGAAATTAAAAAGAAATTAAAATGACAAAAGAAATTATAAAACCCAAATTAAAAGAACCTAAAATTAAAGATATAGTGGAAGAAGTTAAAATAGAAGAGCCAGTGGTAGAGGAAAAAAGTTATGGTCGAGGGGGATATCGAAGACCTATTAGGAAAACTCCTGAAGAAATGATGGAAGAACATTTAGGAGGATGGATTCCTAAAACTAGTCTTGGAAAGAAAGTAAGAGAGAGGCAAATTAAAAGTATAGATGAAATCTTAGATAAAAAATTAAAAATTCTTGAACCTGAAATTGTAGATAGTTTAATTAAACTTGAAAGTGAATTATTATTTGCTGGACAGGCTAAAGGAAAATTCGGTGGAGGAAAAAGAAGAGCTTGGAGACAATCTCAAAAGAAAACAAAAGAAGGAAATGTTATCACTTTTTCAGCATTAGCAGTAATTGGAGATAAAAAAGGACATATCGGACTTGGTCTTGGAAAAGCAAAGGAAACTCTTCCTGCAAGAGAAAAAGCCTTGAGAAAAGCAAAGTTAAATATTATCCGAGTGAAAAGGGGAAGTGGAAGTTTCGATGGGGTTTCTAGTGAATTGCATAGTATTCCATTCAAGGTTGAAGGAAAATGTGGAAGTGTTAGAATAAAATTAATACCTGCGCCCCAAGGAACAGGTCTTGCAATTGGAGATGAAGGAAAAAAGATTTTGAAGCTTGTTGGAATTAAAGATATTTATAGTAAATCATATGGTCAAACACGAACAACAGTAAATTATGCAAAGGCAATTATGGATGCTTTAGGAAAGTTAAAATGAAAACGCAATTAATTTCACAAGGGTATATGCCTGTATATCGAGGAAAACTTGAATTTACAAAAGATGAAGCTGAAAGAACAATTGAGCTACTAAAAAAAGATAATTCAATTGAAGACCTTAAAATAGTCCAAGAAAATCAAAGTTATATAGTTTTAAGAAAAAGGAAAACCTCATTGGATTTAGAAATTGAAGGATTTACCAGATATGAAGTAATAGATACTTACGCAATTCCATTAAGAATAAATTCAGAATTTTATGGAGTTGTTGCTAAAAACATAGTTAAAGGATTAGAACAAAAAGGATATCTCATACAAACTAAACCACAAAAAATAATTGAAAAAACTCCGATTCAAATATATATAAAATTAGGATGGTTACAATGATAGCAATAATAAGAATTCGTGGAATGGTAGATGTAAATAGTGACGTTCAAGAAACATTAAATCGATTAAAATTAAGAAGAAAATATGTTTGTGTAATTATAGAAGAAAATGAAGTCATTAGAGGAATGTTGAAAAAAGTTAGAAATGAAATTGCTTATGGTAAAATAGATGATGAAACACTTAAGGAATTAATTAAACAGCGAGGACAAAAAATAGATAAGAAAAAAGAAATTAAAACTCTTAAGGGACTTGATTTTGAAGAGGCGAACTTAAAACCATTTTTTAGACTGCATCCCCCTCGTGGTGGAATAAAATCTAAAGAACATTTCCCAAAAGGAGTTTTAGGTAATCACAAAGGAAAAATTAACGATTTAATCAGGAGAATGCTCTAAATGAAAAGTGTAAATAAAAAACGTAAGAAAGTTTCGCGTATGAGAGGAAGTAAAACTCACGGAACTGGCGGTATGAAGAAAGCACGAGGTAGCGGTCACAGAGGGGGAGTTGGTATGGCTGGAACTGGAAAGAGAGCGGACCAAAGAAAAAGTTTTGTACTTAATTTAAAAGAAAAATATTTCGGAAAAGAGGGACTAAAAGGAAAACCTAAAAATTATGATGTCATTAATGTTTCAGAATTAGAAAGATTGGCTAAAGGAAATAAAGAATTAAAAATTAATAAATATAAAATCCTTGGAAATGGAGAAATAAAAACTTCGTTAACAATTTATGCTAAGAGTGCGTCTAAAATGGCTATTGATAAAATTAAAAAAGCTGGGGGAAATGTAATAGTAGAAGATGGCAATGAATTTAGTAAATTGGATGAAGCACCTTCCAGAAGTTGAAGGACCGAAAGAAAAATTAGGATTTGGAGATAAAGCTAAGTGGACTATTTTTATTTTAATTGCGTTTTTTATCCTTTCAAATATTTCTTTGTATGGAATGGCTTCGAGTTTTCTCGAGAGATTTGATCAACTTGCTGTTCTTCTTGGAACTGATTTTGGAAGTGTGATTTCATTAGGAATAGGGCCTATTGTTACTGCTTCAATTATTCTTCAATTATTAGTTGGAAGTAAAATATTAAATATCGACACTCATACTGCAGAGGGAAAAAAATATTTTCAGGGATTGCAAAAATTATTGGTTTTAGGGTTTATCGTTTTTGAATCAATTGTGTTTGTAGTTATGGGTGGTTTCTCTCCAGATTCTTCTTTAGGATCTTGGGGTGCACCAATAATTATTTTCCAATTAATGATTGGAGGATTTGCAATATTAATTATGGACGAAGTTATAAGTAAATGGGGATTTGGATCTGGAGTTAGTTTGTTTATAGCATCAGGAGTAAGTCTTAGATTATTTACAAGTTTATTCCAATTTTTAGGAACTGAGGGAATTTCAGGAGGATTTCAGCCAGTTGGACAACTCTGGGTTTTAATTACTAGTTTAATTAATACTAATCCTACTGGAGCACTGGCTGCTGGAGCAACAATTATTGCAACAATAATAATTTTCTTAATAATTGTTTGGGCTCAAGCTCTTAAAATAGAAGTTCCTTTATCATATGATAGAATAAGAGGATATGGAGTAAAATGGCCTCTTGCATTTTTTTACACATCAGTTATTCCAGTTATTCTTGTATCGGCTCTTGCTGCGAACATTCAACTCGCAGGAGGTCTTCTTGAAAATTGGTTAGGTAAAGCAACTATTTTAGGAGGGTTTTCTCAAGGACAGGCAATAAGTGGTTTCGCGTCGTGGATTGGAGGAGTTAATTTACTTAATGCATTTATCACAGGAAGTTACACTCATTTTATGATTCTTCAATCAATAGGACACATTTTATTTTATGTTTCTTTTTCAGTATTATTTGGTATTTTCTGGGTTAAAACATCAGGAATGGATGCTCAAAGTCAAGCAAAAAATATTATACAATCTGGTTTAACAATTCCAGGATTTAGAAAAGATGAAAGAATTTTGGAAAGTGTTTTGGAGAGATATATCTTACCTTTAACAATAATGGGTGGGGCAGCTATTGGACTTTTGGCAGCAATCTCAGGTATCGTCGGAACATTAATTCTTGGAACTTCATTCTTATTAGTAATTATGATTATGTTCCAATTGTATCAATCTATTGCACAACAACATGCAACTGATATGCATCCTGCTTTGAAGAAATTTATTAAATTATAAAAAATAGGTTTAAATAGCTAATTTTATTTTGATAAGAATGAATAAAAAACAAGTTACGGCATTTTTAGGAGATGTCGTAAGAAGAACCTAGGTTCTTTTTACTATGAATAAAGAAGGCGAATCTAATGCTATATTTTTTATAATCTTTCTTGTAATGATAATTTCTTTAATTATTGCTTCGCTTTGGAATACAGTTCCAATGATTAAAGATTCAATTCATTCTTTTCTTAATCCGAGTATTGGTGCTTTGCTTAACTGGGATTTATTATGGGGAATGACTTTACTTGTTTTTTTGATATCTATTTTTATGACTCTTGTACAAAAGTATGGAACGGATCAAGAGACATTGAAAAAATTAAAAGCTGAACAAAAAGAACTACAGAAAGAAATGAAAGAGTTTAGAGATGACCCTGCAAAGGTTCTTGAACTTCAGAAAAAAAGTTTTGAATTTATGCCTTTAATGATGAAACATTCTATGAGACCAATTATTTATACAGGTATTCCTTTGATTTTACTTTTCAGATGGTTTATGGATTATTTCGCTGCTCTTCCAGATTTCAGATTCTTTGGATTTTTCAGCTGGTTTTGGTATTATTTAATATTGTCTATTATTTTTAGCTCTATTCTTAGAAAAGTTTTGAATGTGCATTAGTAAAATTAAGAATTATTTTTAAAAAGAAGTTGTAACTTCACCAAAGCCCATTATCAAAAAGTATATATATATTTTCTTTAAAATCTTAAATTCTGATTTCAGAATTAAAAAATTGAAAGTAATTGAAAGAAAACAAGTTGCTTCAATTTCAGGAAAAAATTGAAAGGAAACAAGTTGCTTCAATTTCAGGAAAAAATTGAAAGGAAACAAGTTGCTTCAATTTCAGGAAAAAATTGAAAGGAAACAAGTTGCTTCAATTTCAGGAAAAAATTGAAAGGAAACAAGTTGCTTCAATTTCAGGAAAAAATTGAAAGGGGGTGATAAAATGAAAAATATTGAAACAAAATATAAAACCTTAATGACTATGAATATTATTCTTGTTATTTTGGTTTTAGCTTTAGGCGTTTATGTTTTGAATTTTAATGGAGTTTTTGATAAAGATGTTGGATTGAGTCCTTTGGATAGTACTAAAATTCTTGCATATGGAACTCAAAATGGAAGTTTTACTGGGGCAATTTTAAATACTATTGGCACTGGAAAAACTTTACTTTGTTTAACAAGTGGACTTTCTCAAAATTGCATTGGAAAAAGTGGTGGAGATTTTGTTTTTTCAACTGGAGGAGGGACAAGCTATCAAGAATTAGCAAAGATAAATAAGGAAGGTATATTTTTTAAGAATGAGATACTTGCAACAAAACGAGATGTTTCGACTGTGTTGAGTGAGTGTAGTGTAGTAAATGTTGGTGTTCCTGCTCCGAGTGGAATAGTGCAAACTGGAAACCAGGTTTGTTCTAATCTTGGAAAGAAATGTGTCTATAACTTTATAGGATTTGACCCCCAAGCAACTATTTCGGGAAGCACTAATAAAATTAGCCAACCAATTTCTTGTGGTGATGCCACAAACAACTACCCTGATGCTTCTTGGGCAAGAACTACTTGTTGCTAATTTAAATGCTTGCTGATTAATTTTTTTTCTTTTTTTTCTTTCTACAAAAGTTTTTAATACCTAAATAATACTAAATAACATATGGGACAACAAGAATATTTAGTAAAATTGCAAATGCTTGAGCAACAGGCTGGACAATTCGAAGAACAATTAAGATTAATAGAACAGCAAGTTATGGAGTTAAACTCTCTAAAAGAAAATGTGAGAAAATTAGAATTGTCTAAAAATGAGGATATGTTCTCTGAAATTGGGAAAGGAATTTATGTTAAAGGAAAATTAAATAATACTCAAATGTTAGTTGATGTTGGAAATAAAATTCTTGTTCCAAAAAACTTCAATGAAATTAAAATAATTATTGATTCTCAAATAGAAAAATTTCAAGAAGTAAGGGGAGAAATTTCTAAGAAAGTTGAAGAAATAAATGAAGAAGTGGACAAGTTAATTGAAGAATTGCAAAATCCTAAAAATAAGACTGATAAAAGTAAACCTTTGAAGAATGAGAATAAGAAAATTAAAAAATAGTTCTAACAATCTTTAAATATGTGTTTTTCTAAATTATAGTGGTGATTAAGGTGATTGAATCAATTTTAAATCCGCGTAGATCTGAAAGGCGACCTTGGGAAATGCTATTCGTCGGTTTTATTTATTCTTCTTTATCAGTTTTATTAGTAACTTGGATTTTTTCGAGAGATATAGCTTTAGCAAAATATTCTGGAATTTTTATTGTGACATTTACAGTAATGTTTTGTATGCCTTTTTTTTATTATATGTTAAAACTTGAAGAAGAAAAAGATATTCGAATTTCGGGAGTCATCAATTTGTTAGAAGAGCATGGGAAAGCTGTGCATAGTCTTTTATGGATGTTTGTTGGATTTATCATCGGATTTTCAGTTTTTTATATTCTAATAGGGAGTCCAGAAAATTTCAGAGCGCAAATTGAAACTTTTTGTATAATCAATAACCCCGATAATTATAATAGTTGTATCACACAACATGGATTAAATGGGGCAGTTACCGGATTAACTGGAAGTGGAATTAAATTATTCGGAGGAATTTTCAGCAATAATCTTTATGTTTTAATGTTTACGATTATTTTTTCTATTCTTTTTGGAGCAGGAGGAATATTTATTTTAGCTTGGAATGCAACAGTTATTTCAGCAGCAGTGGTTTTATTTGCAAATTCAGATTTATTAAAATTACCTCTTGCTTTATCTCGATATTTGATTCATGGAATTCCAGAAATAGCAGCATATTTTATTGGAACTCTTGCAGGAGGAATATTGGGTTTATCAATTATTAGAAAAGAATTTAGAACGGAAAAATTTTGGGGAATTTTACAGGATTGTTTATTGTTAATAATTATTGCAATAATTATTCTTATAATTGCTGCAGGAATTGAAGTATTTATCACACCGAGAATATTTTAAAAACTTAGTGTAGATGAACTTATAAAGTATATTTTATAAGAAATAAAATGGAAGATAATAAGGAAAAAAATGGAAATTTACCTAAAGATGCACCTTTGGAAAATCCCATTAAAAAAATCGATAATTATAATGAAGATGAAATAATCAAGTTAAGAAAAGATAAACTCCATAAATTATTTAATACTAAAAAAAATTGGATTGTTGGAGTTCTTCTGGCAATTATAGTTTTTATTTCTTTTTCAATAAGAACAAGTAATATACCTAAACTAAAAGATGTTACTACAAACGATTGGACATTAGGACCAGACCTTGACCCTTTTTTATTCTTAAGATGGGCTGAATACATTGCTGAGCACGGGAAACTCTTTATTTTAGATAATTTGAGGTATGTTCCTTTAGGATATAATACAGCTGGAGAAGCCAAACTACTTTCTTATTTGATTGTTTGGTTTTTTAAATTCCTTTCTTTATTGCCTAATTTTTTAGTTTCAAAATTACCCGGTGCGCCTCAAGAAATAACAATTACTTATGCAGCAATTTTATTTCCAGCAGTCATGTTTGTATTAACAATTATTGCATTTTTCTTTTTAACAAAAGAGATTTTCAAAGATAGTTTTAAAGAATCAATATATACTAATGCTATTGCGTTGATAGCCTCTTCATTCCTTGCAGTTTTACCAACTATTTTACCTAGGACAATTGCTGGAATTCCTGAAAAAGAATCTGCAGGATTTTTCTTTATTTTTATTTCATTTTATTTTTTGATAAAATCATTTAAATCGAAAGATTACAAATTTATAATTTTTAATGGAATTTTAGCAGGATTAGCTACTGCAGCATTAGGATTAATATGGGGAGGAGTAACTTTTGTATTTATGATCTCCGGCCTTTCTATTTTTCTTTTCTTTATGATTGGTGATTTTAATAAGAAACATTTTACAAGCACTTTATCTTGGGTTCTTTCGTTTATGCCGGTTATGATGTTTTTCTCAACAAGATATACTCTTAAAAGTTTCTTTATTTCTGCTTCAACTACTCCTATTTTTATAACTTTAATTTTAAGTTCATTAGGAATATTTATTTATCCTAAAGTAAAAGATAAACTGTTTATAAAATACTTAAGAGAAAGATGGTATATTCCTAAAGAAATTATTTTATTATTTTTTACTGGAATTATAATGTTTATATTTGGATTAATTTTTCTTGGAAGGGATGGAATTATTGGAGAAATTGTACAAACGTATGGGCAACTTATAAGTCCATTAAATACTACAAGATTTATTAGAACTGTAGCTGAAAATTCCCAACCTTATTTTGTTGGTCAATGGACTGGTTCTTTTGGACCTACAATAAAAAATATTCCTGTTTTCTTTTGGTTATTTATATCTGGTTCTGTTGCTCTTTTTTATAATATGTTTCCGAAAATAAAAAAGAAAGAAAGAATATTACTTACAACAAGTTATTTCATATTTATTCTTGGATTAATTTTTAGCAGATATTCTCCAAATAGTTCACTAAATGGTGAAAGTTTAACAAGTTTGTTTGTTTATTTTGGTGCATCTATTCTTTTCTTAGGATATTTTTTCTTTATTTATTATAAATCTCACAAAAATAATGAGCGTCATAACCTAAAAATAGAATTCCCAATTGTTTTGCTTTTCTTGATGTTTTTTGTTTCGATATTAGCTGCAAGAAGTGGAGTTAGATTTGTGATGGTTCTTGTTCCACCAACAAGTATTCTCGTTGCTTATTTAATAGTAATTAGTGTTAAGAAAACATTATCTAATGAAAAGGAATCATGGAAATTATTTTTTGTAACACTTTCGATTTTAATTGTATTTTTAGGAATTTTTAGTGTTTATTCATTTTATGAATCAAGTAAAGCGCAAGCAAGTATTTTTTATCCTTCATCATATAATTTGCAATGGCAAAAAGCGATGGAATGGACTAGAAATAATACTTCAGAAGATGCAGTATTTAGTCACTGGTGGGATTATGGATATTGGGTCCAGAGTATTGGAAAAAGAGCGACGATTCTCGATGGAGGAAATGCAATTGTCTATTGGGATTATTTATTAGGGAGACATGTATTAACTACACCAGATGATAATTTAGGACTTGAATTTTTATACACACACAAAGCAACTCATCTTCTTATAGATTCAACAGATATTGGAAAGTATTCTGCATTTAGTAGTATTGGTTCAGATGAAAATTATGATAGGTTTAGTTTTATTCCAACATTTTTTATGGACGAAAAATCAACTCGTGAAGCAAAAGAAGGAATTCTTTATTTCTATAAAGGTTCTTCCTCATTAGATGATGATATAATCTTTAAAGTAAATGATACAGAACAAAGAATTACTAAAGAAAATTCAGGTATTGGAGGAAGTTTAATTTTCCAAAAAACAGACGGAAAATATTTACAACCAGAAATAATTGTAATTTCTAAAGGGAAACAGATAAATGTTCCATTAAGATATTTATTTGTTGATAATGAACTCCACGATTTTGGTTCAGGTTATGAAGGAGCAATATTTTTAATGGAAAAAGTTGATCAAAATGGTAACTCACTTATATCAAATAAGAAAGGGGCTGCATTTTATCTTAGTACTCGGACATCTCAATCTTTATTAGCAAGAAAATATTTATTCCAAGAAGAAGGAAATTTCAAACTTGTCCATACAGAATTACATCCAATAGTTAATGAATTAAGAGCTCAAGGATTTGGAATAGATGATTTTGTTTATTTCGGCGGAAATTTTTTAGGACCGATTAAAATATGGGAAATTGAATATCCTGCAAATATGGTAATTAATGAAGATTTTCTTGTAACTGAATATCCTGATAGTGCATTAGAAAAAGTTTAAGAAAATTTTATAAAATTAGAATAATTAAAATAATATGATAAACCTTGCTTTTTTATCTGTGATAGTGTCTCTTTTTAGTGTATTTTTAGTTATGCCTTTTTGGATAAGGAAGGCAAAGAAAATTGGACTAACTTGGAAAGATATGAATAAACTTGATGGAAAAGATATCGCTGGTTCTGGAGGATTAATTGTTGTCATGGGATTTATCCTCGGTTCTCTTGTGTATATTGCTGTTCAGACATTTTTATTTCAAGGAGGAAATCATTTCTTAGAAGTTTTTACAATAACTACTTCAATACTTATCTTAGCTGGAATTGGAATTATTGATGATTTATTTGGCTGGCATCACGGAGGATTAAGAAAAAGAGCGAGACTTATTCTTGTTTTCTTTGCAGCGATACCTTTGATGGTTATTAATGCTGGAAGTTCAGAAATATTTATTCCTTTTTTAGGGTCAGTGAATTTAGGAATTATTTACCCATTAATATTTATACCAATAGGGATTGTTGGGGCTACTACAACATTTAATTTTTTAGCAGGTTATAATGGTTTAGAGGCCGGACAGGGAATTTTAATAATTTCCTCATTAGCATTAGTAGCCTTTTTGACAGGAAGTGAATGGTTGAGTATTATCGCTACATCTATGGTTATTTCTTTATTTGTTTTTCTTGTGTTTAATAAATATCCTGCAAAGGTTTTT